>Ga0209454_1003061_pt1 | contig 11762 bp, 12 predicted proteins | sample WorMetHERISLAND1_2_FD_187400 | JGI IMG/M metagenome (GOLD analysis project Ga0209454, IMG submission 187400) | Marine gutless worms symbiont microbial communities from Max Planck institute for Marine Microbiology, Germany - Olavius geniculatus... | ecosystem: Host-associated > Annelida >...
ATCTTAGAGTCAACAAACCTAACAACAGCAAGCATAAGGCCCTCTATGCTGGTAATTCCAAGATGGTCATTAGGCTGCTCGGCTTTATTCTCCAGGATGTTCTTCATGATGAAAATTACGTTCTCAATAAACATTGTGTTTATGTCACTCACAATCGCCTGCACATAATAACAATGTTAACATTAGCATCGAACACATTCTCTCAGCACACACTCACACATATCATTTAATGGCCAGTTTTCAAGATAACCTGAGTAAGACATTTATCCCTTAATTCTAATACAAGAAGTCTCAAAGCAGAAAGCATCTACTGCATAATCAAGATTTGTATCCTGATCAAAATCTAATCCTTAGGGCGCGTTGCACCAATGGCATTCAACTTTGAACTCGGGTCAAATCTGAATTTGAACCTAGTTCAGCCGTAAATTGCGTTGCACCAAAGCGGTTCAAGCGTTGATCTCCGTTCAATTCTGAACTGCCATCTGACCACCGATCAAATTCTGATCTCGGTTTAACTCGCAATTACACATGCGCACTAAACAATATTCTCCGTCAAACTATTGCTGCAAAAAATTGTCCAATTCGAATCTTATCCTGTCCAAAAATCTTCCTCGTATCGAATTACAAGACTTTTAATGCAATTATACTTACGATCTGGATATGTTAGATTTCTACTATATTTTTCGTTTTTTGTTCTCTTTGTGCTCGATAAATTAACAAATAGATGAATAAATCACATTTTTCGTTTCGATGTTTCGTTGCTACATTAACCAAACGATCGAACTCTAACCACAGCAACAAAAAACTCATTCGTATCGAATTATAAGGCGTTAAATTCAATTATACTTGTGATCTAGATATGTTGCATTTGTGCTATATCTGTTTTCTGTGGTCTTTTTGCTGGATAAATTAATTAATGGATAAACAAACAGCATTCTACAGTGCCGATGAGCATTGCTATGCTGTAGCTACTGTAAACGTTATATTTTGACAACGGACGTAGAATAATTACCAATTATCTATTGGAACACGAAATACGTATCTTCGGAACTCGTGTAGGAACTTCAGGGAAACTTAAAATTCAAACAAATTACAGCCAATCTGTACTGGACTGTTGCGTGTGACTGTAACGTCATTGTAGTTTGCCCGTAGGCCGAGCGTGGCTGACCAATCAGCGTCGTCCACGGTATAACCACAGCCGCTCAACTGAACGGGATCAGCTGATCCGAGTTCAACTTGGTGCAACGTAATTCAGCATGAACTTGGTTCAACTTTTGACCTAGGTTCAGCTGAACCGAGATCATGAACGACGTTGGTGCAACGCGCCCTTAACATTGACCTTGACCATGACTCTGATATTCATCCTGCATCCATGATAAGTAGACACACGGATGGCGTCGAAGTGTGGGCCAGTGTGTCCATGTGTCCATGGTGGGTCACACTCTGATGCCATCCGTGTTTGTTAAGAGCTGCAACCTCTGCTTCTTCCCATCTTTTGTTTGTTGACTGTGCTGTCTAGGCTGGTGCTCTAACTGCTATGACACAAAGCTACTAATCATATGCCAAAAAACTATTTAAAAAATAAAAAGAATACTTACTAGATAAATTGGTTAATATGTCATGTAGCACTATGCTAGCTGCGAACTCACTAGAGAAACAGCTGATTAAGTGTCCGGTGCTGTAAGTGATCAGTACAACTTCTGACACTAAAACAGTTGGTAGCTAACCTGTCCAGCTGCATCAAAGAATTTGTCAACGAATGCTTTGCAGCGGTCGAAGAGGATTGGGTAGATGTGACAGTTGAGCTCATGTCCAACAAGCTCCTTGACATGCTTCTGAATCTGAGGCCCAAACTTCTCGTTGTTACAAACCAGCAGCTTCAGCAGCTGGCCAATAAACCTGCATCCAGCACGCACGCTCAGCATCACCAGTCTTAGTCTCTCGGACCACAACAACTTGGCAACCCTTTCGAATCACGATGTAAATTAGCACGCATTCAATACAAAAAAAATAATATTTTCCGTTCAGAGTTAGTACAACAATACAAACTGTAAATGAGATATACACTAGACAATCAACCTAACAACAAGGACAGTTTATCCGTCAAAGTGAACAATACGGAGAAAATCGACGTTTTCAGAATCTTGGTTTGTTGTCAATTTCCACAGCTCTGTAAAAATCGACAATGTGAGTGAGTGAGTACTTTCCCAATCTAACACAATGTGTCACTGGACTCTGCAAGAGCACCTGCCAAATCCGTCAAAAAGTTTAAGCCGAGTGCACGACTGTGACTGACAGACAGACAGAAGACAAACAGACAGACTGGTCAGCGGCTACTGACATGGTGACTGGACAGTATTGCTGGTCGCTGCAGCCAGGCAGAACGCTGCTCTTACGGCTGTCCACTCCCAGCACGGTGGCCATGCTGGCGCGGTGAGACTTGTTCTGTAGACAGACACTGCCCAGAGCGCACAGAAAGCCCGTCATGTTTGCCCACTCGTTCAGACAATCCTGACACAACATCACAACAGCAATACTCAGTCATCGTTATACAGGTCGACCAAAAGCAACCAGATGGTTACAACTTGATGCACAGTTAAAAGGTGTGTACAGCTCTTTATGGAAAATCTATCACACAGCTGCAGAGCGTCATCTGCCATATGGCATCAGACAACGTTACCTGCCACCTTCACAGGTGAATACGCCCCAATTTAACCCCAGCCAAGCAAGCCGCTACTAAATTTACCTGCCCTACAGGGATAAAAGGCTAAGTTGACTTTGGTGACTGGTTATATACTGAAATGGTTAACCTGTCTGCAGACAGTCCCCCATTCTAATAACCACTTGATAGCAAGCCAACAGCGTCACTCTACATGCTTCCACATGCTAGAAACAGTTCTGCTGTGCCCCAAGATGCACCACTGAAAAAAGTTTTGTAAAAATCCATAACTGATCCAATTAGCACAAATATCACGAATACATCATGGACAAAGATATGCAAAAAGGAACAGATAATAACTAACAAGAAAAACACAATGCCTCTCTGTCACAATGTTGCACCCAAAACAGAATGATACCTCATCAAATTATGCTGTAATAAACAGCTATAAAAACACATAAATATGATCAGAAAGACACTGAACTAGAAATCTGGAGCAAAGCCCAACGTGAGTCCGCCCAGCGCCCTAAGTCCGATTGGGGGAAAAATTAAGGGGAGAGTGAAATTTCCCCGGCAGCAGTCACATGGCCCGAACTCAAATGCATTAGCATACGCAGAACATGCATAGTCAACTTCGAGTGGGTAGACACAAACGTTTATAACTTTGTTGATAGTGGACCGAAGTTCACAAATTTTTTTTGCTCAACGCCGAAAAGATCGTACTGGTTAACGCCGTTTGTAGCATGTCGCTATCTTCATCCGTTCCAGGGATATTTGCACTCAAACTCGAACGTTTTCCTAAATAACGCCACATTTTGGACGTTTTTTGCCCTCCCAAATTTTAAAGGGGTGGTGCCCCCAAACCTTCTGCCCAATTTATCATGCCTGGATAATCGCACCTCCAGTGCCGAAGTTTCGTTGAGCTACTCTTTCTACATCCGAAGTTATAGGTGCACACTTGCTGAAATTTAAGCCAATTTTGGACCCCCTTTGAAAAAAATTGTAAGAGAAACACCCATCCCCACTGGGGGGTGCACTAGTAAGACCTGATCATTCTCTAGCGCGTGCACAAATTTGGGGGCGCAGCACCCCTTAAGCGCCGAAATATGGTCTCCCGAAAAAGTGGATTTGGGTGGGTATGATTACATCTCCAGATCTCCAAAATTTCTGGACCAATGTTCACCGGACTTTTTTTTGTTAAAAGCGGGAGAAATCGTGGTAGATCACATACTTGTCCGATTTTGAATATCTTCATCCGTTCCAGAGATATCCGCCGCAGAACTTTAACATAAGCTTAACCCTGTACCAGTACTGAAAACCTGCAGGCATTTCGACATGACTCACTGAAGAATAGACCATAACACTTGATACTTATTACTGAAGACCACATGTCAATCGTCACCTCAAGTTCATGCTCAGTGCTCTGGTTTGATGTACGTCTCTTAGTGACGGACCGATGAATAGTTTCACTCATCAGTCCTTCCTCCAGCTTTGTCTTTGGATACTGATCCAGGTAACGTGTGCTGTTCTCCCAGTTGAGAAATGTATCTTCCCATGCCTAAAATAATGCACAGACATAAAGCGCTCAAATAAGGAAAGCCTCAATAAAATATGAACAAATTCCCTACAGAGTGAACATCCAGCATTTCTCGTATTTTGAAAATTTGCAGAATGGCGACATTTTTGTAACTATTTACCTGGGATGACTGTTGTGATTACACATTTCACCAAAGCATAATGTGTCTGTCTTACCGCTGCCACAGCTATCAAAATTGGATCAAATATTGAAACTCATAGCTTTGGAAGAAATTTATGTTAAAGTTGCATAACATATACTAATAGCTAGAATTTAACCCCAGATGCATTCACATGAGAAAAAACATGAAAGTATCTGATTAATGTCAGAGTAAGGTGATAACTTAATAAAAGCAAAACCTGAGCATTGCCCAGCGTAGAATGTTCAATCTTTCTCAGCAATGCCATGATTCTCTTCTGCAAAACCGCTCGACCTGAAAACATAAGAGCATGACTTAGGTCAAGTTTCTGGTTACTAACCAGTTCATATAAAGTTAGCCATCAACCGAACAATCAGCATTTCTGTAGCCAATAACAATTACTCAAATGTCCACAACTTGAACTAGCCAATTTCTGCCAGTTAGCCGAAAAACAATTGATTAAAAGTTTGCAAAATAGCAAGATTTTTGTCCAGTGATTTCACCGAAGTTATTTTGAAAGTGTGTGTTATGTACATTTGTAAATTAGGCCACAAAGTTATTAATGAAGTAATAATAGAGCTATGTGTAAGCAGGTAATGATTCTAAGCTTTTCCAACCAGCATCACACAGTTTAATCAAAACCTCCTAACATCAAGAAAGTTCTCATACTGCTGTCACAAGTTCACTGCTTAACTGAAGATATAAATGCATCAGAACCAAACCAAGTCTGGTAAAGACACTCTTAACCATTAGACTACTTGCAATTACCAGAATTATTACCGGTGGTAAGTACGGTGCTGGCAGCGGCAAGTTCGGAATAGATGGCGTAGTTCGGGAGCAGTTGTGTTACAGCCAGCTCGTCAGCCCCACAACGTATCTCGGCCTCATCACAGAGCAGGCGGAAACACGACATTGCTGTCAACACTGCGTCGATGTCAATGCTCCAAAGATACATGAAGAACACCACCTGAACAACAGTAACAAACGGGAAGGCTTCAAACACTAGTGCACAATATATGCAACATTCGGTTGTTAAAGCCCAAATTCCATTACGCCGACTTTCACCGAAACTTCCCCGCGGGGAAAGTCGTGGACACAAATCATGAAAGTCGCGGACACAAACCATCTCGACATGTTAAGATGTTTGTGTCAAAGTCCGTGACAAGTCCGCAACAAACCCGTTTGTGTCGCTCTAATGGAATTTAGCTCGTTACAATGCACGGGGAAAGTTGGCGACAAAGTCCGCAGACTTTGTCGCGAACACAAATCACAAAAGCCCGCGACACAAATCATGAAAGTCGGCGACGTAATTTGTGTTGCGGACTTTCATGATTTGTGTCCGCGACACGTCCACGACTTTGTCGGGAACTTGTACCGGACTTTGTCGCAAAGTCAACGTAATGGAATTTGGGCTTAACCAACCCACGATATTTAACAGAAAATCACCTTATGGAATCACATCGTGTTACCTGCCACCTGACACAGATAAATGATTGAGATGCAAGATGCGTTTACCCACCTTAACCCCATCTATCTACCGCAGAGAGACAAAAAGTTGTGCTGACCTTGGTAGACAGTTATACACCGAGATAACATACATGTCTACAGACAGTCACCCTTCATCCAAAGTAATGAGAACTTGATAGTAAACTAACTGGGAGTTGATCCAGCATCCTAGCCACCAAGCTCTGACACTACAGCAAAGCCAAGCAGCAGAAGTTAGTACCTCGAGCTTGATGTGAGCCTGGCGACAGATGGGAATGTTGCTGCCGACGTTAGCGTAGTCGCGATGCTTCTGCAAGAACTGGATGTGACAGATGAGTATCTCGCGCAGCCATTTGAGTATCTCCGTGTAGTTGAGGATCTGATGCTGGATCAGCTTCTGAGAGATTGAGAACAGCATCTGAGAGCTGTCAGCAACCACAACACCATATCAACCATACAGTCAGTCAATCAAACAATCAAATGATCTATCGATTAATAGATTCGACCGACAACCAACCAACAGTGTCAAGCTCCGCATATCTCCATCTCATGGGATTTTGACCTTTGACCATTTGCATCCAAAAACCTAATCTGATCATCACCAGGGTTCTCAATGGATCTGAATCTTCAGGATGTCATGACTTCCAAGCTAAAAAATTTGGACATCAGTGTACAAAATCTGGAAGTCACGCAGTAGGCCTACAAGAAAACTCAAGCAAAACATTAACATTAAGCAAAACAATATATACTTACTACATACCTCACTAGGCATTAGTTTCAAAAACAAGCAACATTCAATTATAGCTTTATGCAACACGAATAATGCCCTTTCTGGATAAGAATTATTTCTTGAACATATAGTGACAGAAAGCAGATTCTGACATCAATTTGCAGTTCATTACTAAAGAAAATAAACATAATAAGAGGCAGTTTGATTTGGACGTCACGACATCCACCTCTTGAAATTCAGGCATACAGGCTGAAATTTTTTGGCCTTATTTAACTATTTATGCCCAAACGCCTGCGATTGAGAACCCTGATCATCAAAGATGGGCCAGTGGCTAAAGTTTGGATGAAAGATGGTTGAAAGATCATCCAAAAAAAAACCGTGGTTTGAGAACAATATGTTTTGCGGACAGCACCAAAGTCAACTGGCTGAATAAAACACTAAAGCAGTATGTGCAAAATAAAATGAATGACAGTAAAGTTGGGCATACCTGACGTCCCAGAAAGTGTTGATTGGTGCCTCAGGGTTCCAGCGCTCAATGATGTCTGGCTGATGAAGACACAGCAGCGCTTCCATTGCCTCTTGAGCCACGTCCGGCATCGACTGCTGATGAACAAGTGAAACGAGGCCGTTGATCAGCTCCAAGGTGCTGCTCTGGATCTCATGCCCTGCTTTCCCCGGATTCTATGCATGACACGAACATCGAGAAATGAGAATACATCGATGCCAAGCATCTGATAGGTGCAGCTAGTCACAACACTTTCTTTCAGCAAAGTCGCTATTATGTGGCAGATCGTGTCCTGTTCCATTTCATTGACTTTGGACAAGTTGGATTTCCATCATCATTTTTCAAAACTAGCAAGCAGTCAGAGCCCACACACCTCCGCCAAGGCAATGTTGTTCGCTAGGTGGCAGCACCATCTTCAATTTTGCAGCGGTTTCCCTTATGCCCCATTGAAAGCAATAATAACGAAAATTTCAAAGTGATCCAGAATCCAGGATTCCTGCCTGATCACCCCCAAAATTGAATCACTGGTAGCTTTTGCCATTCCCGACATTCCCAGAAAATTTCAAAAAGATCCGTATAACTTTTTGAGTTATCTTGCTAACACAGAGACAAACAGACAAAGTCTGGCAAAAACATTACATCCTTGGCAGACCTAATTATTTCCTTATGCAGCAAACTAATACCATATGAAAATGACTACACGACCATTCTGTGCAACAAAAATGCATTGTTTGGGTGAACAAAAGTATGAGTAGTTGCAAATGTTGATCTTTTAACCCATTTTTCAGAGTTGACGCAATCTGCATGACATCATTACATTAAACAGGTCAGAAACCAGCTTAATCGAGAAGCTACTAACAACAAGTTAAAACCACACAAAGTCGAAAAAAACCTGACAGATGTACATACATTCAGCATAAGGTTAGGATCGGCATGAATGAGCCTCACTATGCCAAGCAGAAGATACTTGTAGCTCAACACTTCATCCGAAGTCTTGTCACGGAACATCAGACTCACCACCTTGTCTCGCTTTGTCAGACTCTGGTAACAACCAGCAACAACATTAGCTACAGCAGCGGCTGCTTCAACTTAACGTTACAAAAAAACAAGTTTAACATATACTCAAAACAGGGTTGAGCACATACCCAGAAAACCAGTGCATTTTGCTGGGTACACCCACCTACAGTCATCCTACTGCATTGGCAAAAGTTTGTAGGACACAGGACAAAAAATATAACACATCAAATGAAAATATAGCCTTTTATAAGACACATGTGTGTTTTAGTATTCATCCTGTACCCCAGTGCAATGCCTGGTATCTGTGTCCCCAAATTTACACTTTAGTCACTGCCAACATGACAACATGAGTGTTGGGCAGTTACTAAGAACGATGCACTTGATCAGTGGTGTCTGAGAATGCTGCTAGGAATCAGTTGGCACCAGCATGTGCGCAATGACGAAGTCAGAAGGTTAACCAAGCAACCCCATCTCTCAGCCATAGTCCAGTCAAGGCGCCTGTCCCTGTTCGGACACATTGCACGAATGCCTGATGGAACAAGCAAAATGGATCTTAACAGCTTCCCCCGCAGGAAACTGGAGGAGTCCACTGGGACGTCCTCGTATTACATGGATGAAAACCATTCAGCAGGATCTGAAATCCAGCGACCTCAATATGGACGACGCAGTTGACCTGTCTCAGAACCGTCCACTATGGAGATTGATGTCTACGTTCGGCGCTACCCACTCTTAGTGGTGCTTGCCAGAAATGATGATGATGATGAACATGACAGCTACAGTCGAACTAAATCACAAATCAAACTATCAGCATCATTAATCATGCTCTTATGTCATGTTGTAAGTATACCTGTGAGAGCCTCAGTGGCGTATGATTCATCTGTGTCACTTTGTTCAGAGTGTCTGTAAACAGATTCCGAAGTTCCGATGACTTGCTGTACATTATCTCTATGTTGGGCCACCATGACAGACGACGCTGTAACACCACAGACCAGCACGCCAGGTTAGAACTACCAGCTACAGGCTTCAATCATATTACATTACACGTTTATACCAGAACTAATAATAAACTAATTGATTACAGGTAACAAAAATCCGTACAGCTCTTCATGGCATAATCTCAGAGCTAAGAGGCATCACCTGCTATATGGGATCATCGACCAACCGAGACAGGAAAATGCTTGCCACTTTTATCCAAGCCAAACAGGCCCGTACTTCTAACAGTCGGCCCATCTCATGGAGTGATAAAAAGGTTAGCTGAACTGAGTCATCGGTTAAGGTCAGTGTTCAGTGATCAGTCCTGCATTGCTGGCCAACCTGACAATTGAAGATAGAGTATTGGCTGACCCTTAGAAAACTGGCTAAGAACCATGGAGACCAACCTGTGCCTAATGTGCCTAGCGACAGCAAATCAAAGGAAAGATTGGCAATAGCATCTAGCTGCGACAATGGCTACATCGATGAGGAATACAATATTTACCTATTATTAAGCAGACAAACACTGAAGTAAATGTGACAGTCAACCTGAGTGATGATGCGATGCAGAACGTTGACAAGGACAAAATGGAACATGGTCGGAGATGCAGGATTGAGACAGACTTTGAGCAGGTCATTGTTGTGCGGGGTGATGCGGAAACACGACACAAAACAGTCCACCATCAGATCCACGTCTTGATTCACACAGTTCTGACTGCGAGAGAAAGGCTTTGATGTGTTGAACAGTAGAGACTGTTGCACAACAACAACAACAACCACTACAACACTCAGCTACTACTACTACTACTACTACTACGTAACGTAAAGTCCTTCCTGAGCCTTATAGCCCATAGGGCAGCGCTGATCTTCGTTTCCTAAGGCCCTCAGCCAGACACCAGTTTTTACACTGCGAGACCACGGATACGGGGACAGTGTATCGCGCGGTGTGCCTGTTTACGTCCCAGCGGTGAAGCCGGTACCAAATTATACTGCTTGGTGACAGAAGCACATATGTGTGAACAACTTGCCTAAGGTTGTTACCCGGCAGTGTCCTGGTGTGGAGTTGAACCTGCGCCTCTGAGTTACCTCAGGATTACAAGTCTGACACATTACCGTTAAACTACTGAGCCACACTACTACTACTACTACTAAAGAACCAATCACAGGCTCAGTGCCAGTTGGGGCATGAAATGTTAGCAACTCCATGTTACGCAATCACAAAAGCAATAGCCAGTCTTTCCCACGGCACCTTACCTTTGACTGAGTGGATACGCAGTCTACTCATCACAGCTGAGTGGGCTGGGCGCACCTGGGATGAAAATTTCTGGAGTCAATCCCAGGCAGCATCCAATATGGCAGTCCAGCATGCTAACCACTAGACCACCAGCGGCACTCCTGCTGCTATTACTACAACTGCTACTGCATCCCCATTTCTGTGAAAAAAGCAAGTTGGGTTCCTGATGCAAAACTTTTGGAAATTACCTTTCCTTAATATCTTATCTCTTTGGATACTACCCTTTTCGTAGAGCACTTGAAGCACAAAAGTTCTCGGCTCTTATCAACCGTACATCAGTCGCGGCAACAAGTTGCATCGGACAAACCTTGAGGTCCTGGTTGACAGTGTGTACGAGCACAAAGAGGACGTTGGCGCGGTCGGTGATGTTGACATATGTCGAGGACTTGCACAGCTTGACGCAAGTGACTGCCGCTCCCTCGGTCAGAGCTCGGTGCTGGTGCTGCGACAACACTCTTTTCAGCTCGTCAATAAACTGCTTCTGCAATTGCCACACAGCAGCAGCTCTGAGTTCAACAATGCGCACTGAGCGAGTAGAGGTTTGACGTCCCGCTCAACACATAATTTTAAGTCATTTCAGAGATGGCCTTTCCAGGCGATACAAACATAAACACATAATAATGAAACACAAAATTTAACCCTTACAGAAAAAAATGACACTGAACACAGCGAACAGTGAATGCAAGAAACAGAAAGCATTAATCCTAAGCCTAAAATTGTAAGAACTGCCCACTATGTGCATGTATATGTAACAGCGTATGATGCACATGGCAATTCTAATAATTTTCCCTCTTATCCTCCAGAAACTGAAGGTACCATTTTACACTATTTAAAACAAGTGTAACAAGAAATTTGAGCAAATGCTCACGGGACGCACGAAAGCCTATGGCAGTTCCTACCCGCAGGCAGTCACCCATCGCAGTACTAACCGGGCCCAGCGTAGAGTAACTTCGTCTCAGCCGAAACGCGTTAACAAATACGCCACGCCACCAACACCAGTACCGTGTTGCCACCTTGTGAATAATATAGACTTGTCCAGGCCGAAAGCGCCAAAAAATCCATTAAACCCCCTATTTTGGCGATCAAGGTCATCCAAGGTCATTGAATTTGGCGCCAATCGAGAGCCAGTGTACGATTTCCTATTATTGATTAATAGTAACCTAGGCCTTATCTCGCACCGTTACTGAGATACAGCGAGTTAATGGCCAAAAGTCGCAAATTTTGCCTACCCCCCTCATTTAGCGCCCTCGTTCGGGGTGACCCCCTTCGAATTTATCGAAAAGCTTTACGGTTCCTGAAACTAGAGTCTTCCGGGCAGCCGATGGTGAAAATTTGGTAATCCTAGCTTGCACCGTTTTTGACTGATCCACCCGTGTGACAGACGG
>Ga0209454_1003062_pt1 | contig 11762 bp, 9 predicted proteins | sample WorMetHERISLAND1_2_FD_187400 | JGI IMG/M metagenome (GOLD analysis project Ga0209454, IMG submission 187400) | Marine gutless worms symbiont microbial communities from Max Planck institute for Marine Microbiology, Germany - Olavius geniculatus... | ecosystem: Host-associated > Annelida >...
CAGCGGGGTCCAGGGGCAGAGCCCCTGGTCGGGGGGTCAAGGGGGCAAAGCCCCCTGAAGCTGAAACACTTTTTGCTTCTAAATGTTCAATGGAAACCGCAAATTCGCTCATTTTTCTGAAATTTGGAAACGCAAAAGACCATCAAACATTGTTGAATTTTGCAATTCTTGCTGGAAAATGGCAAAAAACGCACCTTTTCATAAAAAAATTTTCATGGTCGGGCCAAAGGGGGGGCATCGCACCGTGCCCCCCTAAATACGCCACTGAAATGAATGCACGCAATAGTTTGGGAGGGGTTGTATGCAGTACGTGGTACGTGGTCGTAATAACGTGCAGAGGGCGCCACTGATCCAATTGCCAGCGTGAGCCGGCGCACGTCGCAGAGACTATGAAATTCATGGCCAGCTGTAATTAGGCTTAGGCTTAGGCCGTCATTCACCAGATGTCGCCACGAAGTAACAACGGAACTTGACAGAATCAGCGGGGGAAGAAGACCCGGCAACTCAACCCCCGCTCCCTCAAGCTGCTTGTGGGGGCAGGTGGGAGGCAAGGTGGGGGCACGTACTTAAGGCCCAAGGACTCAAACGCCGCGGTCGGGGTTCGCGACCGTGCAACAGGGAAGGCGCTAGAGGGGGCTCGACAGACAGACAAACAGACTTTTCGTCCATTTTAGTAAGACAGAAAAATCGGATAGCTTTGGAAACAATTAGCCTCAATCATTGCAGTGAAGAGTGGTTGTGAGCAAATGTAGTGCTCAAACTATTTGGCTAACAGTTTATTTTTTACAATGATGGCGATGCTGTTGGTTGTAGGTCAGCAAGAGCTGTCGCCGACTGGAACTGAAGCCAAGGTCTGATACACCATCAACGACGAGTCCTTTGTCAGACTACAGTGAGAACATTGCTGCTGCATCTGCTGCTGTTACATCACCGGTTGCTCTCATGAGACCACACACGCAATCAGACAGTCCAAGTATGTGCACTGTGCAGTCTCTAACTGCTTTTTGACGTTTTTAGCTGTTTTTTTCATAACTGAACTTTTCTGAATTCAGTGACAATTAAACGTACAGCATGGTGAGAGTCAAGTGGAACATTTTAGTTCTAGTTTTCATAGGCTACCGTGTACATGTACGTCGCAGTCACACGTACATGCATATACGTATGCATAGCTAACAAACGAGTAAACAGTAAGCTTACATATATGACTAGTGAAGAAAGTGCTGAACGTGCATGGCTGCAGTTTACTGCAGTGATTGTGGATAACCATTTTTTGAAACAACCATCTCAGGAATGTTCCACTTTTTATGCGCCACCATTTTTCAGCGAGACTCAGTTATTTGCCTACAAATATTGATGAAATTTACTCCGAAAATTGTGCCCTGTAAGAAGTACCTAGGCCTACGTGATAAAAGTGGTAGAGTGATCGTTGATAAGTGGGCCGTTAGTCTTTTGTTAGTATTTGTTACGGCATTGCTGGAGTGGGTAAGTGAGTACGCAGTACGAGCTTATACCACTCCATACAGTGCTGTAACATACTGAAATCGCGCTCAGATCACATAGCGACATACCGTCGTTTGCTTTACGACGGACGACTGCAACCAAAAGTTCAGAAAACTGTACTGGCTTGTGAGCCGAGTGTGGTTTACCAACAATGAAAACTTGGACACAACGTACCACTACTACGTGCACACTACTGCTGCTGTGTCTGTGTATATTGTTGTTAGCAGAGTCGCCGCAATCATCAAGTCACTGGGCTGGTGGCCTCGCCAGTGCTGATCTGTTGTCACCTGTCAGTCAAACATCACCATTGACTCTGAGCTCGCCGTCAGCCAGTCCCGCCAGTCCAGGCGTGCTCAGTCCAACTGTTCCTCTCAGCTCGCCGCCAGTTGCCACGTCCTCCAGCGTCGCTTCGACTGCACGGTCTGCTGCCGCTACCAACAACTGCACCGTCACTTTCAGCAAGTCTGCCAGCGTCGTGTCAAAGATCCACAGTCGACGATTCAGAGAGTAAGGCCCCGACTTCACTTGTTTCGAACTGTGGTGAAATCGTTGTACTCCAGTGTTTTGTAGAACAAATCCAGTGGCGTCGTGGCCGGGCAGACGGGGGCAGTTGCCCCCAGTAAATTTTTGGTTGTCAGAAAAATTGTCAAAAAATCCACTTTTCGTTGGAAAATTGTTGTCCAAAAAGGGCAAAATTTGGGGGTTAAAAATCCCCATTTTGGGGAAAATGAGGGGCAAAATCAAAATTCTGAGCAGGCATAATTTTCTCTGTCGAAAATTTGCAAGTGTCAGTTTGAATTCTGTTTGTAATTTGCAGTGTCTGTCAGAAAATTGCAACTTCTTGCCCCACTTTTTAAACTCATGATGCTGCTGAACAAATCCACAACGAACTGAAAGTCTACAGCAAATACACGAGTTGTATATCAGCAATGTACAAAAGTTGACAGCCCACAACTAATGCTGTACACCTTGTTGTACGACTTCTTGTCTAACAAGTCTGCAATAAATCGAAGTAGTGGAACATTGCTGCTTGTGTGAATCTATTGTCTACATCCGATTTTGAGCTAGTCTTTATCATACTGTGGTGAGTTTGAATAAAAGCACTGTCTGCCTGACAGCGTGATTGTATTGGCTTGGTGTAGTGTTTAATGCATTGGTCCCGATAACTGAAGTTACTCTGTGCTGGGCCGAGTTAGCACTAAGGTGGGTGACAGTTGGCAGACGGGTAAGCCATCACAGTATGTAACCAGCCACCCGAGTCAACTCGGCCTGGTCATCCCTCCATGGCAGGAGGTTCAGTGAGTACTGGCGATAGCTAAGATGTGAACAGGCATGCTGCACGATACACTAGCTGTTGCGTGCAACTGTTGCAGCATGTGTTGCAGGTATTGTAACCAAGTGCTGAGTCGCGAGATTGATCAGTGTTGCACACAGCTGTTGCAGCGTCTCCAAAACCACGTGCATAGATCATCAACGCCTGCCAACAATGGTGCCTCTGTGAGTGGTTTTTACATATCAGCACAGTGATGGTTCCGTGCACTTTTCTCATTTGGTGCAGTTTCCTAGATATGCTGTTTGAAACCACAACGTAAAGAACAGTGTGGCCAAGTATTTGTAGGCCTATATGTGAAACGTACTTATTTCAAGACTTGTGATTGACGGTCTGTTCTGCCTGAGAATGCTGTACACAGACCCGAAACACGTTTCAGTCGTCATGCTTGAGTAGACTGAGATTATGGCCAGTAGTAATTCACTCCAGACACTGCAGTGAGCAGCGTAATTTATAAGCCGAAATTAGTGGATGGGCAGTTGCGTCGTGCCGCCGTGCCGGAATAGGGGATTGGGAAAGAGGGAAGGCCATATTCTTCCCCAAAGAAAAAAGCCAAAAAGGGGCTGTCGAAAACTCGGAAAATTGTCGAAAAATTTCTCTTTTGTCAAAAACTTTTTATCCAAAAATGCAAAACTTGGTGCTAAAAATCTCTCATTTTGGAAAAATTTAGGAGCAAAATCGAAATTTTGAGCACCCGTAATTTCTCCTGTCGAAAATTGGCAACTATCGATCAGAATGCTGTCGGAATTAAGTCTGAAGTGTCTGTTGGAAAATTTCAACTTCCTGCTCCGCCTAGTTTTTTCAATTTCAACCAATGACGCCACTGTGAGTGGGCGATCCCCATTCTCCTTTCCCTTCTTTTCAATCTCTTCCCCTATCCGTTACCGCCATTCGCGCTTTCCTCCGCTCTTCGTTCTGGTCTCATTTTCCTGCTCCTAAAGCAAAATCCAGAGTGTCATCTTGGAGAAAATGTTTGAAATTTTGTATTGCTGCAGGTGAGTTTATTTGGTATCGTATCAAGTTACCAACCAGGCTCATAACGATGATGACAGAATGTTTTTTAATCTGCTCTACCAGCCATAACATAACATAAAGGATTAACCCATTTGGGCAAAATGCATGGAGTAAGTGGGCAATTTGTCCGAGTGGGTAGGCTTTTTCCGACCTAGTTTGTATGTAAAAATTGCTCTGGCAGAGAGAGAAAAGTGATAAAAGTAAGTCATGAAATATATAATGTGACACTATGCGTGGTTTCAGCTTACACATGGTTGATGTAAGCCTAGGCCTTATGTTTCGTGTTGTTAGATGAAGCCACGCAGAACTGTGGTTGGTCTGAGAGAAGTGACAAAGAACCTGAAAGCTTCAAAACTTGAAGCTGTCATCATATCACCCAACGTTGAGAACGTACCATCAAAAGGTAACTTCCAATATACACAGCGGACCAAAACTCTTCACCCCCTTAAATACGTCTGTCATACTGAGTCGGCTTGCTGTATGTTATTTACTGCAAATTTCGCAAATAGCCGATTTTCTCTAGGCCTATGAAGTATGTTGAATGCTTAGCTTGAGTTATGTTGGTAATTGATTTTATTAGAATCTGGCGAATGCTGCTGAAAGCAGATAGAAACAGTGAGATTGTGATGACAGTACCCGACTTGTAATTTTAGCCTCATCAGATTGCTAGAGTCGGTTGCTTAGGTGAACTTAGCCTAGCTGCCCCTGCCTGGATAAGTGCAGTGCAGCAGTTGTTAAAAGGGTGGCAAACAAGAACTCTGCTTGGTATACGTGTCTTATCTCGTATGCTTGGTTTCACACTAACTGCTGAAGCTCTACCATATTGGCCTTTGCTTGGCAAGGTGCTTCGACATTATCAATTAACATTCTGTGGATCAGTGTTCTACTAAGTGACGAAGGACTGTTACAGATTTACAAAATCCAGCTGCGAGGTCCAGCGGAGTGCTATAGTAAATTCAACAGTGGGGTCTGTTGCATTTTCGTTTATTTCAAGCTCAGAAATTCCACCCGGTGAAAAATATTGAAGATGGGGTTAAAATACATGCAGTTTACTGTTTACAGCGAACAAAATATGTCAGTTAATGTTTAAGCAAGCAACAAGCGCCAGTTTAACTGAAGATGTGCGAGACATGGCACGTCTGATAGTCTGTCTGTCGTACTGTTGTTGCAGAAGGTATAGACGAAGCACTCAATGATATTATTCAGACGTGCCAGCAGCAGTGTGTGCCGTTCGTGTTTGCACTCGGTCGTCGAGCGCTCGGTCGCGCATGTGCTAAACCGGTTCCCGTCAGCGTCGTCGGAATCTTCAGCTACGACGGCGTTGAGGTATGGCACTTTTTATGTGGCCATCTCAGTATGGGAATTATGGACGCTTCTCCTGTTTGATGTCAGGCCCCCTGGACTTTGACGTTTCGCCTTCTTCAATAGCCTACCCGGTTGTTTCACTCACTGAAAATTGCTGCGGATGACGGCGAAGACAAACAATGCCAACGGTAAAAACGCGCAGAGAAAAGTCGTCTTCGCCATCGTCTGCATTATTAGTGGGCAGAAACGTCTATAGCATTGGGGCAAAACGTCTTGCAGGCGAAACGTCCAGACTCTGGGCAAAACGTCTCGATACCTCAATAACGTAAAATTGCTAAAAGAAACCGGGTCTCATATAGTAGCCGGGTTTCTAATACAAGCCGGGGGTCTAAGTCAGATGTTTTAACAGAAGCCGAGTCTCAAATAAAAGCCGGGTCCCTAATATAAGCTGACTCTCCAATATAAGCTGGACATCCCAGTAGTTGTTGTTGTAAGCATAGTAGCAGTTGGAGGAGTAGTAGTGATTAGTTGTATGTGCAGTAGTCTTATACACTTGCTCTAAATTGTAGAGGGTGTGCCAAAAAATTGACCCAACTTGTTTTTTGTCAGAACTTTGTCAAATCTCCACCAAATTTGATTATTTTTGGCATACAGATAGCCAATACGATAGAAATATCTAAGATACACTCATTGTCTACCTCACCTACTGTAGTTAATGTCAACGCACTACCGTGTAAAAAACAGATGCTCCAAATTGTTGCACAATGCTAAGTTGTTGTCTCCGTAAAAGTAATAACGATTTAATTTAGCACACAATAAAATAAAATGCAATTTATTCAGCAAAATTCTAAGTTTGTGTAACAACTTGCTTTCAAATTATTAGAATTTATGCCCAAAGTGTATACAATGGCTTAGACGTGATGCAGGGTCGTCATTTGGGGGGAGGGAGCTGGATGGGTCTACGGACCCTTCAAGGATTTACCATTTTAGTTTTTTCTCTGTAAATCGTACCTGTGAAACAGTGTTACTGCTGCAATAACAATACGTTACGCAGACTTAGACCCCCAAAGATAACTGAGACCCAACAAAATGACGCCACTGACAGCAGCATTAACGATCAACTGATGAAAATGCACAGCCCCCATTCATGGATAAAATGTGTTTTAAGCTCATCAATCAGTTATTTTGCTGTATGCTGTTTTCAGCGTAAAATGTTTAATACCAGAAAATTATACAATCCCATGGCACCCTTTGTGGAATTGATAATGCAGAAGTGAGCAATCTGATACTGATAATCACCGCGTAGTGTAACAATTTAGAGCATCTGCATTTTACACGGTAGTGCGTTGACATAAATTACACGAGGTGGATAATGAATATACTTTGCACAATTCTATCATCTTCGCTATCTACATGCCAAAAATTGTCAAATTTGGTGGAGATTTGACGAAGCTTTGACAAAAACAAGTTGGGTCATTTTTTTGGGCACACCCTGTATTGTAATAATAGTATTGCACACTCTAACCATAGAAAAAAGTGTATTACCCTGGTATAACAGGTTGACCATGTTTTTATACAGGGTGGGCCAAAATGGCACTATGGTATTTATTGTACACCTATAACTTCACCAAATATTAACCGATTTTCAAAATTCTTTCACTGTCAGAATCAGGAGACAATTTGTAATGAAACTATCACTACAGATCTCACCACACCTCAAGTGTGTCGCTACACTACCTCGTGAAATGTCAGATGACGCAATCAAGCTGGCGACGCCACTGACCGGTTGCATGATCAACGTTGATCGAGCGTGGCATGTGGCCCCCTAACAACCCAGACTTAAATCCAGTTGATTATGCTGTTCGGGATGCCCTTCAACAGATGGCCTAATCAATGTTGACAATTCACGACAGTCAACTAGCTAAAGAAAGCCATTGTCGCTGAGTGGGGCAAAGTGTCCCAGCGTTTGGTTGATCGCGCCATTGGTCAGTGGCGTCGCCGGCTTCGATGCGTCATCCAGCAGCAAGGCAGACACATTGAAAATATGATGTGAAAACCGTAAAGATGTGATTTTAAGACAATAACTGAGACAACAAGCACAATGTTTTTATTGTTAATTTTTAAAATGTGTTGTTACAAAAGTCGTTCTTTTTAATTGTTATTCTTAAAAACACTGACATTTCACAAGGTAGTGTAGTGACACCCTTAGGGTGTTGTGGGGTCTATAGCGAGTTTTATTGTAAATTGTCTGTTGATTCTGACAGTGAAATAATTTTGAAAATCGGTTAATATCTGGTGAAGTTATGAGGTATACAAAAATGGTGCCATTTTTTGGCCCACCCTGTAGAAGCCGGGTCTCAAATAAAAGCCAGGTCTCCAGTACAAGCCAGGGCTCTAAGTCAAATGTTCTAATAGAAGCCAGGGGCTTCAATAAGCAGTTTTATGATATACCACAATACGGGTTTTGCCAGTCTGTCTCTTCCGTACCAGTTCTGAACTAAAAAGCAAAAAGCATAGAAAAACCACATTAGTGTGAATATTCCCCCGGGCTGGAGTAACCGATGCATCAAAATCAGGTTCGGGTTAGATTTGCAAGTGCGCACAGCTACGCAGATGGCTGCATTTCATGTTGGCACTGGGCTGTGCTTGTTCAACTAGCACAGCTCAATAGCTGAAACAATTTTTCTGTTGTGAATATCTGTCAACGATCTGCAGACCCCGAGCTTTTTAACCTTGACATGACATGCACATCCTGAGGAAAGACTCTGTGGTCACTCATTTTAATACTTAAACGAAATGGCAGAGATGGGTGCAGGCCCAGCACTTTGAAACAGCCTTTCAGTTCATCTGGAACAAACCAACGTTAACTTTGAACAGTTCAAGCAGTTGCTATAGACATTTTGTTTGGACGTTGAGAGTCACCATGCGTTGCACTCTCAACATCCAAACTGCTAAATCGTGTGTTAAAGTTTTTCTGTGTACTTAATTACGTTGTACTCAAGTTACTGGATGATTCACGTTAGTTGCTGTGATAATGTTACAGACATATTTCAGGCGACTGTGCCAGTTGACCGAGCAAGCTCGACGCACCTATCAGAACATTGTGGCAGCACTGGAACGAGAAGCCAAGCAGGACAAAGCTTTGCAAGGAGAAGCTCCTAACAAGACTGATGAGGAGGAATTATCAGCCAACACAGTGCAGAGCTATGGGGTCCAGCAACTCAAATGATATGCTCACAGACAATGATGCTGCAACATGAACTGTAGGTGTCGGCCTGCCATTCAGAAGGGCCACCAATCAGAGTTAGGATTATGGGTTAGGCATAAGATAGCGTACTGAAAATGAAAGCAAAGCTCAAAAGTACGAGGCAATATCGAGAACTAATCCCCTTAGTGACCACGAATTCCTGCTTTCGGAACAGCAGACCCCAACCAAATTGTAGCATAAATCTGGTTTGCTGCCTGACCCATTCATTAGATATAATTACGACTTCACACCCTGACATTTTTAGATTTTCCAGGGGCTACCTGGTGGATTTAGCTTGCATCCAGTGAAAAATTCAGAGTTTGTTAAGGGCGCATGCAAAATTGCTATCAACAGAAGGGCTGTTTTAGCTTAAAATGTACAAATGGGTGGGCTACTACAACAACAACCCGTTCATCAGACAACCTGGCTCTGCAATTCCACCTGTGGCCTGCCAGTGTTACCATTATTGGATAAAGTCCACTATTGTTTATTGCACACGTCACTAAACACCAATGGCATTAGACTGTACCTTGCTTCACTGACCCAAGTTGCTGAAGAATCCAGGGGCTTCTAACCCTTCAAATCTAGAATCGAAACCGATTCAAGTTCCACCCCAACCTTCCCCTTCTCCCCCTTTTCTCGCCCAATTTTTCTCCCCTTTCTCCTGCCCTATCCTTTATCCCCTTTTCCTTCCCTATCTTTCCCTTCCCCTCCATGTACTTTTTCTCCTCCTCTTCGCATTGAATGATTTCCATCTTCTCCTTCCCTTCCCAGAAGACCCACATCCTTAGTCCAGCTAAGGGGTCTCTTGAGAGTGTTGTAAGCTTCTCTAGTGGGTCCTGGCTGGAAAACCATTTGTGCATTTGGAGCTAAAACAGCCCTTCCGATGATAGCTATGTTGCATACACCATTAACAAATCCTGCATTTTTCACTGGGCACAAGCTAAACCCATCAGGTAGCCCCTGGAAAAACCTAAAAATGTCAGTGTGTGAAGTCGTAAATATATCACCCAGTACTGAGCGCTGGCTTATGGTATGAACTAATACCACATGAAAAATGATCTGCCATCTATTCAGCTGTAATACACCTTTTGGGCTAAGGTCATTAACGACAGATGCGATTCCAAAGCACTGCACTGCCCGTCCATGCACCTATTGGACGTAAACATTTCAATATGTAGCTGCAGCGGAAATGGTTACTTGTCGTTAATGTTTTGGTGTGATGTGATCGTGTTGATGTAACTGTTTCAATGACCAATTGTTGTAACTTTGTTCACAGAGTAATGCGTCATTTGCTGTGTACTCGGTAACTGTTAGTAACTGAATGCAAACCATTCCTGCATGCATTTGTTGAGTCCAGTTTGGTCTGTGGCCAGTGTTACTAACAGTAATTATTGTAAATACAACTCACCACTGTACATTGCATAACTATAGGCATTAAACCACTTCTTAACTGACACAGGCAGTAAGTGAGTGAATGAGTAGGGTTTAACGTCCTGCCAACACAGTATAGGTCATTTTGGGGATGGCCTTTCCAGGCAGAATGCACACAAACACATAATAACGGAACAGTAAGTTTAACCTAGATACAGAAACACAAAACACAAACAGAACAAGTTAAACCTAAAATTGTTAGAACTCCATTATGCGCGTGCATATGTAATTAACAATAATGATAGTTCTAATAATCTTTCCTGTTATCCTCCTGACAGTCATCAATGTGATCTGACACAGGCAGCAAAAATTTCAGTGCATACGGTGACCCAGTACTGAACTACTAGTTTGGCAGTATCATATATAGCTCATGATCATGACATATATTACCAGCCATTTATGACACAACCGTTCTAACAGGCTGCATTACGTCTGAATGTCATGCTATTGTATGGGCGCCTCAGCTAAAAGCAAAAATGCAATATGTCCACACTGGCCCAGTGTATTATTATAGTTTATTAACTATACTCATGCACAAGTTAGTATAGTCCACATGCTAGCCAAGCCAATTTTGAACCCATGATCATTCAACTAGCGTCAGGTCAGGAATAATATGGCAACGTCTACAATCACTTCTATTCCACCACTAGGAAATACATCAGTCATATTCTGGATCCAGTAGAGCATCTTGAGCTCTCAGACATCACAGCCGAATGACAAAAAGCATTTACGGTATGCTACAAGCAAAATTAACTACAGTCAAAAAATGCACACAAGGCATACGCTCATTTACTTTTCACAGTCAGCTTTGCCGACAGTTGTTCAGCTAATGTATAATTATCAACCAGTCCCACAAAGCAGCACAGTATGTATGAGTCAGTATATTAGAATGAAATGAACTGCTAGTTACTGCATCATTTCTAGATGTCTGCATAATTAAGGGGTGCCACTCATCCTGGATTTCCCAGGATGTCCCATGCTCCGGATGGTAGATATGGACGATGCTGTCACACATCACGGCAAGACTAAGACTGCGATGATAAATGTCTTGGATTTCACTTAAACGTAAATACTGCAGTTATTATGTTATACAATGATTTCTTTGGCACTGCAAAACAGCGCCAGCACACTGGCAATTATTGATCTTCAGATTATTACAAAAAAATCCGTAGACATTGTGTAATTGTAGTAATTGTGAAGTTGGATCAAACAGATGCCCCAAATCACATACGGAATTCCAAAAATTCGGCTGGTGCACTCACCTAAACCCCCAGCCCAGATTGAGAAAAAGGCAAGGTGGCAGCCAGTGTTCTGTCAGTCAATATCACACAAATAACAAAAACATCCTGATCAACAACACGTGCAAGAACACAGAGAACCAGTCGCAGTCCCAGCTAACTTGGTTCTATCTTGGCAACTGTGAAAGTCCTATGCAGAGTCAAGTATTTACACAGACTGGTGACAGAATACTTCCCCATGATCAGAGCACAAGCTTGAAGCTGGTTATTGCACAGCTCTCCTAACAAACTGCACAGTATGCATTTTGCCCATTCATCTATCGCGAACAAGTTCCTAATCAAAAAAGAAAAGCCGCATGAAGCCAAAATAGTGCGAACATTACTCAGGGCAAGAGTAGACGGTGTCACTTTTCAGTTGAAAAGGTCAAAGATCTGCAGCATGACACATAGGCACTGGCCCAATATATTTTTCTACTTACATCAGCGGCTATCCAGATGTACTGCAATAACATACCATAACAATAGCAAACACAGTCACATACATGGAAAGCAGATCGAATCAATATATAAAAAGAACGCTGCAGAGCTGAACGCGACAGCTCAGACAACTAGAAATTTGGGGCAAAGCCCAACGTGAGTCCGCCCGGCGCCCTAAGTCCGATTGGGGGAAATTAGAGGGGGGGGGGAAAAATTT
>Ga0209454_1003064_pt1 | contig 11758 bp, 6 predicted proteins | sample WorMetHERISLAND1_2_FD_187400 | JGI IMG/M metagenome (GOLD analysis project Ga0209454, IMG submission 187400) | Marine gutless worms symbiont microbial communities from Max Planck institute for Marine Microbiology, Germany - Olavius geniculatus... | ecosystem: Host-associated > Annelida >...
CCCTACAAGTGGCCAAAATTTGGTGCACGTACCATCGATAGCTTTTCGGCTAGACAAAAAAAGTGGGTTGAGCGAATGCCAGGTATAAACATGCAAATTTTCCTCAAGTCGGAGTATGATGACACTTCTCTCACAAATGTAATCCTGAAAATTGAACAGAAAAAGAGCTAATATTATTTACGTAGATATTCGTTAACTGAAGGAATACTGGCTTTGTGGAATTGATAGCCGTCTTGTGTTGTCAGTACTTCTGTTAATAGGGGAATTCAGACACTATCTTGATAGGATACGATTATGTCTTAAGATCATGTTATCACGGCATTTATTTTACATGATCACAAGACTTGGCACAAAAATTGTAAGCTCTTGTCTCGGGATATATCTTAAGTTATGTTGTAAGTTATGTCTCAAGTGTGAAAATTGCCTTAAGAGTATCTCAAGATGTGTGAATGGGTGGACAGGACTCGCTGCTACACATGGCATGCTGGTCTGGAGGATGACGAGCCAACCACAGTGACCTCTGCAGATCTCTCGCTGCTTCGGGGTGGGCTGGGGGTGAAGAGACCGGCGAGGCGTAATGCATGGGGTGCTGCTTCCTATGCAGATCTGATCGCTGCTGCCATTGAAAGCTCACCTGATAAACGGCTGACGCTATCTCAGATCTATGACTGGATGGTGTCAAATGTACAGTACTTCAGCGAGAGGGCTGACAATAACAGTTCAGCAGGCTGGAAGGTGACTGGCTTCTGTGTATTAGTAGATAGCAATACTACCAATGTTATGTTGGTGATTTTATTTGACGTAAGATTTAGAGTTAGAGTTAGATGTCCCTTGGGTTTTAATTGATCTAGTAAATCATCATTTAGAATAATTTGTGTGATTAACTAAATTACAGATTAGCTGACTTTTAGCATGTGGATAAGTATATTGTTTTGTATCTCGATTTTACCATACTATACCGAGTCCTAATAACTCTAAATAGTAATTATCATGGGAACCAGAATGTACCTCATACTTTGTATACCAGTAACAGTAATCTGTTGTCTCATGCCAGTATTGTACAGTATCGTCACTGAGTACATGGTAAATGTTGCTGTGCGCTATGATTTTCTTTACTAAGGTTGCATGCGGTTGGGTTAAAACAACTATAGTATCACCAATTGTCTTAGTGTGATGGTCGCAGTAGTGCTGTGCTTTTTGTGATTTCGGGATCACGAATCTGGTGTCAGTACAAATTTGGTTTAACTGCATTACTAGTAGTATGTTTTCATAAGTTGATTGTTTTTGCAGCATTACTTGTGAATATTATCTGTTGTAGAATTCAATTCGGCACAACCTTTCACTGCATCGGAGGTTTGTTCGAGTGCCTCATGCAGATGGCAAAAGTGCCTGGTGGACAGTTAACCATTCAGAGACATTGTTTACGCGAGTGCCACGTGGATCTAACTCCATAAGACACCGTTCTGATTCTATCGACACACGTCCATTTGTCTTGCAGCGACAAAGACGAAACCGAAAGTCTGACAGTTCCATTAGAAAGTGTAATACGAGTGCTGTGCCTTTGTCATCAAGGTGTTTTGAGACGTTAGCCGAAGCAAAGTCAGATAGTTTAGAAACACAAGACTTCACGGACAGTGCCGCATTTCCATCAACGCTTGCCTCGGATAGCTTGTGCAATATGGACACCTTTTCGACAAGGTCAGACATGAACTCCATTTTATCCACACAAACATCTGCATTTTTGGGTACCAATGATCAGCCCAAGAACACAGCTGTGACATTATCCTCCCCATTCCACTCGAAGATATCATCTCTCCTCGAGCCAAGTTTCACTGAATCGTCAGTCCTGGTTGAGGACGAATATTCAAACGTGATGATGGCTCAGTGGAACCTAATTGGTACGTCAGATTTGGTTAGTGATGATGCAAATGTTGTGCCAGAAAGTCGCAGCCTGCCCCTGTTTTCTGATGACTCTATGCTGACGGCTAGTCAGCTGACAGACAGTTCGCAGGAAGAACCGGTCTTCTGTGATGACCGAGAGCTGATGCTTGCAGCGTATTCCACAGTTTCATCTCCGTCAGACCAGCCAAGCTACCGTCGAGGTTCTGATGCCCCGCCACCAAGTCCAGAATCTGCATGTGGTGAGCAGTCGTCCTCGTTTGACGAGACTGTTAGCAACTTAGCAGAGATGAAAGTGGAAACCTCGATCGCTGTGTCTGGAAATACCACGACACAGTTTGCCACCGGTTGGACTTCGGTTTTTCCGCTAAAAACCGGCGACGACTTATCGAGTCTTTCAGATGTGGACATGGAACATTGAGCCATTCGTACGAACGATATGTGATAATGCTATCTGTGTGCTCTGTGCTGCTGCTGCTGTGTGTATCCGTATTCCGTATGCTTATCTTCTGTGTGCCATTTAGTTATGATTAATTTATTAAGCACTGCTTGGCAGGTATTGTTTTATATGTGTGTCATGCTGCATCAGTCAGACTGTCACCATGCTGCCACTGCCTAGCTATGATGCAGTATTCTCCACCTAGGTCACTGTTTAAGCGCATCGATTGCTGCTGGTTACTGGTAAGTGACATGAATGCTGATCTGTCTAGCACTCTGGTCTGTTGAAATTAAAAATTTGACTTGAGCTACAAGTTTACCAGAAACTCTTTAATCCTGTCCAAGATTTCAAGTAGAAATGTCCCGCCAACATGACGAAGCAAACTTTCCTCTACTTCTGCAGCCTTCTATCAAACTTCACATTGGAAGTCAAAATAGAACAGTAAAAAACTGAAATAGGTTAACTCACAACTAACTTGCATACTGGATTTTTACCCAGAACATATTGTTCAGACCTAACCAGTTTTGAAATGGAGGGTGGTTTCTTGGACTTCTTAAATTTCAATACCAACTGGTCAGTAAATAAATTTGCAGATGCTTAGGTTCAAACTTCCCTTCTTGCATTGCGAAGACTTACTGCTTTGCTTATACATCGGCTTGTTGCTATTGCACAATCTGTGATTTTTATTGAGCGTAATCTGTAAATGGCAAGTCGTTGCTTGAAAGGACTACAGACACTGTGACTGACCAATTGTCTGAAAAAACTTTAATGCCACAGAACTGGCCATATGTTAGGTAACTGTCAGGAAACTTTGGTCCACCTAAGTTGTAGACTGTTTTGTGTTAACTTCATATTTCAGACAACACAATTCGCAACTTCACTTTTTGACTTAGACTTTCGCCGAGCCTTTTCTCTGAGCCAAAGCTAAAGCTGAACGCTGAAGTCTGTACTTAGACCAAAGTTCAACTAAACGATTAACAATGGTGGAAAACTGGTAAACGTAACAGAAATAAATCAACCAGTTACGCTTGGACTTGTCTATTTAATTGTGCCACACACGCAAATAATGTAATTACGTAACGTCTTACATCATTGTGTAGCCATTATGGCATTTATTTTTGGTACCAGACTGTTTTAATTTACTAAACTATCCGTGTTAGTCGCCATGTTTTCGCTCAGCAAAATCACTTCACTTTTTGACTTAAATAGGTACTTAGACCGAAGTTTAGGCTCAGCGAAAGTCTAAGTCAAAAAGTAAAGTCGCCCAATGTCTTAACAGCATAGCAGTCCTGTTGTGGATTGCTCTGCAGTATTGTACCATTATTACTGCTGTTGTATGTTATTATACTGTCAGTGTCAAGTGACTTGGGTAGCCATAACATGAGGAGGAAGTTCACAAAGTCACCACAAAATGCAGGAGTGTGGTCACTCTAGAATGAAATTTGCATTTTATGTTGAGAGTTTTGTTTTACTATTGAGTACTGTTTGTTGGTCTGAGGCTAAGTGTTCAATGTGCAATTGCTACCACCATGTGCGTCTATGTAAGCGCTGCATTGTCTTTAATTTACTGATACATCTAGCCAGACTTTCGTGTATTTTGTTTGCTATTTGCTTGCTTTGCACTAAGAAGGAAAATTTCGGAAACAAAGGTTATCTTTTCACTGATAGACTTTGCTTTACTAAAATTTATAGTTTTGTGGGGTAAACATGCAGTTTAGCGGCCTAAACAAAATACACAGTAAACTTACTGCCTATACGTGCCAAAGCGTGCATGCGGTCAGTTAACCCTAACCCTAATCCTAACTCTAACCCTAACCTAACCCTAACTCTAAACCTAAGCTTAACCTAAGCTTCGCCTGTATATAGGCAGTAAGTTGACTGTGTATTTTGTTTAGGCCGCTAAACTGCATGTTTACCGTTTTGTGGAAGTATTTCAAGTTAGTGATGGGCTAACGCTAACCTTACATTTGTCAAAAAACTGAAACCAATGAAAATTGCCAAGAACTTGAAACAAACCTTAGAGCTCTAAAAAAACAAAATCAGAACAGCAATCAACAACAACAATCAGAACCCAAAATTGCAGGCCAAAATCTGCAGAACCAGAACTGACATTCTGCCGAAAGTAGTGATAGCTAATAATTCTGCACAGCGGCATTTTGGTATAAGAAAGTTGCAATTTTTCAAAATTCAGCTGTAGATTTCTGACAGAGTTGATATAAGTACTCAAACCTTCAACGTTGCACCTGGATTTCCACAAGATGGGGTTTTTTAGACCAAAATTTTGTATTTCTCGGAGAAAATTTTCAGACAAGAAAATTTTTCAACAGGCTAACAATGCCACGATGCCAATGATTCTATGATCAGTACATCTTTGTGTGAAACCAGAAATCTGAGCTAATGCTCATGAGATGCACGAGAGCCTATAGCAGTTCCTGTTCACAGGTAATCTTGGTCTGTCTCCATCCGTTTCGTCGCAATTCACTCTTCTGCAGCCATAATGTTGCAGAAAAATTACTAAACCCCTAATTTCTAGAGTTCAAGGTCATTCAAGATCATTGATGTTGATACCATTAAAAAGGACGTCATCAGTGCTTGTTATGATAAGCAACATGACTGAGCCTATCTAGCGACATTAAAATTAAAATACACACACTGAGCCTATCTGCAACCGTTTTCACGATAGACAAGCCAAGAGCGGATAGATAACCACTTTTTAGGGGGTTACCCTTCTTTGACACCCGCGTGTGCAGGCTTCCTTGAACGTAGAAGGCTGGGACTTGGACTGCTGAAATCTACATTTTTTGGCGCAATTCACTCGAAATGTGTGTCGCAACCCGAAATCGCGAAAAAAAATCACTAAAACCCCTCTATTTTGGGGGTTCAAAGTCAATCAAGGTCATCAATGTTGATATTCCTAAGAAGCTTGTGTCGCCAGTGTTTGTTATGATAAGCAGAATGTCTGTGTTTATCTGCAACCATTTTCATACTAGACGAGCCAACAGTGGTAAAATAACGTCTTTTTTAGGGGGAGTGCCCCTCTTTCGCTTCCTTGTTCGTGGGAACCCCCGTCACCCAGCGGCATGAAGTTTTGTCACTAAATACTAGAGACTTTAGGCTATCGTATGGTGAAAACACAAGTTTCTATCTCATTTGGCCTTGAATCGGTACCAAGTTGTGACAGGCAGACAGAATTACCATAGCTAATACACGCTATGCTATCTCTCATGCGTAATAATGCAAGCATTATTTAAGCTATTGTATGAACAACTGCTGTGCTTTTTCTTGACATGATAGTCTGAAACAGTACATCATGCTAAACATGTATTTGTTGTGTTGTTACCTCATGTGATTGAACAGGGACACCATTCCCCATTTTTTTAGACATGGAACATTTTCCTGCAATATTTCTCCAGAATCCATGCAAAACAAGGCTCAAAGTTTTACCCATGCCTCTTCTACTCTTTTTTGGTTGTGATTTAATTTTACAACAGTTTCTCAGCTGAGAAAATCACAAATGTACTGATTAATTTCAATCAGTGTTTTTGATTATTCTATTAGATTGCTATACAATTACAGTATTTGAACAAAAATTCAAGCAAAAGGTTGCCTTATGCCACTTCACTTCATACTGGGCACACAGCAGCCTTTTGTTTCATAATATTCAGCTACAGATACAATACTGTAACAAAATCATAAGTAATATTCTATAATAAAGATATAAAAACATACGACAGATGGGAAAGTATAAATTATGTTAAGCAACAAAAAATTATAGTGGAATAATGCAAACATACAAAAAACACTGATGTGACATTTTCACTAAACTAGTAACAAGACAGTAAACCTGCTATAATGTGGAATCACAATATGATAAGTATATTTGTAAAATATTAAAAAACATGTATACATACAGATTATGTCACATGGATGTAAAAATTAACAACAATGAAGTTGTATAAAAATGACTAGAAGTGATCAGATATCTCAAACATTCTCAAACCTCTGCCAAAAATGGTGCGGCCACCTGGTAAACACAAAGGACTATGGCTGCTATCTTTTAACAGTACAGAATCTAAAAAGCTGGACTGCTACAAACATGTAATCCCTTCCTTGCTGCACAACAAATCCAAAAATTTCATCAAAATTTCTGAGTAACATAACTGACACAAATATGTATTGAAAACAGCCCATTCGCTTTGCTTTGGCAGAAGTAATAATGCACATGCAACCAACACAGCAGAAATAACAATGCATAGAATACAATGCAGACTAGACATAACATTTATATGCTGCGTTCAGAAAAAAAACACCCACTGACGTTTTGTTTTATACCTCCATGGAAAATGTTCAGATATACACAAAAATTTCAGGAAATGTTAAAGAGTTAAATGTTAAATGTTAAAGAGGAAACAAGTATTCCACCAGTATAAAAGTTAGATATTCTTTGCTACCAGTGACGTCATACTTACATCTTAATTCAGTGTTGGTAAACTATGGGTTTTACTGCTGAAGACATACCTTTGACAAAATGTTTGCGAGTCGGCAAGGGTTATGGAACAGCAAGTTTGTGCAAGGTGTTTCCGGACATAACACAGACAATTGAATATTGATGGAATAAAATGTTTCAGTATCAAGCCATTCGACTGATAGTGGGCAAGTGTCTATCAGCAAAACCGATAATATACAAACACGGAAATATGACGTTAGGATGACGTCACCGGTAGAAATGAATGTCTAATTTGTTTACAGGTGGATAGGTTGTTTCCTCCTAAACATTCCCTGAAAATTTTGTAAAAATCTGATTTCCCACAGAGATATAAAAGAAAACGTGAGTGGGTGTTTTTTTTCTGAACACAGTGTAGTTAGCTGGCTCTTGTCATTTACTGACTAGACAAATGTCTGGAAATTCAGTTCACAGAGATGGACACACACTGTGTTCAGAAAAAAAACATCCACTCACGTTTTGTTTTTATCTCCATGGAAAATGTTCAGATTTCCACAAAAATTTCAGGAAATATTTCTGAGGAAACAAGTATTCCATCGGTATAAAAGTTAGATTTTCTTTGCTACCAATGATGTCATGCTGACGTCATATTTCCGTGTTTGTAAACTATGGGTTTTACCATTGAAAACATACCTTTGATAAAATGTTTGCGAGTCAGCATGGGTTATGGAGCAGCAAGTTTGTGCAAGATGTTTTTGGACAATACACAGACAACTGAATATTGATGGAATAAAATGTTTAAATAAAACAATGACATGACCGGCAGTATCAAGTTGTTCAACTGATAGCAGGCAAGTGGTCATCCATGCAGTGACGCAGTGCACGTACGTTTGCCAACATCAGCAAAGTTGAGGATCTTGCACTTAGCCAAAAAGATAAATCGCTGTTCAAAATGAAAAATTGTGTAAGAAATTGGTATATTTTGGGTTCAGTCAGCACAGTGACCAACTGGTTTGTTTTAATATTTCACCAATATCTGTCTTCAACGGTAAAACCTATAATTAACAAACACCGAAATATAACGTCAGCATGACGTCACCAGTAGCAAAGAATATCTAATTTGTTCACAGGTGGAATGCTTGTTTCCTACTAAATATTCCCAGAAAATTTTGTAAAAATCTGGACATTTTCCATGATGATATAAAAGAAAACTTAAGTGGGTGTTTTTTTCTGAACACAGTGTAGAAAGTGAGACAAACACAGAAAGCACACAAAATACATGACTGATTGTACCACAATTCATGGTCATGATACACGTTACAATTCATCTCGTTTATGGACTTTCTCATGCCAGATTTCATGTGGATCACGTTCACCAAACTTCCGCACCGTGATTCTACCAAGTATCAAATCGGCAGCTTTCTCAGCTATCATGATGACAGCGGCATTTGGATCACTAGAGACGATCCGCGGCATCACAGATGCATCGATGACCCGGAGTTTCTTGACTCCGCGCACCCTACAACCAACTAACTGAAGTTAACCTCCGTGGCTTTCTACTGGGCTATTACTGGCTGGACAATAATTAATTAACGTGTGAATTTGTAAAATGCCCCCTAACCAGAGTTTTCAGAGGCCATTGTTGCAAGTACGCATTATCAAAAAGTCACGTCTTAATGCCTGGTCTAAAGCATTGTCAAGTCATGTCACATTTTTCAGTTCCAAAGGGATATCGTTCCACACAATGTGACTAAGGGGAAGAGAAAGCTATAACATTTATTTTATCTGTAATGAGAAGCAGAGCATCAGTGCTATTTTAGTGAATGCATGATACATACAGACATGATTCAAGATTAAGCTTATTCAAGGAATCTTGAAACAGACAATCAAAATTAAAACAATAATAAGAGCTATTAAGCGGCGGCAGTGGTAGTAGTCAGTAGTAGTAGTAGTTATTGCTAATCAGTACATGTTTTCATTAAATGATGACTGACTTTCAAACTTTTGCCACCAACACACTCTACTAAATTTTCAACAATGCCATCACTGAAGGCTTCACCACACCTCAAACACATTGCTACACTAGGGATTTGAACTGGAAAAAATAAATATGGGAACGGTTCGAGTGTGCTTCCAGATCTGATGTGGTATGTTATTCCGTAACTATCTTGCTATGCTTTCCAGGTGACCAAAGAAGTACTGGTATGGCACACCAGCCCATAATGTCCCACTCAAAGCCCTGGATACTCTACCATGTAGTAGCAAGTCCCACCATTTATTACCTGAGCTGTGGGTCAACAACTGCCGTGTTGTCACCGCCAGCACCCATCTTGCACGTTCCTGCCAAGTGATAGCCACTCATAGTGTTCTGTCGGATGAAGCACTCAAAGTACTCGTCCGAGTTGAGTTCGGCCATGGCACACTTGGGATGACGGCGACCGGTCGGTCGAGCACCCAGCTCACTGAAGACACGTGTACGTGTGAAGTTCTCCGCCAACTGCATCGCTGCAATGCCACATATACACGTAAGCAACATCGTGCAGAAATTTTACAGCAGTAATAACAAAACCAGGGTTCGAAAAAAACAGCTTTATAAAACCTGGGCAGGTTTTGAGATTTAAAAAAAACCCAAAAACCAGTCAAATTTTAGGGATTTTTGCAGCACATTCTGAATAAAGATCATAGTTACATTTCATATTTACATCGTGATTTCTGTATTTTGCTATAACTTACGGAAGATGATGTGACACAGAGAATGGTGTGATGGATCTACTTCTAGGTCATAATTTTGTGTTCAGTCTTCATTGTACACTAAAACTCGAAAAACCTTTAAAAACTAAAGCGCAAGACAACAAAGTAACTCACTTATTATGGCCCATTAGAACAGCTATAGAGGAAGCAACAATGAAAACTGCATGTACACAGTTACTAATACATACCCTCGAGCAGTATCTTGATGTCGTCGGGATGTGCGAGGTAATTAGGTTCAATGGACGGATGGTCGGAAGGGTCCCGGGATCTGAGGCGAACAACTCCGCGGGTTTGTGGGTGGAGTAATACTGGACGCAGACTGAAGCCTTCACTGTACAACATGTCACCAAACAGATCCTTAAATACCTGCACAAACAAATACACACATAAGTAAAAGGAAGGAAGCTGCAATGCATAGCACGAGAATAAAATTACTAAACACATCAGCACTGTAAAGCCAAAATTCCATTACGCTGACTTTGCGACAAAGTCCGTAACTTTGTCGCGGACACAAATCATGAAAGTTGGCGACATTCATGATTTGTGGCGTGGACTTTCGTGATTTGTGTCCGCAACAAAGTCACCGACTTCGTTGCGGACTTTCCCCATGCACTGTAACAGACTAAGTTCCATTACAGCGACACAAACGGGTTTGTTGCGAACTTGTCACAGACTTTGTTACAAACATCTTGACATGTCAAGATTGTTTTTGTCCACAACTTTCAATATCTATGTCCACAACTTTCAGTGAAACTTCATGATTTCATAATCTGTCACCGTTTGTGTCCGCAACTCTCATGATTTGTGTCAGTGACTTTCCCTGTGGGAAAGTTTCAGTGAAAGTCAGTGTACTGTAATTTGGGCTTGAACGAGAATTACAATTTAATCAAAATTTTATTGACGATATATACATATCAAGAATATGCAACAATAAAAAACATTCTAAAGAAAACTAACACCCAGATGTGTCCGACCATCTGGCTACATAAAATAAGCCAGGAGTATGTAATAGCTAAGTCTAAACAAAACAACTCAATTATTGCACAACTAGACATACTTGTACAGAATTACTCAAGCCTAAGCCGGTCTCTGAAAGCAAAGTTTTAGATAACAACTTTTACAAATGAACGCCTTTTTCATCTAACTAGTGCCATCGAAGGGATGATGGTGGTCAAAGCATACAAAAAGTCTAGGCTAATGCTCATGAGATGCAGAAGAGCCTATAGCAGTTCCTGTTTGCAGGTTATGTCAGTCTATCTTTATCCATTTCATCGCAATTCACTCATCTGCAGCAGAAATTTAAAAAAAATCACTAAAATTTTTTTTGTGCTTCAAGGTCATCTATGTTAATGTCACTAAAAAGTACGTCATTGCTGCTTGTATATAAGCAGCATGTCTATGCCTATCTGCGACCTTTACACACTAGACAAGCCAATAGCGGAAAACTAACCACTTTTTAGGGGGGTAACCATTTTTGGTACCCACGTGCGCAGGCCTCGTTGAGCATAAAGGGTCAAGACTTGGACTGCTAAAATCTACATTCAACGATGAAAAATTCATATGCAGGTTGTCTTGGTCTATCTCCAGCCATTTTGGTGCAATGCACTCTTGAAATGTGCTCTCACATATAATAACAAAAAGTTGAGAGAAAAATATGTGATGCCAGAAATGACAACAGATGGTGTCAATGTAATGGCATGACTAGCCAAATGTTACCTTGTGGTTCAAATTGAGTTTGGAACGAACTGTCTTCAGTCGATCGTTAGACAAAGCGCTGCCATAGAGTGACGTCACTAGCAGCAGCTGGATGTCTGGGTGTGTCTCGTTCTCTGGCTGGTAGCGGGAACGGAAATACCCGACAGCCTCGTAGCCAGTTGAACTCAACATACCTGAGGACATCAATGACAGACACATGTGATACACTGGGCGACTTCACTTTTTGACTTAGACTTTCGCTGAGACTTTCGGTGAGTCTAAACTTCGGTCTAAGTACCTACTTAAGTCAAAAAGTGAAGTGATTTCGCTGAGACTTTCGCTGAGCCTAAAGTACCTACTTAGACCGAAGTCTGGACTCAGCGAAAAGTCTCAGCGATTCGCTGAGTCCAAAAGTACCTACTTAGACCAAAGCTGAGCCGAACTAACCTGGCTAAAGTCGGTTCGATTTGCATGGAAGAGATAGCTTTAGCCCTTAGGGCTTAACTTTTGCTGAGTCTGAATCCACTTCA
>Ga0209454_1003065_pt1 | contig 11758 bp, 8 predicted proteins | sample WorMetHERISLAND1_2_FD_187400 | JGI IMG/M metagenome (GOLD analysis project Ga0209454, IMG submission 187400) | Marine gutless worms symbiont microbial communities from Max Planck institute for Marine Microbiology, Germany - Olavius geniculatus... | ecosystem: Host-associated > Annelida >...
ATATATATATATATATACACCTACACTTCCTCAGAATCGATCTCACTCAAACGGTTGCTAGGATATAGCAGCAAGCTGTCGGTCGACATTTAGGTTAGTTCTGTGTTTTTTCGCACAGTTTTTCAACAAATAGTCAACAAACAACGAACTGTAGCGAGTCGCAGTCAATGATTAGACTATAAAGATTGATTTTAAATCAAAATGAAACTTGTCAAGCAGAAATGACTTAACAGTTGATATTAAACTTGAACTTGTGCTAAAAGTATGAATGATAAACCTATCAAACAGTCTATTTTACATGGTTGGCTGCGATAGTTGGCTGGGATATTGCTATACGAACCTTCAAAGAAAAAATAGCAGAACACAAAATGAACTTTTTTAGATGTGACTATGACTTAACTTCATAAATTTATGCCACTGTATAGTAGCATTCGGCTCAACAATAGGCCTAGTCCTATACACAGTCTGTCGACTTTGTTTACTGTAGGGTGGATGCCTATAGTCATTCAATGAGTTGTTTGCTTTCTGCTGTTAGAATTCCACTGCTTACAATCGCGAAGATATTCGGTGTGCGTAAGCTTCTTAAATGATGCAGATATTTTACAGTTTCTATTCACAGGCGATTAGTGACAAAATATTCAGCCCAAAACCACGCGTTGTCAACAAGGGCACACTTAAATAAAGATGAGGGTAAACCGGCTCTAAGTAAGTGATTTGGTGGCTCAGCGGTTAGAGCGTTGGATACGAGAGCGAAAGGTCTACGGTTCAATTCCTAGCCGGTGCACTACCAAGTAAAAACCCTGGGCAAGTTGTTCACACCTACCTGCCTGTGTAGGTGCAAGTGTTTAGTGGTTAGTGTCAACTCGTAATTTTCAAGTTGCGGTTCGATTCTCACTGCCGGTCATTTACAAGCAATTTTGAGCAAGTTGCTAACCCGCTGTGTGCTCAGGACAACTCAGCTTCTTACCCTCCGTGGGACGGGAAATGAGTAGTAGCTTACGGGCTACGGGGTGAAGGCCTGGTGTGACTGATTGGGGCGGTGGTATGTCTGCTAGCTGCAAACTGCCGATCCAATTGCTAGTTAACGCGGGCAATGGATGGCTGCATAGTACGCTGCGGTATCATTAGCTCATGCATGCCAATCAGCTGCCATTTACAAGATTGTCAAAGCGCTTCTGGTCACGAGTGCGTCTCATGTAAAAAGCGCTATAGTAAGTACTGGACTTTACCTTTACTTTTTAAAGTAAGTAAGTATGTACGTATGTATGTATGTATGTAATACATCTTGTAAGGCAAAATTTAACAGTTATTCACACTCCCTTAACATCCGTTTCAACGATTCATGCCCATTATAGCCAAGCGCCGCTATAAATAAGGCGTCTAGTAAACCCAAATTAAACAGAATTCTGCGCCCTGCATAGACATACTCTCACACGACTTTTAGAATGCATAAGTTGACTTAATGTTTTAAACAGCAAAAAGTTAAAAAAAATGAGAACATTAAAGAGTTTATTATTAGTTAACTTTAACTTGCGATGTGTCGCTACACTACCTTGTAAAATACTAATAGGCCTAGGCTAGGCGTACGTCAAACTGACTATGATAATTATTTCCCAAGGTAGCTAATAGTTATTGCAAAGGTAAGCTTCCCTACTAAACTACTGAGCGACAAAATTTTGAAAATTTTATGTGCTTTACACAATTTGTAAGGATTATTATTTATAATGCATTTGTGCGTGACTAGTGATAAGTCAGTAAGTATATAATTTCCAGCTCATAGGCTACATTGTTAGTATGAAAATGGGTATGCGGAGGTAAAATGGATTTTGAGGACCTGTTAGCAGGGCGGAGGAGACGATACAACGCTTCAAGGGTTTGGTGGGCGTCGGTGGGTTACTTATTGTTACTGTCCATTGTAGCAAAGGTGCATGCGATAACTCAAACAGAAAGCGTCGTTCCATGACCAACAGAATAGGCCTATAATAGGCCTATAGTCATTCATGCAGATGGGTGATCCGAAACAAACTGTAACATTTTGTTTGTTTTTCAACAACGTAATGCTATTTTTGGCAAGCAAACAAATTAACAAGAATAGATTTTTTTACAAATTAGTTTTTTATTCGAAACCAGTGTAAAATTAAATATGTGAGTCCTAGTTTGGACGTCCCTTAACAATAATCTGATCAAAAATGCATTTTGTAGCCTATAGGCTAAAATTAAAGTATAAGTGCATTTGTCATTGTTGCAGATTGAATTTATGAAGAATGATTATTTGTTTAAGCCCTAAGCATGCAAAACATCTTTGCAACATCTTTATGCATTGACAAATGCCGTTGTCCCTTATTTTTGGGCGAAGTAAATTGCGCCCCTTAAATTGCGGAACTTTGCACCACGCACCACGGCATTGCTGAGATTTAGAACGTCACCGAGTAAAAAGTAATGGCTTTATCCTGCAGGTTAATATCTTTTTAAAAATTTGCTACATCTTCTATAAGTAAAAAATAATTTACTTCAGAGAATTATCACGTTATAAAATTAATATCGCATCATTTAAAACATTAAAATTAATACGATCATCACGTTCATGTCTTAACAGTAAAAAAACTTCTAGTAAACAGCCTAACAGAAAAATAATTATTGCTCGCCTGCCATACGACGCCGAATAATTTATGTTTTGGATGTTTTTATTGACGATTTGTTAAGAACATTAATTACAGTTTTAATACAGAAAGTTACACAAAGTTGCTGCTGATTAACAGCTGTGCGCAGAAAAGAGCATGAGGTCGTACTTTTTTCTGGCTCAGCCTGTATATTGCGGCGAGTCTACTAGAATCACGCGATGATCTGGGACACAAATGTGTGCAGGTTAGGTCTACACGGCGACTGTGTCGTCGTCGTCGTCTTGCATTGCAACAGTTACAGTCTATAGTTCTCACGCGAACGAAGCAACAAACCACCGTGCGACTGACAACAAGACCGCGAGTCGAGACTCGAAAGCTGCACGCCCAAGCGCAGTGCGGGCTCACTGGTCGTCGATATACAATTAAATCGTTCTTGAGCAAGGTAGGTCGATAGTCTGATAATCAGTTTTATCTCGCCAACAGCTGTTCGTCGCACACACCCACGTGCCTGCTTGCCTGCCTGCCAGCTCGCCGCCGACGATCAACTCGGAGCGACGTGGCTGCTCAGTCGCTCTCACAACGCGTGGAAACGACGCCGTCCGCCGTGCGTCGATATACCGCCACGCGTCAGCTGCTCGGATAAGAAATCACTCCCAACTCTCCACTGTCGCTCTTCGTTCGACTCAGACGAAGCTCTGAAACAACGGCTTTATGTGCGCGTGAGGACCAATTAATTATTAATTGAACGGAACAGATCATCAGTGTTGGAGGCACGTATCGACAGCGCAGTGATGTCACGTTTATCCAGCAGTCAGTGCATGATGGCTTTGACGTCAGCCAATGCCGCTTCGAACTCTAGCCTCACTGGAAGTTCTCCGTACGAGCGTCAGCTGCTGACAGAGGCATCTGACTACAGTGGCATTTCTGATGGCGCTGATTCGTCTTTGCCGACTAAAGGTAAATAGATTATTTACATGTAGATCTAGATTCCGTGTTTGCGTTTCATAAAATCGTCAGTGATATTAATAAACTATCGATATTTCGCACCGCAGCATTTTCTTGCTAATGCATGCGAAATGATAAGACAGGCACAAATATTTTGTAGTACATTTTTATCAAGTGACTCTTTACAAGCGCTGTACTTTCTATGACAGTGCAATTCTGTATTATATCGACATATGTCACACACACGGTGCAAATGTACCTGCCTACGTGTCTCAATTTTTGACGTCTGGTGATCTTTGATTTTTTGAACGGACAAATTGACATACATGTTGCTCTTGGTCTGGGGGAAGTTCACACAAATATTGGTTGTTCTACGTATTTTTTTCGTTTTCGAATGAGAAGTCCTACCGTGCAAGAGCGGGACACACAGAGGGGCGAACGGACGGACGGACGGACGAACAAGACGCGTAGTGCGGTCTTTAGGACAACGGCATAATACTGAGAAAACTTTGAGATCAACACGGAGATGACTGCAACACCAATTAGGCGCAAGATCACTAAATTTGGCTTTAAATCTCACGGAGACATGGCAGTTGTACTTTACAGCACCTGAAAACACTTAGGCGGAATCGCAAGAAGCGATTCCTACTAGAACGGCGTATAGCAACACATTTTTCTGTCTGTCGTCTGCCTGTCGTCTATTACATTTGTACATCTTGCTTAAACCGTTCGACGAGTTTTAAATGCCATTTGGCTGGTACACTTGTGAGAAAAACAGTGGGATGGAAGGACACATTGCGTCAAATGGGGTCATTCACCAGGTGGCAGCACCGATCAACAATTTTGCGCTTTACCGAATTACCTCGGTGCTTGATAATTTCGTTGTACGACGATGGATTTTTTGGAAACATGCTAATTTGCTAACAGCAAAAACCGAATAACCTATAATTAAGGCTATAACGTGATTTAACGCAGACCTAATTAATAATATTTATTACATTGTAGACCTATATTGCATGTAAGTTATAGAAAAGTATATCAGTAGGCTTGAGCGAACAGAAACAACGCGCAGTCGTAAATTTGCAACGTTGCTGCTCACACCTGCGTGTGACGTCTTGCGGCCTACGTGTCTTATCCGCCGCTGACATATATCGACGATCGCCTGCAAATTAATCATGTCTATAGCTACGCCGACATCAGATAATGTTAAAACGCCAATAACATATGTTGCTTGTGTGTTGTACAGATTTCAAGTCGCTGCAGTTTTTCTACAATCTCGGAATAGACGTAAGTGTGACTGTGTGATGACATTTTACTGATACTATGCTATCGCATAGTGATTGCAAATATTACATAAAAGTAGCCAATTTCTGTTGAGCAACAGGCCCGAACACATCGGCAGTAGCAAAAATGGCAAACAGGGTGCAGCTAAAACTAAACGTTTGTTTCTGTTTTTTTTTCGCGCGAATAAATGCCCCGCGAGCCAGTAATCTGTATGAAAATGTTGTCGATGGGTTCAATTATTTCCCCCTGCTTTCTCGTTGTGTACTTGCATTTTACTTTTTCCTTTGTTTTTTTTCTTGGGATCTAAAGCAGGCCTACCATTGGCTCCTAATTCCAAATTCCTGGGGGATATTACCAGGAAAATTTTTCATGAAGTGAAATATGCTATTTGATATATTCTACTTGGTGCATTTGGCGACAAATTATCCAGTTTTCCAGTTCTCTTTTTGCCTTAATTTTTAAGTAATAGGCCTAGGCATAATAAGTTGTGTCAGCAGTAAGGGGAGTTAATGCGTATGACAGCGCTGTTCTCAATGTGCCACTGTTGCCTGCGCCCACAATGAAGTGGCAACGAGGTGTCTGAAAAAAACTGATCCCCATTTGTTCGTCGTTATCGTCGTAACTACTTCACCGTCAGTTTTGCGGCCAGAGTTTCTATACACGTAACAGTATAGTTTACTCGGTGTAGGTGTGCGTGGTAGGTTACGCTCAACAGTGTTAGTGTTGACGGTTTAGTTATGCACTGCTGCAAAATAATGTCGAGTTTCGTATATACTGATTACGAAAATAGCAACGAAGCACTGCTGAGAGCCCATGCAATTTTACAAATCTACGCATAGATCAAAATGAAATTAAATTAAATCTGACGTCTAGCCTATTTTAAAATAATTTCCATCTACACAATTATCAATACAATTACACAATACAATTACAAAATATCAAGCAGGTACTGTCTTTTGTGTGACTGCGCAGTACTTTCGTCAGTGCATACAACACCCGCCACCATTGACACCTCTGCAGCAACAGCAACATGAAACTTCCCCACAGTCCGCCAGCCAGCAGGCGGCAACACTTCGGCGCCCTACTGCATCGAGTTCCACCACGCCCAACACACTCCAGAGTCACTTCCACGTGCCGAGGTGCACCGCCGACGAAGTCCAGACATCAGACAGACCTTCGTCCACACCAGACGCACGCCATCTTCCGTCCTTCAGCCACGACCGCAGCAAACAGGTCGGCACTGATTCCGTCATGGCGAGAAGTCTCTCAGAGCCACTGAACGAAAGTAAACAACATCAGACGCGGGGTTTGCCTGTTCGGAACGCTGCTGATAACGACCGTGGGAGGAGTGGGGGTCTGGATAGGCCGTCACCAGACTTCATCCACGCCCAGAAGACTATCGACAACGCCGAAGAACTGCCGAGTCCTGGAGACTGGAAGGCCGGGAGTCGTGAGTCGGTGGAGAGCGGTGGTGTTGATCTAGTCTACGAGTGGACGACGTCTGGGGACAGCTGCCGGGACAGCGGCTGCATGTCGGACCTGAGCAGTGGCGGCGGCAACAGTCCCGCGGCCACGGTCAGTCCGCAGTCCGTTATCAATGACGTCACAACCAGCGACCACGTAGTCAGCGACGACGACTACGCGCTGACGAAGCACCTCGGTGAGATAGAGCTGCAGTACAAAGTCCACGATGTCCAACAGCAGGCGACTAGAGGCAGTAGCAGCGTTCAACCTGGTCTCCTGGCTCCAGTGACATCACTCCCGGCCAGGAGCTGGCCAGTACCTTCAGTACCGCGCTATGTTCGCCCGATAAGAGAGATCCCTCCACGTTTCCAGCGCCTACTGGCCGCCGAGGTGGAACGTGTGGTGAGGTTGTGCCAGCGTCTCAACGGATCTCCCCTTTACAGCGCTGCGACGCCAACCAACTCCGTCCGACAGACGACGACTTGCGACGGTCGTGAGGCGCAGTCCATCACCAGCCAAGCGGCTTGCGTCATCGACAGACCAGAACGTGCCGGACAGTCGGCGTACACCGCGGGCCACTCGCCACTCATTTACGTCACCGCACAGAGCTCCGGCTTGCCAGTCTACCCGCCGCCAGCGTCCGGCATCTCTGTCAACGCCAGCACCACGGTTGAACAGACGTCCTACGTCCTCCCAGTCGGCATGCCCGCAGACGTACCGCCAGTGCATGAAGAAGGACCGGCGCCGCCACTGCCGATGTTCGTCGCTAGCCCCGTGTTCTTCTATGATCCAGCTGCCACGCTGGCGCCGCCACCAGACGTCGAGGCTGCACTGTTCGTGGTACCGGTCGGTGGCGGGTGTCCACAGCCCGGGGCGGGCACCGCGCAGGAACCCACCACCCACAGTCAGTCTAATCCCGCAGCATATGCCAGCAAGAGCACCCAGTCGGAGACTGCAGTCGTTAGTGTCTTCCAGTCAGCACAAAACGACGCCTGCTCCACTCATCCTAACGGCTTCTACTACAGTCCGCCGCCTTGCGCCGACCTTCAGCCTAGGCCTAATTGTTGTCCACTCCAAATGATGCAGGCTTAGACCACGTCATGATGTTGACTGATATAGCCAGTACGTTTCATCATAGTACCGTACACTTTATCGTCTAAATATTTGCTGTTTGCTCTCTCTTTCTTATGTGTAAAGTAATTATAGGCATTATTGTGAGATTCAGAATGCACGTCATTATGTATAGCTCGTACGGCTTGTTCTACATAGGCCTCGCATGCGTTTGGTAATAGGCTATAGCTGCTGTGAAATTTGCTTAATTGTACATAAGCTACACGCGTTGCACTGCATGGGAGCGACTGCAAATGCAGGACCTGGAAAATAAAGAGAGTGCTTGGAAATGGAAGACCAAGTTATTCTTTACGCGTGGCATGTAAGTATTATGCTGACGCTCTGTAAAATTTTTTTAGCTAATCACACTAATTATTATTTAAACGAGACAGTGAATGATTGTGCCCAGTAGGCTTAACCGACATATTATCAGTTTGCAGATGTCGCGAACCACGACAAAATAATTAGGCCCATAGGTCCCTAGAATGAGGCCTGGAGGCCTAGTATTTGCTCAACACACGCATCACGCAAAACGTAGGCCTGCGTGCGAGCGCGTCTCTAAGTAGCCATTAGGTATTTCTGCAAAGGAGCATTTCATTGCCTCGCAACAGTCACCGCATTCCGACGACTTGATGTCGACAACTAAACTCTACTGAACTTCACCTCTGAGTAACTCTATACGTTACTTTAGTTCAAATTGGAACATTTTAATGTCGATATGCCCATGTCTGTTATTTTCAGGTCCTGCGATTTCAGCGCGCCCATCGCTCTAGGAGTCTAGGTGGACTATCATAGCGTATAATCCGCAGAGTTCATAGCATGTTGCAGCCTTCTTGCTTAGAGAACAAATCACATAATAGCACCTTTTGCTTTAAGCGTTGAAAGAGCCAGTTTTACCAACAGCTTACGTGTGACACGATGTCGTTATCTAGGACTAAAGACAGTTTTGCAATCTGCCTACATTAGTCTGTTCTGTTGCATCAACTCTAGTGTAAGAAAGTAAATTTAAAAAATTCTATATGCTTAAGATGAAAGTACAACGTTATATAAGTAGTAATATCATATCCTGTATTAGTGAAATTTTTAGCCTATACATACGTGGCTTTTTAAATGATGGTTATCTATCCTCATTCCTACTTATCAAAATTGACTGTCTCTCTAATGGACCGTTGATTTTTTTTCAATAAAGTCGTGCAGTCGTACTATTGCATTATGCAAGTTACCTGGTACTGCACTGTGTCTTATCGGCCACGGACCACGTTGCATTTAATTAAATTTTAAGGCGCCCACAGAGCGACGTAACTGAACTGAACTGACATAGTTTAGTTTTTGACGAACTGACCAATGGGTAAGCAGTAATGCATTACAGTAGGCACCATCCAACGGCGTCGATGGCTACGTTACTACGCTCACGTACACCTCAACCAATGACCAACAGGCTCGCCCTGATTGCCCATTGGTCATTCGTCAAAAACTATACCGTGTCAGTGCAGTTTAGTTCACTTCAGTTCAGGTCAGTTAGGTCGCTCTGTACGTGCTTTTAGTGAGTATTTTATCGCGTCACCGAATAGTGTCCAACCTGTTGTAATTTGTAACGTATGAAATAATTCAACGCACTGTTAAATTTCGACTTTCTAATCACCTAACAATCTTCTGAATCGTCACCAATCTACGGTGTTACATGATCACACATAAAAGTTTTGCACCCTGCATATCGCATGCGTTATGAACGACATTTTGTACCATATTACCGTATTCCTAAAGGAGTGCACAAAGCGACAGAACCTAACTGAGCCGAACCTGAAAACTGAATTGGACTAAACTGAAGCTCAGTTCTATTCAATGTCGTTGCTTTGTGCACCCCTTAAATATTTAGACATCTTAATTTTCACGTTCGTTTTTGCTTAATAGAGTGATTCACAGCAATTGTGTAATTAGCTGTTGTATATTTATTGCAATGTATCACTGCGACCGTTGACGCTTGCATTCAATAAAAAAAGCTCGTTTTCATGCTGCAAAACGTCTGGTTTCAAAATCTGTCTAGGCTACTTAAACAGCAGCAAATACAGGGTTAATTTTGTCCATATCTTCGCCAATTAATGACCAATTTTTAAAATGCTTCCACTGACACACTCTGCGGACTCTACCTTGTGAAATATGAATGAAATATGCATGGGATCTATAATAATCACATTATCGCAAACTGGCTGCAGAGTGTGCCAGTGAAAAATTTTTGAAAATCTGTCAATTGGCAGAGATATGGACAAAAGTAAAGTGGCACGTTTTTTGGCCCACCCTGTATAAGGGCCTATTCTATTACAACTAATCACTTAACTTTTTAATGTTTTAAGTACGAATTCAGCCCAACAGCCTGGAACTCGCTACAAAAAGTCATCGGAGACCTACCCTCATCACCTTCCTGTTTCTGCAGTCACCTTAACACTGAACTGTTCAGCAGAGCCTATGACGTTAACTTACCTTGGGATTTCGTGATAGCTAAGCCTATATGCTACAGAAATGAACAAAGACAGATTCTCATACTGAACTGAACTGAATACTAGGTATAAACAAACGATAAATTACACTGCTGGAAAGAATAATTTTAACAATATCGTGCACAATATCGCGGAAATTCAAAAGTAGTAAAATGAAATAAATTTCGTTCAACTTCACATGCAGAGAAACACATGACGACAATCCGATGTTGCGTTGAGCACTGAACAGTAAATGATCTTAATGACACCAACAAGAACAACGGAAAACCAAGCCTGGAAAACTGCTCGTTCAAGTACACAATATAACAGGCCAACTGGCCTAATACTAATGCAGACGTAGATTTAACAGCATCTGGAAACATGAAATGCGGCAGTGAAATGGCAAAATCTTATCATACTTGCACACAAAACTGTGATGAAAATGTGTACAAGAGACTGGATATAAAGAAAATTTGTCACTAAAGTGGAACCCCGGAGCAACACGTTCACCGTGCAACATAATAATCTGTGCGATTAGTCGTCTCCAGAAGGCCTAGGCCTACAGGAGATGCAACTGGAAAGCACCTGCCACTCGGACAGTGTCAATGGCGTCGTGAGTAAAAAAATTAGGGGGGCATTTTATTGTAATTTCCGACAGACAGCTGTAAATTTCCCATGGAGAGATAATGGATGCACATTGCTCAAAGTTTCAATTTTGCCTCTCGCCCCATAAATTTATCCAAAATGGAAATTTCCAGCCTCAGGTTTTGTATTTTTGTCACAAAGTTCTCCGACAGGCGAAAATTTATGGGGATGTATTACTGTGGCAACTGTCCCGCCCTGCTTCCAGCCTACCTGGGCTGAACAGGCGGCACCATTCTAGTCGCAATGTAGAGCTCAGCAAAGCGGTGCCGCCATCTCGCGAACGCACGTAAAAATTAGCACGCACATCAGACACACAACGATTAGCAGCTTGGGCGTCCATTGCCTTGCACGAATTAATATATTATCCCCTACCTCCATCTCTCCTTCCTCTTTCTTATTCCTTCTCCCTCCTACACTGTCCCAAAAAGCATCCCCGACATTTTCGACTGTAACTTGAACACCAATTATCAGATTCTGATAATTTTTTGGTACGAATATCCCAGACACAACTTGCCGTCAAATGAGCATTCAGTTTTCCACCTCACCCAGCGTTTGTTTCTGCACTACCTGGGGAAACACAACTAGCGAAATATCACTTTTTTACCCCATGCGATATAACTGCTTCATTAACATAATGCGTAAAAAACACATTTTGTTCACATTTTTGACACTGTAGCTGACAATTCATCAAGTTGTCCATTTTTGTTTCAACTGCCTGCAGTAAAATTGCTTGAAGTTTTGGCCCACCATGCGAACACAGGCAAGGAGACGCTTTCTCCATTCATTGACAGCAGTGTTGATAATGTTCTGCTCCAGACCAATACAGGCTCTACCAGTCGCTTCTTGATTTCACAGAAATTCCTAAACTTTATTTGGTAGGCACACTGCTGCATGACAGTCAAGCCTTGTAATAGACCCGCTGTTGTGGCCTACAAATTAGGACAGATGGAATTTATTGACGTTTTTTGCATTCATTTTAACACATATTATTCTCGGTCTGCTGTAGTGCAAAAGCAGACGTTGGGTGAGGTGGAAACTAAAACAATTATTTAATAGCCAGTTATGTCAGAAATAATTCTGCTAAGTATTATTAAAATCTGCTAATCTTCATTCGGAGATGTTTTTCAGGTTTTCTTTTTATTTAAACACATTTTCCTTGATCTGCTTTCCCTAGGTAGTGCAGAAGCATACAGTGGGTGAAATGGTAAACTAAAC
>Ga0209454_1003066_pt1 | contig 11757 bp, 9 predicted proteins | sample WorMetHERISLAND1_2_FD_187400 | JGI IMG/M metagenome (GOLD analysis project Ga0209454, IMG submission 187400) | Marine gutless worms symbiont microbial communities from Max Planck institute for Marine Microbiology, Germany - Olavius geniculatus... | ecosystem: Host-associated > Annelida >...
TTACGAGTTATAACATAGCACAGTTACTTATGGTAGGTCTTTGCATTTTTGTCGAAAACCGGCAAACAAAACTAACTAAGTGGAATAGCTCTAAGCGTGTAAAGTTACGCAAGTTGAAGTTTTTCGCACTATGAAAATAATGTATTTAATTTATTGGTTTGATAGTCTACACATATACATAAATCTGTCTTAATTATTCTTACTGTTTTACAGCTTCTGTGACAGTAAACCAGTTTTTTCTCAAATTAACTTTTAGGTATCTTATTTTCGATCTTCCGCTCAACATGAACGATAATTGTGATCACATCCTCTCTTGTGTAAGCTTTTTCAACAACTCGTTTGCTTTCGGACTTAAAACTTTTATTGTGCAGACATTTTTGTCGTCCAATTACTAAATTGCGTAATTCGTGTGTGCATTTTGAATTAAACTAATTTTGAGGAAAACGATTTGCAGACCATTGTATTTCTCGTTCTCTGTGTCGTATGTAACATGTCTGAGGTGTGCAAGTCCAAAGTCGGTGATTTTTACAACCAATCGACTGTCCAGTACACAGTTGGAACTCTTCAGACGACCGTGAAACTTCAGCGGACTTTTGTGAATGTATTCCATGCCCTGACATCGGCAAATAACACAAGTCCAGTAATATATCGATGCAAGTGTTTTTTATACGTTAAAATAGTAGATTCTGACTTTATCCACCTCTGGCATTTATGTGCAATTACGTCACATAGTGTCCACTGATTTTTCTCATGGTGGTTTGGCGTTTATTTCGTCGTTTAGGCTTAATATGCGCAGTTTAAGTAAATTTCCGATCTTATCACAAAATGATGTTTCCTTTAATTTTATGCAGTAAAACTATAAAATTATTACTTAGAATAACTACTTATAATACCGAAAATTTTTATGCTGTCGTCCCAAGTTAAAATTTATTAAAACCAACTAATAAAGCAGCAAACGCGTGTAGTGGATTTTAGTCTTGTATAAAAAATTAAAAATGCAGTAGAATGCAGTATACGTGGTGTTTCATAAAAAGGCACCCTTTTTTGTTTCTCTTATAACTCAGTCGAATGGTGATAAATTTGCATAAAAAATTTTCCAGATGTAGCCGAAAAAATATAAATTCAAATTATTTCTACAAAATATGGCCGTTAGCTAAATATTATTTGCTAGTTGTAATGTAATGCTGACGTCATAATGTGTCGTGAGTACAAACTGGGTTGTCTTAACTAGTTCTGTCAGTAGTTACCCTGCTTCGGTGGTGAACTTTATTTGGTTTACTGAAAAAAAATGTTCATCGTGTCAGCACTTAGCAACATGGAGGCATAAAATCAGGTGTCTCGCAATCCAGAAACTCATCCATCTCGTAAGCGGAGTGTGCTGGTGCACTGTCTGTCTTGCTGAAAGGTGTTAAAGTTAAGCTATTCCCACAAGTGTGTGAAAGTGATCGTTTTGGGCATTTTTGTGGCTAGAATGTTAAAACTTTAACAGTTTGTCATCAGTAAACCAGACAAAGGTCGCCATCGACGCAGGGCAGCTATTCAGCGAGTCTGTCAGCACCGGTTGCAACAATCCAGTTTGTACTCGCAGCACACTACAATGTCAGCATTACGTCACGACTAGCAAAAAATATTTATCAACCATATATCAACCATATTTTGTCCAAATATTTCGAATTAGTATTTCTTCAGCTACACAGAGTAAAAATTTCGAGTAAATTGATCATCATTTGACTGAATTATGAAAGAAAGAAAAGAAGTGCCTTTTTTATGAAACACCGTGTATATGCAACATGAATTACATGATAGCAGACAACACATCAGCGTTATTGCTGCATGCTTTGATTTACTGGTAAAACTTGCAAAAGGAAAATATTATAAACGATATCATAAAATTCGATCAAAGATTACAAAACGCATGTTCAAAGACAGCATGTACATGTACATTTATATTCATAAAACTGATAACAAAAATACCAAAACAAGTTTTTAAAAACATGGTGACGTCAATTTATTGTAGGTTTTTTTGTGACATGGTCAGTCTAATTTCTTTGGCTTAGCTTTGCCGTTGTTGTTTTCTGCAGGAAACAACAACGATAAAGTTCAGCCAAAGAAATTAGACTGACAATGTCACAAGAAAAACTTATAAAAAATTTATATAGGCTTACACATTTTTTTTTGCTACAAACCTTAATGATTTCTCTGATGAATGAGTTCTTGAAGGTTTGATCAAGTTTCACACGATTGTCTATCAGCACGTCCTAAAGTATCAGCGTAGCAACAGTAAATATATTTGAACTCAAAAAACTTACTGTACAACCATTTGAAATTTGTTGTGCATATGTGTTGTTTAATTATGTAAGATTTAAAAATCAACCAGACAAAAGTTGAGTTAACGCTGGCGTGTACAAAATACAAAATGCATACAAAGACATAACATAACTTTAATTAATCTGTAAAAACTTGTGGAAAAAACTGGTCCCACTAAAAACAAAACACATAAACAGTGGCAGCTATCTAGTTCACCCTTTTGTTTAAATTTGTGTGTAAAAAATCCTAGCTGTGAAGCGGTAATGCCAGTAACTTCCCTTAAATAGGCCTCGGCGTTTTTGTGCGCATTTTATAATTTTTGTGTTTTCTGTAAAATTTTATTCCTTTATTTTGATACAGTTCAGACAAGGCAATAACCAAAAAGCTGTTGCATGCCAACGCCTGTACCAATATTCTTGCATAAATGCTTAGACAACATAACTGATTTGACTAAAATTGTGAACGAAACGCCTTGAGTATGCTAATATACGAATAAACGTTTAGCAATTAATGTGGAATTTTACCATAATGCTTCTGCGGGTGCAGTAAGTCATAATGATCGAAGCGTGCGGTGTGACACACAGTCCTATAAACTGGTTCACGTTCTCGTGATTCATATCTCTCAACTATCACATACAAGCAAATATTATACGTATGTTATCACTCACGCACGTTATGCCGTGGCTACACACACCGATTTCCTCGTCCGAGGTGTTGTCCGACGTCTCCGAGCCTTTCGAGGTTTAAAAACCTCGTCCGATGAAATCGGACGTAATGTGCATGCTCATTTTTTCCGATTTTTTGGACAAAGTTTTTTGCCTGCCAGCCAAAAGATGGCATCAGAACCTCGGACTAAAAAATCGGATGCGTTGTCCGACGCGTCGTCCGTGTCGTCCGACGACGTGTCCGATTTCCTTGTCCGAGAAGCTCAAACAACACCTCGGACGAAGCAATCGGAGCGTGTAGCCACAACTTTGCGCAACAAAGAAATATGCAACAAATGAGCATGTAGGGGCTACGTTATGTTAGTGATGGCCAATGCAGTTTAACAATAAACAGACGACTGACGACAGCAGCACAGTAATAGTAGATTTATTCGCTGCTGTGACGCCGATGGGATAAGACCAATTCAATAAGAAATTCGAGCTAATGCTCACGAGACGCGCGAAAGGTCATTGAATTCGGCGCCAATCGAGAGCTTGTGTACGACTTCCTATTAGAGATTAATAGTAACCTAGGCACTATAATACAAAATAATGTTTATACAAATAGGGAAAGAGAAATGGAAAAGAGAAGGAAAAGGGAAAAAAGGGAAAAGGAAAGGGTAAAAAACGAGAAAGGAAAAGAAAATGGGAAGAGATAGGAAAAGGAAAAGGGGAAGAGTAAAAGGCAGGAAAAGAGAAAGAGAAGTTAAAAGAAAGGGGAAGCGAAATGTAAAGGGAAGGGAAACGGAACGAAAAGGGAAAGGGAAAGGGGAAAGAAAAAGAAATGAGGGAAAAGAGAAGGGCAAAGAAAAAAGGAAGAAGAAAGAAAAGGGGATGGAGAAAGGGAAGGGAAAAGGAAAGAAAAAAAAAGATAGGAATAGGAAAGGGAAAGAAAAAAGAAAATGGAAACGAAAAAGGGAAGGGAAAAGGAAGGTGAAAGAAAGAAAGTTTAAGAAAAGTTGGACGTACGAACGGACGCACGCACGGTCGCACGGACGCACGGACACTCAGATGATTTTATACTCTGTCCAATGTATGCATAGCATTGCATTGGACGGACAAAAACTGCACAGAAGGTCATACCAGTTCCAGTTCAAGAAGGTCATCTTTGCTCAGCGTAAGACTTTCAGTCTCGATAAACTTGACGAATACTGGAGTACCGTTGTAATTGCCAGTTTTATGACGGGTCGACGTGCACTCTGTGGAATATCGGTCGAGACTGACTGTGCTCGTTCCCTCGGCTTGCTGTGCGGGAATATTCTTACAACAAACGCCAAACGTAAAAAGGCTAAATTCATACCGTACCGAAGAAACAAAGTACATTTTTCTTTCCATAGTTTTAACAAATTAATCTATTTAAACTATCTAATACAAATGTCATGTGTGCCGTCAAATTTTTTCAGGACTATTTTGACTCAAATTTAGCGTTATGGGGACGCTGAAAATGCGAGACCGGAATTTGCGGGACTGGAATTTTCGGCACCAACGCGGTCAAAAATGCAGGGGTGGAAAATGGAGCACACCACCCCTGCGTTTCTTGTCCTTTATTTTTTAGTCTCGCATTTTCAGTCGCCCCAGCGTTATAACTGAAAAGTAAGATATTTTGTGCATTTTATGAAAACTGTTGCTGTTAGTTATCGTTAATTAGGATTTCGTTAAGTGTTTGTTTTTTACCATACTGCATACGATCATACGGTTGGAGACTTGCTTTTTTAGCGTGACTCTGTGCTCGATGCGGAAACCACACAAGATCTTCATAACTGACTTTCCATCTCACAGAAAGAGCTGTTTGATACATCTTGCTTTTGTAAAATCTACAAAATAATGCGAAAACCTAAATTTAAACTATTTAGGCCTAATTTGGTACAGTACTAAGACTGCAGTACCAGAAACGTGCTTATCAAATGCATTCTATTCTCATGGAAAACCTGCAATAGGCTATATAAGCATTTTCGCGCCATCTCTGATCTTAATCATATTCTTGGCTTTGTTTTTTATATAACATCTTACATCTAACGTATTACTGCGTGCCGTTTTTTGTGTTTTATTCATTCTGTAATTTTTCCCCTTTTCTCGGCACTTTGTTACGAACTCTCACCTGTTTTTCTTTCCCCCCTATCAATAATCACTAAATGTATTTCTTAAATTCATTAAACACCCAATCGTTTTGCTACCTGGAGACGTAGACGAAAAAGATGACGATGACGACCAACACAAAAACGCATACTCCAACAGCAATTAGCGCCGTATCACGAGCTACACAATGCACATTGCACAAACAACAAAAAAACCCAGCTGTCGCTAAGGAAAACGCGCTACAGCATACAGTTCCTGTTGCACTACTGACCTTCTAAATCATCCAAGGCCGATGATTTTTATTTCATCAGAAACGGTGTATGCCACTTCTTATTACTGATTAATAGTAAGCTTGGCCGTATCTCTCACCATTCCCTATATACCATTTCCTAGATATGGCCGGTTTTCCGTTAAAAACGCATATTTTCCTACCCTTCCTTCATCTTTTTATTCAACTCTAAATTTGAAAATGTATTCCTTGCACTAAATAGCTAAAAGTTCGCATGCCTAAATTTAAGACAAAAAATTTCTCTACTACCTACCGTTTAGTCACGTTAGTCCGTTACGGACGACAAACGACAAACGGACAGACGACACATCGTGCCATAGACGTCTTACAGCATAGCTGTAGGCGTCAGAAACTAAATTCGTCGTGTTAAGATTTTAAACCGAACTATTTAATATACAAAACATGATGGAAATGGACATGAACAGTAAGTTACCCGAGTTATCTCGAGGGCAGAGTTCGTTGTAAAAGCCACAACGCGGTCGATCAGGCGGCAGCGTTATTTTATCGCCCAGAATTTCAACACCCTTGAAAACAATGTACACAACTTAGAAAACCGACGACCGCATATCGATAATACAATAATTTTTACTAAGTCGCAACAAAATACAACGAAACATTATTTACGTGAATCATGTAGGCTACCGCATCTGACTCCTACTCCGCAGCATCATAAGATATGACATTAACTTTTAAATCAACACATTTAGGCCTACGTGATAGAAAATTTTTGTAGAAGAACGTTGTACAAACCTACTGAAACTTCCCTAGTAAGTAAAAGACGGCCCTCACCATTTCCAACCTATTCGATATTTTCGACGTCGGGGCGCTTTGACTTTTTGCTTCTTGTAAAATATCTGCGAGCGCCCGTGCTTTTTAACATAGCTGCCAAAGTGCGGAAATCAAAATGCGTAAGATCGATCATCAATTCCCATCTCTCTCTTCTTTTTTCTTCTTTTCTTTCTCTGCTTTTAGATTTTTTTTCTCCCCGTTTCGCGTTTCCCCCGTTTCGCCCCTTTCTGTCTTTTTGCCCAAAATCTAGCTTAAGCAGGCGGGGAAGCGTGATGTGACTGAAAATGCGTGAGACTCGCGCGAGATGCGTGAGACTTGGCAGGGCTGAATTTTTACGCGAGAAAGCAGCCTACTGCTTTCAGCGCTTTTTAGCCATCGCAATTCTGTCCGTCCGTCCGTCACATGAGTAAATCAGTCAAAAAAGGTGCAAACAAAATTACCAAATCTTCACCGTCGGCTGCCTGAAAGCCTCTAGTTTCAGAAACCGTAAAGTTTTTCCATGAGTTCGACAGGGGTCGCCCCAAACGAGAGCGCTAAAAGAGAGGGGGTAAGAAAAATTTGCGATTTTTAGCCAATAAGTCGCTGTATCTCAGTAACGGTGGGAGATACGGCCTAGGTTACTATTAATCACTAATAAAAAGTCGTACACTGACTCTCGATTGCCACCGAATTCAATGACCTTGGATGACCTTAAACGCCAAAATAGGGTTTTAAAATATTTTTTTGGCGATTTTGGGCTGCGAGACACATTTCAAGAGCGAATTGCGTTGAAGTCAATTGAGATAGACATGGAGAACTTGCATATGAAATTTTCAGCATTGAACGTAGATTTCGACGGTTTAAGTCTCGATTTTCTAAGTTTAAGGAAACCAGCGCACGATGGCATCAAAAAGCGGTACCACAGAAAGTCGTTATTTTACCGTTGTTGGCTAATCTTTCGTCAAAACGGTCGCTGATAAGCATGAGCATGCTGCCTATCACAACAAGCACTAGTGACGAGCTTTTCAGTCTTATCAACTACGATGACTGTGAAAGACCCTAAACTTCCAAAATAAGGGGTTTTATTGATTTTTGCAATCTTCGACTGCAGCGCACACTCCAAGAATGAACAGCGACGAAATGGCTAGAGATGGTGACAGTTTGCGAACAGGACTTGCTATAGGCTTTCGCGCGTCTCGTGAGCATTAGCTCAAATTTCTTGTAATCTTTATTGTTACGAAGTTTTGCGCGTTATCAAACGAACATAATGACGCTGATGGTGATGATGACGATGATGACGAAGTATGCAATATGCACGTTGTTTTACCAGCCATTCCACGCACGCAGTGGAAATTTTTCCAGCTTTCGTCAGTGGAATGTTCATGTATCCGTTGAATTTGTCACTGTCGCTGAGTAGGCACCAAATCTGGTAGTCCATTTTACGATCACCTTTGTAGTCGATAAAGATAGGTCCCGTCGTTCCTGTAGCGCACGCAACATGCAAGCCTGTGTGCTCAATTTGTCCTGCGTTATTTGCCTTATCATTTATGCTTCATCTTTTCTTGCCACAAAAGGACCTTTAAGCTAGACGGCGATTTCAACATTGTATTCGCTGACAGAGAAATGGTGTTGTGTTTCAAAAACTTCAGCTCTTAAAAAACAGTTTCTCAATTTGCTGTAAAAATGTTTGTGCTACATCGAACACAATTACGAGACAAAACTTTCGCTAACCAGACGTGTGGCTATAGCATTTTACAAACGTCTGTTAAACAGTCTTTAATTGATTGTCTGTCAGCACTAGAAAAAATTGCTTCGCTATATTATGTATGACAAAATAGCGACAAAACATATAAGCATAGGTTTTTGGTGCCTTGTTGTTGAGAGTTAAGAGAAACTATCATTACCATTAATTTATTGTCGATTGTTATACTGCTCGGAATCGTCGATCTTGCGACTTGGGTCTCAAGTTTAGACCTGCACTACTATGACGAGGTCGGTTGGGTGTAAATTGTAACTCCAATAAAGTACAGTAGCAGAAAACAGAACTAAACTCGTTCCCACCATTGTTAATTATTTCTACTACGCCGAGTTTTGCGCCTATGTGTGTGATATACGACACTGACTAAAAGCAACCGCATGATTAATTCACTGACCGTACGTGATCCAGTTGCGTGCCATGGTGCGCCAGAAGGTTCCGTTGCGCCAATCAAGTTTTTCAGTAACAATTTGATCCATCATCGTCATATAAAGATAGACGGCGTCATACAGAAACAACGAGTAGATCGAACCCTGTAGACAGAAAACGTTTTTCGATTTGAATAAGAAAACTCCATATGCGGACCACTGTTGTCATGTAAATTATACGATGCCACACACGACGGAAGTGGAAAACAATTTGTACAAAGTGGTCACAGAAAAGCTACGCATCTGATTGATCTGTAGGTTTATATAGCTGTTGTACGCGTACCATGAGACCCTTGCTAAGAGCGAGGGTGTAGTTCCAGGGAGGCTGGGCCAACTCTACTGGGATTATCTTCTCGAATTCAATCAACTGCGACTCATTGAGTTCAATTGACAGCGTCACCTGCATTGTGGACGAACAACAAATCTTTAAACAACAGCACAACGCTGTTTAAAAAACAGAACATACACAGAATTGCAGAGCATTTGATCTGTGCAAAATTTGGACGCAAATTACAAAAGAATGTTTAAAATAATTGTTGAAAACATTGATATATATCACCATGACAACGGTAATGTCAACCACAGCGTTTGTTTATACGTGTGGTTCCGTAATTATAGTGTAGTGTCAACAAAAATGTGCACCTGTAAAACGGACTCAAACGCTAGTCTGGCCGTGTCGTCCTGGTCGTCGCCTGCCACCCACGGCGTACTAACATTTTCAGTGGGCACCTGGTGGGCCACGACGTACACGTACTGTCCATTGGTCATATGTAATTGATGCGCCGTCAGCATAAAGTCACGAACGAACTTGTCCGAACCGCACAGAATAACAACTGAAACGAAACAAACAACAGTGCTGTCTCAAATGATGGTTTGTATGAAACTTATTCTTGGTAAAATAACATGTTAAATGGCAGCCGGGCGTTGGCAACAGATCGACGGTAATGGTCATCATGACTATCTTGTGTTACCCATTGGTTAGCCTATATGCTTTAACAAACCAGTAAATGGAAATTTAAAAAAAACTATTTTTAAAAATCCGTTTTTGTAATCAATGCTAAATATTTAGCAAAAACGGACGATATGGTCTATTTAATAAAAATCCCTAATAAAGTTTAACGCAATAGAAAAATTGGCATAATCGCTTACTTCTGGATTGAGTTTTGATCTCGTTCAGTCGTCTTAGTATCGTTTGTTGATCGACATGATTCTGTTTCAGTATCTTCGTCTGTAGCAGCGTGATGTTGCATTTCTCGAAGTTTATGACAATCGCAGAGGCGATGTTTTGACATTCGTTCGTACTCATCGTCACCATCGTAGCCAGATGCCACTACAGATCGCAACATTACTACCAGTAGTGAACAGCATTTAGTGTACTGTATTCTAGCCTGTAAAAACAGGCCAGTTTTCTACAACGTGCCTTCAAAGTCAAAAATTGTCTTTTTTTCTATACTACTACTACTTCTTTTTAGTTAATCTTTTATGTGCACATTATCGTCGATTTAACTGTTAAAATTAAAGTCATGCCATAATTTTTATTTCGAACCAGTGTTCGAATTGCCGGAGGAGGGATGGAGGGCTTGAACGCCTCCCCCAAAACTGTTTTTTAACCTTTTCCCTTAACACACTGTCAAATTATGTACTGGAAGGGTCAGCTAAATACTATATAGGCCTACAAACGATTTACATCACAATTTTGGTCGAGCTCTGACCGTAAAAAGTTTAACTTTCAGCTAATTTTTCACAATTCAAACACTGTTGCGTACGAAAAAAAATTTTTGGGGAGGGGAAATTGTCACCGATGAAAATGATGATGATGAAGATGATAGTCTTTATTAAAGCAATCAACAGCAATATCAGTAAGAACAGACATAATTACGCTACAACACTTTTTAAAAGACCGAAATAGTAGTATAAGCCTATTCGTTAACACGGTCGTGACATTTAAGCTGGTGGCATCACTGTTGCCAATTGACAGGATTCGTGCACTGATCTGTCTCGACTATTTGGCGTGTCAAGTTGCTTGCGAGATTGCAGCGCTTGTGATCATTCTAATTATCCACCGTGCTGTTTGACAGCAGCTGTCAGACAGGTGACAGATCACGGCCACGAACAGTGTAGGCTATATTAGCGTTCATTATCACGACGACGTTGTGTTACCAAATTGCCCACTGATGCCGACCGGAGTAATTTCCTCACTCATTCTTTTCTCATCTGCAAGCTAACTCAAGCAAACTAATGACGAAAACACTAATTACTGGTTACACTGGTATAAGTCAATATAGCTTAAATTGCTTACTCCAAAATCAACGGTACTGTAATCTTTACAGGCTTTTTTCAGTGCGCGCTTCTACAGAGATTTGCGGTTTTAAAATAAAATCAAACAGTTGTAAATGCATGTATTTGCAGTAAAAGTAACAAAATTTATATCTATTATATGCATTCTCGTGGCTTGACAATGCCGAAAAGGCGTTTGCGGACGGAATTTTCCCCGGCTAACGTTGGGGTAGCTTAATTAGTTTATAGCTGGTAGGAAAGGGACTCGCTACTGTAGACCATAATGTTACGTATGTGGCGGAAAAACTTCAATGCCAAGGGCAGTATGCGGTTGCGATGTGTGTGGAAGGGGAGAAACGGACGTTCCTCTTGGGACTGTCAACCGCCTGAGCAGAAATTCCTTGCAACTAAAAAAGCAACTTCGCCTTTAAAGTCTCATCGCCGTAGAGTATGTTTCAAACATAATGAGTCTTAGTAGGTGAGAGTGCGCGACAATCAGCAATTAGGGAGCCCACGAGACGATTATACTCGACTCGATACAGACTGAACCAAGACAGTTAAAAAGTAGTTAACGCACAAATTTTTTACACACGTAAAAAGCAAAATTAGATAATTCGATAAATTGCAGACACTCTTCTTGCTGCGGCAATCAGACTGCTTTTTGAGTGGCATTTTGACGTTGCCGTCCGCGGCTGTTTCTTCAGAAGTTGAGACTCGAGACTTCTTTAAACTTGCGCTTTGTTCGACGTGTTATTTAGGCCTACTGATACTTACAGTTTATTAATGATAAAACAAGAGTATTTGATGTTTGCTGCATTCTTTCAGCATGCTGACACTGAAAATTATGCCAATATCTAGCGCTTATAGGAAGATGGAAAACGTCCGGGTGCCACCGACCAGGAGGGAAACGTCTGGAGGGGAACATGTCCAGGGGGAAATGTCCTACACCAGTGTGTGGATATTAGCCGACGTAGATGTTAGTCGTATGATCAAAAGCACCGTCAAGACATCGGTCTATACAGTGCACGAAAAGGCCAATCGATTTAACGAAGCTACACGAGTAAACGTTTAATCGTACGCGATAGTAAACGAAGAGTTTGATGATGGCTGTTGCGAGCCGGTCGTACGGGCTGGTGACTCGTACAAGAGTAT
>Ga0209454_1003067_pt1 | contig 11757 bp, 6 predicted proteins | sample WorMetHERISLAND1_2_FD_187400 | JGI IMG/M metagenome (GOLD analysis project Ga0209454, IMG submission 187400) | Marine gutless worms symbiont microbial communities from Max Planck institute for Marine Microbiology, Germany - Olavius geniculatus... | ecosystem: Host-associated > Annelida >...
GCTTCCTGTATTTTGTAAATTAATTTTTTTTAGAAAATATCAGAAGTAGGTGTAAAAAAACTTGTAGGATTTTACGGTACTGTTTTATGAATTGCAGATTGAGGTTACGAAGATACTATGCCAGTGACCATCTGGCAGTAAAATTTACTGCTGTGCTTTGATGCTGCAGCAACTGTTTCCAACTGATGTTGCTAACAGTTTTAAATTTTTTTATTCTTAGCAGTTTTGAGATGTTATATATCTGTTAGCTACAGTATATAGAGCATTGTATATGTAGCGAACTGTTGTTTTTTTATCAGAGTGTTTTTAAGTGTCATTTGTGTTTTTGTTTTTGTCCTTTGAACATCTTGTTTTTTTATGTTTTTTCATTGTATGTGTCAGTGTAAACATGGTTTAATTTCTCAGAAGTGTTGAAGAAAGATTCTAACTTGCAGCTGAAGAAAAATAAAACTGAACGTAATTTATATTTCATTTTTTGTGCTCATCATTTTTATTTTTTCATTTTGCATTTTTTCATCTATGCAGTCACCAGCCAATATGATTATACGTAACTTTTTGTAGGTTTAAGGTGCATCGAAGCATGTGTTACAATGAATTGCATGTTTGTTGTGCACAGTTCTGTTTCGCATCATTGGTGTTTCTCAAGACCTTACGCCAGCATACACTGGCTCGATGACTATATATGTCGAAGTATGGTATCTTTGTGCAGATATTTTAACTTTGCACACTAGTTTTATATTTGTAATTAGTTGCTAGTAACATTTCTGTCATTGCTTCTGCTCTACTCTCTCGCTTACTTGTGCAGATAATTAGGGCCCACAGTTTTCCGCAGCAAATTTTGCCAAATTCTGCAGACCATTTTGCAAAAGTCCACAGCTCACTGCAGCAAAATTGTTCAAATTTTGTGTCTCACTGTGGCCTTACGTTTGTGAGTAAACTGAGCTCGGTCCTGTCAAAAAACTTCAGTTATTGAATGCTGGCATTTTGCTCAATTATGCTGGCAACATTCAAAGAAAATTATCAATTTTTTTTCTTTCTAAAAGTGCACTCTCTCAAATCAAAGAGTGTTTATTTGTGATTGTGTGCCGTATTGTGATGGCTATTAGTAGGGCTCAGTTTTGAACAGTTCAGTTTGAACTTTTGATTATTTCAGTTAGTCTGTTTAGACTAATTAGGGCTATAATTAGTCTTTTATTTACATTGTTAAGTCAACGATTGTACTGATCATCAGTCATTTTTCAGTTTTTGCAAAATTCTTTGGAAAAGGGCAAATTCTGCCGCTCGGCTCGAAATTCTGCGATCTGCGAAAAACTGTGGGCCCTAGAGATAAGTGTTTTTTTTAATGAAACTTGACATTAAGTTAAGGATCTCATTCTAAAATGTCATATATCAGTTAGTACTTGTATCATTATTTTTTATTTTATTATTTAAAATTAATAACTGATTTATAAGTTGCTGATTATGCCACAGGATGCAAAAGGCAACCTTGTTCGTCGCTGGATTCAAAGGCAGTTGAACTTTGGTAAGGTTTGTTTACGCAAGTGATATTGCACTAACACCTTTTTTAGTATTTGTGTCTTAATTTGTCTGTCTAAACGTTTGTGTGCAAAACTTTTTAAAGTAAAGTCAGATGAAAAATGATCATTTTGAAATAACATTCCATTTATTTGTTACATTAGTTTCAGTATATCTTGATCATTTGAATACTGTATCATTGTGGTTTTTGTGTTATTCTGCCAGGACTCTACTCCGGTGGTTTTGACATTGAGTATCCTGTGAACGTCGGAGATTGGGCAATTGTGATCGATGCTTTTGTATGTCTGTTTGATTTTTTGGTTGTATACTGAACTAGAAGTCGCTCGTGAGAGTGCATATCTCTGCCAAGTGGAGTGATTTAAACATTACTACTATTACTACTACTCCTACCACACCTACCACAAGGAAAGGGGAGGGAGAAGGAAGAGCCGCTTTGCTGTAGAGGGAGGGAAAAGTAATAGCCGGCGTTGCTGCTTGGGCTGTTGGTGCAATGACGTCATTGCTATTATGAGTCATCATGTACACAGAAGGAACGACAGAACGATGGACAGAACGGCCAATCTCCTAATCTCCTCCAATGTTCACTATGCTCACCTTGGTGGAGATAATTAAACAGAGTAGACTTAGCACTCGCAGATTCAATAATAATAACATAATTCATGCAATGTCTGACTGACCCAGTAGTGGCTTGCCGAAGAACACTTCGATTATGAAAAAATTCACTTGTGAAATAAAAGTTTTTAGTATTGCCATTTGAATTAGATTTTGTGGCAAAGTTGTGTTCACAGCTTTGCTTTTCAGTCAGTAAGAATTGAGGAAGTTTGTGGATGTCGACCGAGAACATTCAGTACAATTTTACGATTATCAACAGTGGGGTGTAATTATACCTCACTTTAGATTACCAATATTTGCAGCTGTTGAGATGCTCTTAAATTACTTGGGAAACTTTTTCCACTTTTGACTGTTTGGCTGACTGAATTTGCGAGTTTTGTAGGTTATCGTTCGTTTTAGTAATGCATTCGTTATTTGTTGTTACAGGGGTATCGATACAGGCATCCATTTGAAGTTCGTTTCTGGTGTAAGTTTTCAATTTTTTAAACCACTAACAGCTACGTAGTCCAATATGTTTAATTCTTTGCAATATTAAAATGTTTGCATGTAAAAGAATTTTGTGACAATAGCTGCAGATAAGTGATTTATAGTTTCAAAATCATGATAGGAAAATTTGCTGGAGGAATGTGTAACACAAGGGACTGGCTAAAACGTCTTGTTTTGTTCACTTGTCACAAACTAGCTTTGTTAGTAACTAAGGAAAGATTAAGCAGAAATTAGAATTAGCGCCAGAAGTGGAAATGATGATAGGTTTTACTGTAGGCCTACAGTGTATACGCATCTGTTTTTTAACACGGTTTTAGCAGTATTTGATGTAGGAAAGAATTTCTCGAGTCAGCTAGGTGGCTTGGTTGCTCAGCAGTAAGGGCGTTGGATAAGTGACCGAAAGGTCTGCGGTTAAATTCCTTGCCAGTGCACTGCCAAGTAGCAACTCTGGGCAAGTTGTTCACACCTACATGCCTGTGTAGGTGCAAGTGTCTAGTGGTTAGTGTCAACTCGTTACTTTCGGGTTACGGTTTGATTCTCACTGCCGTCATTTGCAAGCAACCTTGAGCACAGGCCTGTGTGCACAGGCCTACTCAGCCTCCTACTCTCCATGGGATGGAAAATAAGTAGTTGCTTACTGGTTAGGGTGAAGTCCTAGTGTGGCTGATTGGGGCAGTGGTATGTCTGCTAGCTGCAAATTGTGGGCTCAGTTGTTCGTTTAGGCAGGCAATGGATGGCCGCATAGTGCGTTGCGGAATCATTAGCTCATGCAAATCAGCTGTCACTTCTGAGATTGTCGAAGCGCTTCTGGCAACGAGTCCATCTTACATAAGAAGCGCTATAGCAAGTTCTGGACTTTACATTTTACTTTTAGCTCGGAACTGTTGTTTGGTGTAACAGGGCAGCGATCATTCGAAGTGAACGTGACAGTGCCGTTGTTTATGTACGACTCGGAGTGGGGCATTATGGGAGTGATCAATGGCGAGTAAGTAATGGCTTTTACCTGTGACTGACTGGCAATGCATAGATATGTAGCTAACAGTTTTCATTTGCTCCCTTATTGTACAAACGTTTAGTCGTTTAATCATTAACAAGTTAAACTAAGTATTTGTAACTGGCCATATTTTGTGTGTGTGTGTGTGTTTTTGTTTTGTCATCAGCAGATTCTTATGGTTGTAGGCGATTTTTCTTTTTCAGCTTTGTAATTTACTAATTGTTTACATGTTCGTGTACAGCAGATTAAGCTGGCCAGTTTTTTTTGGAAGTGCTCTCATTTGTTCATTACATTGTATCATATTTGTTTACAATTCAAGTACCACTTTAGTCGGGGGTATGGAAGGCTGCAGCATGTTCATCTGTGTTGAGTGGCAGATAACAAACACTGTATGATTCCATTTGGCAGGTGACACTCCGTCTTTAAGATGGGTTTGGGTCTGTTCCAGGCATCCGAGTGGTGAATTCAGTTACGGCAACACGTCAGTGTCGGTTAAGATGATGAACCAAGATGGCACGTTTTTGGACGGAGAGTTGACCCAGGAACTGGGCTATGTAAGTACTTTGGCACAATTTCAACTTTGCCACCATACTCTAGCTGCCAGTGCATTTTTTAAACTTTACTTAAACTGAAATATTCTACTTTTAATCGCCTTACTTCATTCACAGTTATTGGACCATTTGTTACTTTTTGCGTGCCAGCATACAGCTCTAGTTTATATTGCATGAAATTATTTATGTTTTTTACTAGAGCTGTCAAGGCGTTAATTTTTTTAACACATTAACGCAGTGCGTTAATTTTTTTAATGCATTAATTAACACGTAAATTAACGCACCCAGTCCCATCGAGATGGAGAGTAGGAGGTAAATTACCCCGGGCCCGAGACGTTTATGGGACCCTCCTGTACAATATAGAAAGTTAGAAAAATGAAAAAAAAGTTTTAAAAACACATATAATTTTTATTTTTTGAACGTATTTTGACTATTTACTATTTAACTATTACAGTATTTTTTATTTTGTATATCATCTCTTGTCCATCATAGAGTCCATCATTTTGTGATGGACTCTATTGGGTTACGCTTACGCGAATTGCTTGCTTACTGTCTTTTGTCAGTTTCGTGCGTATGTTTGTATGTCTGTCTACGTCTGTCTGTTCATTTGTGATTGGTGAATAAATAAATGTCTTGCCTACGTGTCCAGTTTGGTCGTGCCTACGTAGTTTGCCGACGTGCGGAGGACGTCATTTTGCTCATACGGCCTACATCGGCGGCATGTCTCATTTGGACGTCGTGTGGCGACGTCGCGCCGACGTCGTCCTCACGTCTTCGCTGGACGTCGCCGCACGACCTCCGTTTATAATTAATGCTACTTTGCTTAAATTAATTTGTTTTACATGTATAATTGCTGTGACATAATCCTTGTATAATACAAGGATTACGCATGTGCATTAATTTTTTTAACGCGCGTTAATTTGTTAACGCATTAACGCGTTAATTAACGTCAACTGTGACAGCTCTATTTTTTACGCAAATTGTTTTACATAATTCATGTTACTTTTAGAGTTAAATAAGCTGTTTAAAATGCATGGTGCTGCAGGTGCCAACATTGAAAAGCTTCACATTCTCGATGGCTGAGATTCGTGAGCTGTGGGGTGACCCCGCAGGCAAAGATCTGTATTTTCTCGGCACGATGACCGACTATTACTACTTGGAGACTTTGACTGCGACGGCTGTGACACACGTTGTGAAAGATGGAATCCAGCTGAAAGTGCTCGGACGCGATATTCGTACCTTCAAGCCCGGAGTACCTTTCAGAATTCAGGTCAGTGGTGGTGAGGGTCTTCTTTTGCCAGCACGGGGCCTTTGGCACCGACTTACCTTCGGGGGCCCTAATAGCACATAAGTCTTAGTGAGTGCCTGTGACCACAAAGTAGGATTGGTCAAAGTCTGTAAGGTAGGCCTGTATTTTGTGTGTTTTTAGGCTCTCAATTTCGCGAGCGAGAATAATTTTTGGACCATAGATTTTGCTCTTCCCACCCTCAAAAAATAGACCTTTTAATTGGGTTCAGTTTATGACAATAAATCATTCCTGAAGTGATGAAAATTGGTTAGATTGATCGATCCATCCATCGTCCGTTGCGGTGATCACGTCCGTTGCGGTGATCACGACCGTAGCGCGAAGACCCTTTAGGGCGTGGGGCCCTTGACACAGTGCCAAGGTGTCACCCCCCCTAAAGACGGGTCTGGTGGTGGTTAATTTCCAGTGGGCCAAGTTGTCTGCTTGTCATTGTCATGATAGTGAATTATGTTATAGTGTTCTGTCTACATCAATCAAAACTGTACAACTAAAGTTGCAAAAGCAGATCCGAAGCAGAATGAAGGTTGCCGATGTAGAGGATCTGGTTTTAGATATGCAGTATGTTCATTGCACGTGTCAGTGCCTGCCATGTCTGCTTTTAAACTGTTGTATTATTTATTGGTTTTGTTTAGTGTTTTATGTATGACTGACCAGTTGGCTTTTTGAGGACAAGCCACATAATAAATTGCTTTTCTCATTCTGATCAGTTGTCAGTTTCTGTACTGCATCCTTAAGCTTCAATCCAGCCCGTGAACTGACATTATGCATTTAGGCTGTTTTGGGCATTATTGGGCTATTCTCTATTACAGTCCAGTACATAATGACCTGTTTAAAGTGTTGTGCTTACCTCCGTTATTGTGCCCAGAATATCTTTTTTTACTGATGCTAGTAAACTTCCGTTGACACCTGCCTGCTGCAGTACCTACAGCTGATGAACGATTGATGAACAATTTATAAAATACATACCCACTTGTTCCCTTTGTTGACTGTTACCATCCGAGTGCTCTACATCATATTGCACATGTCACCATTGAACTTTACTCTAAAATAAACAATATCGATGAGTGCAATTTTAGGTATCGTGTATTGTACGAAGACCATTTTTTAGTTGTTTTTAGCTCGTTAATTTTTGATGCATTGTGTCTAACAGCGATTTGTCTGTTGATTACTTTAATAAAGGCTATCATGCTATCGTGAATGTGTTTTCTGTGCAGGTTGCATTGATGAGAAATGATGGAACGATGTACACTGGTTTCTACGACCGTCAGTTGGTCGTGACTGTCACGTCAGAACCCGGCAGTCCGTCGTCTACTATTCCCGAGGACAAACAAGTCATTCCCGATGATAACGTACTCGACTATGAAATCACCCCAGGCATGAGTGACCTTATCATTCGAATCTCGGTGAGTAGACGAGTTTTCGGTCGGTTGATAGTAGAGCTGTTGAAGCATTAATTTTTCTAACGTGTTAATGCGTTGCATTGGTTTTTTAATGCATGCATTAATTTTTTTAATGCATGTTAATTTATTAATGCATTAAAGTAATGAGTTAATTTGACAGCTCTAGTTGATAGTTAATATCAGATTTATAAAAGGTTAATATAATAGATTGGTGCTACATAGGTGGCTCTGTACTACAAGGACCTCATTCTATCTCTGTCCAGGGACAGCAAATTTAGAATAACTTGACAGTTAATGCATTAAGGGGCTATAAATTCATTCCTCATTGATTCATTATGATGCCTTCAGTCATGCTGCTAATCTAGCAGTCTTGTTTTTGTTATGACGTTAACAGTCAGCTGCTTGCTTTTTGTTTGCTTTATTCTTACTGCAAAGATTCAATCTCATAACTTTTCTCTTTCTCAAATCCCATACTCCATAGACATCTGACACCCCTTCGGACTGATCTAATGGATATCTGGACTTGCTTACAGTTATTTTCATGTTTAATTTTTTTAGTTTTAGGTCCGGTTTTTCCATGCACATTTGATGGCCGATCAAATAGGTCTCTGATCAATATTGGGACTTGATCTGAGATCATCTCAATCATCGTTTTTCCATCGCCAGTTAGCGACTGATCATCCATCAAATCTCCCATCAAGTTGATGGCCGAATATTGGCCGATCAAGTCAGATAATTTACGATTAAACGTGGTGATCTGCAGTTCACTGCTTATTTGCACCAGAAACATTGCTTCACTTCGCTGCTCAGAATGGCAATTCACACATTAAAATAAAGTTCCCGGCATGTGCATAGTGTTTTGTGGAGAAATAAAATAGATAGACGCTCCCGTATAATTTGATTTGCGGTAGAACGTATTTTTGACAGCAGACAATATGGACGGTATTGTTGATATCGTTGCTATGAGGACGTTTACTGCCTATGGCGTCCACTCGCAGCATGTGCCCATTAGCATGACACCGCAAATTGAGGTCACTGTCAGTCGATCAGATTGGCATAAAGTAGGCTCAGTTGACGGCGGATCAGCTAATCGCCGGTCACGTAATTGGCGATCGAATATGCATGGAAAAACGAAACACAGTTGATCGACGATCAATTCTGAACATCAAGTTAATCGAAGATCAGTAAATTGGAGATCAAATTTGATTTGATTGGAGATGGAAAAAGCAGACCTTAGTTTACACTATTTTTGGGCTGACCATTAAGCTTAGCTAAGTTTATTGGTCTGCCATGTGGTATAGCCTGTCTCTCATCTGTCATGCATCTAGGCCTATTGTGGCTCAGTAGTAGGTTTTATTTGAAAACTTTTTACATGACTAGTTAGACTGGTTCGGTGATTGAACCCTTGGAAAATTTTGACGATCCAGTGCAAAAGAAACATTTTCAAATTTGGGGTTTAATGGAGGGTGCATGACAAATTGGCATGTTTAACTGAAAACTGGCAGTATCTCAGAAACGGGAGAGATGGGGCCAAGATTGCTACAGATGGCTTATAGGAAGTCACATAACTTTTTTCAGATGAGATGAAAATCATTGATCGTAGATGATCTTGAAGTTAGTATGCACTATTGTAGTTAAAAGGTACGTTGTATCTCAGAAATGGTGAGAGATTGTGCAAAGTTTCCTACTGAGCACTAATAGAAAGTCGCATAAGCTCTTTCACGACACTCAAAAGTCATTTGCTGGTCTTCCGGCACTTGCATACGGTGGGCCCTCGCATACGGTGGGTCCTCCTTAGCGAAAGTTGAGCTGTTGTTAGTTTTTTTCACTCTTTTTATTTTTTATGTTGCAACTATACATTTGTTTCAGTTTCTTGCATTTCATTTTTATTTAAAACATTTCAGTTTTTTTTAGTTTTTGTGCTAGACTAAACTGACAGCTTGTCTGTGAGCTTTAGATGCAAATCTTTATTTCATCATATCGTATTTTAATGTAACTGTTGCAGATGTAGATATGTGGAGTGATGGATGTAATGTGGACGTCATACCTGTGTAATAATGTATTGGTTTAGGTGCAGCATCCTGCATCCGGCAACACTGTTGAAATTGTCTGCTATCGCTACTACAGTCAATACCAGCACTACTTGGCACTGACCACTTCCACTGATGACCCACGGGTAATAAAAATTTTCCCGTTATGTGAGTTTTTTATTAGTCACACTCCAGGCAGTACTACAGGGTCGTCTAATAAAAAACGTGCCACTTTACTTTTGTCCATATCTTCGCCAAATATCGGTTGATTTTCAAAATTCTTTCACTGGCACACCTTGCATACAATTTGCTATAATGTAATTATTATATATGCCAAATGTTTGCTATTATCGTTAGTTTTTTTCTTACATTTATAATTTGTAAGGCTGTGTAAAGACGCTTTTGTGGTGTGGTGGGATATATAATAATTACATTATTGCAAATTGTACGCAGAGTGTGCTCGTAAAAAATTTTGAAAATCGATGAATAATTGGCGAAAATATGGACAAAAGTAAAGTGGCACATTTTTATGGTCTGTGGCAGTGTACATGTAGTTTTTTATTGATACATGTCATGTGTTAAAATATTTTAGCAAGTTTGCCAAATAAATTACATACGTGTGGTCATTTTGTTGCTATTCATGATATATTATAAAAATAGTAACTGGCGTTGAGGTCATTGTTGAAAATTTCATCCCCGAAGTTCGTAAAATATTGCCCAAGGTTGAAGATCAAGTGCAATATTTTACGAACTAAAGGGAAAAAATTTCCAATAATGATCGATGATGCCAGTTGCTATTTGTTTTGTTATGCCTATTTTATGGTCCCTTATTAAGTAAAGAAACAACATGGTCGTCTGCTAATAACGTACGACGTATGGTTTAGCCACAATACAGCCAGGCAGCCATATGTCGTCGGCGTGGTCATAGATGTCTTGAATATTAATAAGGTGTGACCAGTCAAAAATCACTTTAACATTGCCTCGAGGGCAATGTTAAAGTGCTTTTTGACCGGTTGGTTAAGCGGTGGGTGAATAGTGCATTTGAAAACGTCATGTGACGCGATTTGGACCAATCAAGTACGGGTATTTTGCGTTGAGGTATAACAATAGGACATTGCGGTATGACGTTCTCTATGCGCTGTGTATGTCTTGTAGACTGAATCTTACATGACGTTCACAGTGCGAGCAAACTTCTACATGAGAGAGATGAACTATTTGGTGAGTGAAATAGTTTTTGTTTAGATTTTACACACTGTGTTTGATTATAAGCATTATTTAGCTAAAATTATTTTGATAGCTAATTCACATAGATTCAGTTTTGTAATATATTGTTTGCGGCTATTTTTAACCAGTTGAGTTTTACTTTGTGATTTTAGCAACTTAATACAATGAAATTTAGTACTAGAACATTGCAGTGTGATGATAAAATTATAACATGATTAAAATCTCACTAATAGCCACTGTTGTCTGCTGCATTTGACAGATAGAGAATAATCAAAAAATGAGAAAAGGAACTAAGTGACCTCAAGAATCTGATAACAAACATTTGCATAAGTAGTTTGATGTTTATTGTCATTAGTCTGTGAATTTTTGCGATGGGTGTGATCTAGTGATAATTCGATATCAGGATTTCAGTTTCGATACGATATCAATAGGATATTTTGAAAATATCGCGATATCGATATTTTAAAAAATAATAAGTAAGTAAATCTTATACAAGCAACGTGAACGGTGAGCAAGGTAATATGCTTTACGCAGTAGGCCCCTACTAAAATCATGTAAAATGTGTCAGTAAACATAATTAACTAAAAACTGTCGTAAATTTCATTGAATTACGACATTATATTGCTCATTTGCTTTGTTTAATTTGTCGCTTTTTTCATGTATTGTCATTATTTTGGTAATGCAGCAACTAACAAGAAGCTGAGCTGTCGCTAGGGAAGATGTGCTACAGCTTATACAGTTAGGCCTACAGTTGCAGTACTGACCTTCTAAATTATTCAATGTCAGATGATTTTCATTTTATCTGAAAGCCGTATGCGATTTCTTGTTAGTGATCAATAGCAACCTGTGTTCTATATCGCACCGTTAAGCCACGATTTGATGTTTCGCTATTCACTGTACGAAATTACTGACATTAGGCTACAAATATTGAAAAAATATAAACGTTAGGCGTAAATTATCGCGATAAATCAAAAAGTATTGCGATATATTGAAAAATTTGATATTTTGTTGATGATACGATATATCGATATCGAAAACAATATATCAATATTTTCGATATATCAAACCATCACTAGTGTGATCTGCCAATATAGATTGCATCTGGCGGCCGTATACTGCTGGGCAGTCGGCTGGTCATGAACGGCAAGCAGAAGACATTCGCCGTAGCTTTGTCCCGCCAGATGGCGCCCACTGCACACATTGTTGCTTACTGCATTGAGGAGGGTGAAGTGGTCACTGATGCATTGAGCTTTTATGTGCGAGACACCAGACTTTTGCAGGTGTGTATTTGCCATTTTATTACTTGCTTATATCAATCTTGTGGTTTCTGTTCTATTTTGTAATGTTTTATCTATTATTACTGAAGCACATTGATACATTTTTATGAAATATTGACAACAAAATCAGCATGCTAGAGTTTTGAGTGTTTGCTATATAAATAATTGCCACTTTATTTATTTAACTAGTAACTGGTGTTATGATTATTATTAGTAAGTGCTTAATTTGAGTAAAAGTTTAGTGCTTCCAGAATCTCTGTTATCTTTTTGACACTATATTGTGGTGATTGAACTATTGACTGTGCTTTGTTTTAATATACATACATATAATCTGTGATATT
>Ga0209454_1003068_pt1 | contig 11756 bp, 6 predicted proteins | sample WorMetHERISLAND1_2_FD_187400 | JGI IMG/M metagenome (GOLD analysis project Ga0209454, IMG submission 187400) | Marine gutless worms symbiont microbial communities from Max Planck institute for Marine Microbiology, Germany - Olavius geniculatus... | ecosystem: Host-associated > Annelida >...
TAAGGGTAACATCGTGGTTGTAGATATAAAACAGCACAAATCACAATTTAAAAATTCAAACATCACCATTACACAATGTCAGAAGAACTTTGATGACTGTGTAATGGTAAAGTTTGAATTTTTAAATTGTGATTTGTGCTGTTTTATATTACAACCACGATGTCACCCTTAAACTGTATATAAACTGAACAGTTTTTACATAAATAAAAAGAAATAAATGCAACATCTGCAAATACATTAAACAATGACTACTTACTGATTAAAGGCAAAAAACAAACAAGATAATATGTATGTTCATAAATTACGACAATACGATGCAGTACGTAATAGATACATTTTAACATCAACACCACAAAAGACATCCTCCAATAAATAAGACTTCAACGGCAAACCTCTCCAGTTCTTTTGTAAGCAGCCCATATGACACATAGGACGTACCGGCACAACCATAACCTTTAACTGTACACCCAAGTGCTCCGAGTTGACCCATTTCCACCATAATTTCCTTGTGAAAAACTGCAATCACACACAATAGATCCAGCAAAAATGTGTATAGTTCTTGACGGAAACCCATCCCAGACAGTATTACTGGAGACCTGACAAAGGCAAAATAATGCAACTGCAAGCAAATCCAAACAGGCCAGTTCACAATTTATCTACCCTGGAGAGATGAAAGCCAAAATGGAGTTCACTTTGATGGTTTGTTATATACTCAGATGGTTAACCTGAAAGCAGACAGTCACCAATCCTAGTAGTAACCATTTGACAGCAACATAGGCAGTTCAACTCACAACCTTTTCATCATAAGTGCAACATCCTAGCCATTATGCCATGCAGCCAGTACAACATAAGTAGGCACTATGGGTGGAATTTAGCAGCTGGTATATGCAACATCAAAAGATGTCACTTGTAGCCTAATGTTCATGCAATGTCATGTTCATAATAGATGGCAGCCTGGTGCTACTGCGGCACTGATTATCACACCAGTTATTAAAAATTGCCATGCACAGTGTGGCTGTATTCATATAGACATCAGTACGAGTATGAGTCCGGAAGCGCGTCTGGCAACTTAGCGGCTACGAGATTTTGGCTGCGATACGCTGCCAGCCGCTACGATTTTTCGTCAGACAACAATCAACGTTAGCAGGCTTTTAGCGGCTAGCGCAGATGAACTTGACGTCATATTTGTCCACTAAAGATGGCTGTTGCTGCTTGTAATAGGCGAGTTTCGAGTAAAAATAGTAATAAAGAAAACGATTTTCCATTAATGTTATTTTATAGGCTACTGTATGGTGACACATTTAGATCAGTGATTTTTCATCTTTTATCCAAACATTTACACGTTCAGAAGGCCGGATGTTGGCCAAAACTGTAACGTAGCATAAATTTTTTACACTACCATAGGCTCCAAGTGGCTTGCCGTAGCCGAGTCCAGTAGCGTAGCAGCTACGAGCCGCTCATAGCCGCTAAGTTACTGAACGTGCCTCAGGTTTTGGTTTACAACGTGTAGAAGCTTCACTCGTACAAGTGGAGCATTCACGGTCACTTGTACAAGCAGATAACTCACCATGTGTCGGCCATATTGAATGAAATCAAATTGAGAAAATGCTTTGTGAATAAACAACAATATTCCATCACATTGCTAATAATTTTACTAACCGCACACCTCTAAAGATGAATAATTTTACAATGATGTCAGTTCTGATGTCAAATATGCATCACAGTTTTTGTAAATTATATTATCGTTAATAATAGGTAGTTTACTTCGCACAGGTTGGATAAAAACATGACCTGCACAGAAAGTTATCATACAAGTGAAATTCGCAGGTAACCCATACTCGTATGTATGTGAACGGCCGCCATTGAAATACATGCAGACTCGTATATGGGAACCCGTACAGTACCAGACTCAGGCTGCGTTCACAGACATGAGTATGAGTAAGAGTACGGGTCCGGGTTTTCGTTTATGGGTCGTAGAAGCTTCACTCGTACGAGTGGAGCATTCACAGTCACTTGTACAAGCACATAACTCAACGCATGTCGGCCACATTAAAAATTTGCAGTGCAATCAAACAGAGGTAATGCTTTGCCATTAAAACAATAATATTGCACTACAAAGTTACTATTTTTACAAACCCCACATCTCTAACGATGAACAATTTTACAATAATGTCAGTTCTGATGTCAAATATGCGCCATGGTTTTAATAAATTATATTAATGCTATTTACGAGTAGTTTACTTTCTACAAATTGGACAAAAACACGACCTGCACAAAAACTACTCATATGAGTGAAATTTACAGGTAACCGTACTCGTATCTATGTGTACGGCCGCCAGTAAAATACATGCAAACTTGTGTTTGCCAGAACTCGTATATGGGAACCCATACAGTGCCGGACTCATACTCGTGTTTATGTGAACGCAGCCTCATACTCATGTTTATGTGGTCACAGCCTGAGTTGCCTACACAAATATTTCTATCCATTACTCCTCAAATTTCAATGTCTACTACATAAAACAGAACTGAACAAATGCAAAGCCACTTTACAATTAGACTACCACTTAGCATACAAGTATTACACTGTACAAAGCACATCCAAACCTTCATCGCGATTGGCTAGCAGAATGTGGGGCATTAGTTTATCCTGGCAGTAGTTTCTAAACTGGTCCCTGAGCATACGCTCTTCATCAGACAACTGAGTCTCAAATTGCAGTGGATCTTGCCAGTCAAACTGTGACCCTATTTCACAAAATAATTCATCTACGGCTCACATCAAATATGACCTGTATGCTAAATTTTAAGCAGAAGTCAGAAACGCGTCAATCACAAAATATTTTGCGTCTGTGTACTCAGATCGAAACACAGATGTAAGTCGGACGATGGTAAAAGGCAGATGTGCAGATATGCAGATCTGCGGATGTGGCAACAGGTAAAAGATGAATGTCAATGCGGAGGAGATCCGCCTTTTACCCATCGTACTCAGCCACGCCTCTGGACCAATAAGTGGTGTACAACGGTGTATTAATCTGGAACCTTTGGGTGAATTTGGGATCAGGAATTGAGCTGTTGTCTAGGCCTCTGCAGAGTGTAAACTGTAAAGAAATTCACAGCGGCAGACTTCAAATGACTGCCGCCTATAAAGCGTCTACTGAGCAGTTAATTACCTGGTAATTTATCTGGTAATTTACCTGGTAATTTACCTGGTGTGGTCACACCAGTATCTGAATGGTTAGTCCAGACATGATGCAACTACTTGAGACTTGGCGGACTTAATTTGTAAAAAAGTCTGTCCGTATCATTCTCTTCTTTTCCAGTGCCTTCTTGAAACCATTCAGTGTTGTCTGATCAACATCTTCCTGTGAAAGTGAGTTTCATCTGTGCACCACTCTTTCAGAGAAGAAATATTTTCGTATGTCCAGTAAACTCCTTCTCTTGACAATCTTCCAGGAATGATCTCTTGTTCTACTATCTGAAGTTAATTTGAAGAAGGTACACAGAGGAATATCTGATTACGGAGCGAATGTTTGAAAAACTCAATAACTTTATGACTGGTAATGTACGTGACAACTGTTATCCGCACATCCGTCTTTTACCCACACATCCGCACTTAGCATCCGCAAATTCTATCCGCCTTTTAACCGTTGACACATCCGCACATCCGCAGATCCGCTTATTACCCAGAGCCATATAAATCATAAGGTCAATTTTATGGAATACAACTTTTCGATAAAATTGTGTAATGAAATAAATGCAACAAAATTAGCACAAACAAATTATAACGCACAAAAGTGTAGCGTAAAATCAAAGCTCACCTGAAGTAGATTTCGACAAGCTCCTCGACAGAACACGCCCCAGTTTTTCACAACGACCAAAAATACGCAAAAACATAATGACAATTAAATCGGACAAATTGCAATGTAACCAAAGTCCAAATGCGTTCGTTTTACTTGATGGGTTTTGACGAACTGCAGACCTTTATGATAAAAAGTTAATAAAACTTTCTACTTCGCACGAACAAGTAACAACGTCCGAAACAACATCCGGTTTACAGTGCTGATAAAATGAGATTGATAATTAGCAACGGCACAGTTTTTAGCCGACCGTCATTAGAGATCGAGTCTCGCACTACGTATCGTCTGTCTGTCGTCGTCTGTTACGCATGTATTGTGGCTAACCGTACATCGTAAGAGGTCGGCAATAGTACCGTTAAATAGATGGCGAGTTCCTATAGGCTGTCAGTAGTAAACGTGTCGGAAATAGTTCCGAATTATCAGTTTCAGCACACTAAAATTAATTAATCATCACATAACAAATACATTTCTAACAATCAAACGTAATTAAAACGGATTTTGACAGTGGTCCGATAAGGAACTCTTGCCATGGTGTCTATATCTGCAGTAGTTTGGCTGCAATTTCGAACGCAAAGTTGTGGACTGCAGCCAATTGCCCAAGTACGCCTACTTACTGTATTGTATCTTAACGTTGATTATGGCGTTCGATACAGCAGCGTCACCATATAACATATATAGGACTGTACTCACTCTGGGAAATTGGTTTCTTTCTGTGACTGGCAGTCGGACGCTGGCCTTCGAATATAGATGGTACGGGTGACCCAACCTAGCGACAGCTGGACTTCTTGTCAACATTTTCGTCTTATCAATCATTCTCAGATTCCGTTCTGCCCCTAAGATTTTTAGTAAGAAGCCGGAGAAAATTGAATTGATCTTTATTTTATTAGCACTACAGCCCTGCACCTTCTTGTACATTCAATTGCACTATGAACTCAGCACTGTCAGAACAGAGCAGCTACTGGTCAACTGTCTGCAAATTGTAAGTACGTAGAACGCTTCTGTGACCTGTACGAATTAAAATACAAACAACAATAGCATGTACCATTCAATTCCTTACTTTAAAACAAGTTCTGTTTGTTTGTTATAGTTACAAAGAAATGACAGTAGGCCATTCTTTTTGTACTGCAGATGTGACTTTTAAAACGCAACACTTCAACGCAAAGATTAATAATTATTTCCAACTTCGGCCATCGCAGAACAACATTTACGATTGCAAAATAATAGCTACAATATAATCAATTCATGACTATGTGCAAATCACAAGATACCAAACAAAAATGTTTAAGTCAAAATCCAATAAACCAGTGATATATAACTAAGCTTTGAAACAAAGTAACTCATAGATTCAAATACATGTAGAAATTTCTCACAAAAATAAGCTAAATCAAATTACTATCACTATTTTAAATTTTGATATCTGATAAACTAATCAACTAATATTCTCCCGAGTTACTCGACCACCTAATTACCAGAAGTAAATTTTTGGAGCCAAACTTTTTACAACTGAGATGACTTTTACACTGGTATGATCTAATCAGCAGTGGAATAGCTATAAAACATTAAAAAATTTCCTCTGCCTTGGTTTGCAGTATGGTAAAAACGAAGATTGGAAATATTTTTTCATGAGATACAAGATAACTAATCAGAAAAAGTGACACACTGAACAGTACCCATGAAAACTGAAAAAAATTGGTGCCATTATTTTTGAGGGTCAGATAAACATATCAGGGACGGGGGTTTTTAGGGATGGACGGAAAGTGGCAGCATACAAATTTTTTTACCCCAAATTACTAAGCACAGATCAAGCATCACTCAAAATACACTTGGTGTAAATCAATCACTACTAAAGCAGTACGGGTAACTCTGCAATGTGCATAGCAGAAAAAAGCAACAAATTCACGCAAGCAGTGTCAATAGAATGTTCTTCACGCAAGTGTAAAAAATGCAAGGCAACTCAACAGCTCGCAGCATCAACGATGGACAAACATCACCGCAGCGACTAAACATACAGACGACGTCTCTAACACAACCACGCAACAACCTTCAGCAAGCACGTAACAAAGCCGATAACAGACAGTTATACGGACAGTGGCGTCATGCCCTCCACCCATGGGAAATTATTTTCCACCTATCAGAGAATTTTCTTGCTGGAAAATTTTCTTCCAAAAATATTAAATTTAGAACCGGAAATCATCCATTTTGGGAAATTTGTGAACGACATTAAAATTTTGAACGCCCATAATATCCTCTGTTATAAGTTTGCAGCTGTCTGTCGAAAAACTGCATCTTCTTTCTTGCCTTTCCAAACTTATAATCAACGATGCTGCTACTGTGCAGCAAAACAACTATTCCAATTATATATACTGACTGCACAATGCAATGTCACCGCACAAACAGCAGCATAAACAGCGGCACGACTTATCACAGTGGCATAACTGGGAATTTGTCTGGGGACGCACTCCCAAACGAAGAAGAGCCAAAATTCGAGGCTAAAAACAGAGAGCAGAGGGTCTTGGTCCTAGAAAGGTTCAGGCCACAGTCCTCACCAAAAATGCATTATTGACGCATCAAGACTACTTTTAGTGTCTGCAAGACTAGTGTCATTATGTTTCTGCAAAAACTAGCTACCGCTAAAGACCTGGTCCTAAACCTGGACAGAAATGGGAACGAAACTGAAAAACTGACAAGTACATTGCAAATGTCATTTCACTGCAGTAAACAAACAGTTGCTAAATCACATGCAGAATTTTCAAGTTGTTGAAAAAACGCGGATATTCATTTTGGGGGTGCACCCCACTCCCACCCACACTACTGACATATCACAAACGTACTGATGCAGTAAATACAGCAATAGTGCATGGCGCCTGCATGCAAAATTAATGCTATACATTATCATCATCATTTAACCATTACACAACAAGCACATAAAAATTAACACAATTAATACTGAACAAAACAGAACATGATCTTACTAAACCAAAAAAAAGCATATCTTGATCAACACTACTAACAAAGGATATGTTTGTACTGAACTATGATGTAACACAAAAAAAAACTTGACAACTGAAATTTAAAAACAGAAGTTGCAAAAACCTAGCATGAATAAGAGCATAAAATCCTGTGTCAAAAATTACACCCCATTTATTACTGCAATAACTTTGACCACTGTCAGCCAGGAAATTAGGAACAACATGATATATACTTTTGTTGCAAATTTCTAAAGAAATGTTGATAGCAGACAAAGCTACTGCACTATTAAGTTATAGTTGGTTTCTGGAGTACAACAGCGTATGTGTAAAGCTGGCATGCAACAGATTCATTGACTACTGGAACATACATGTAATGCTGTGCAAATACACACTTAACATGCAGAAAAACAAAAAAACAGTTTCTATCACTTTGAATCTTGACGTTAATTTTTAGTCCGCTCCGAAATGATAATTTTTGGAAGGACTTATGTTTTACTGCATATGTTTTTTATTTGTTTCAATGCAAAATCTCCAAGATGCGTCGACCGATCGACGCAAAATTTTGCACAATGGACAATAGTAGGTTGAATTTCATAATGCCGGTCCAAAATTTTTGGGGGGCCCTCCCCCCAAAAAATTTTAGGGGCCAAAAAGAAGCAAAATTTGGCCCGATTTCGGACGACTTCAAAGTTTGATGGCGAATATCTCTGAAACGGATTAAAATATTCAAAATCGGGAAGTACGTTTTGTACCGCAATTCCCCCCGCATTGGGTGAATAAAGTTTGGTGAACTTCGGTCTACTAACCATGAAGATTAAGTGGTGAAATCTTACCCACTCAAATCGACTTTTTTGGAAAACCATATTTCGGCCCCTAATGGGTGCTGCGCCTCCAAATTTTTACACGCGCTAGAAAATGACCAAGTTTTACTAGCACTCCCCCACCAGCCCCAACCAGGGATGGTGGTCCACCTTACATTTTTTTTTCAAAGGGGGGTCCAAAATTGGCTTAAATTTCAGCAAGTGCACGTCTATAACTTTTGGGGGTAGTGGGAGTAGCCCCACAATACTTTGCTACATGACGGGCCTTAAGGTGGGTATGATCACTTATGTACAAATTTTTGGAGGGCCTGCACCCCAGAAATTTAGGATGGCCATAAAGTCGAAAATCTGGCCTGATTTCGGACAACTTTCGACTTTGACCACAAATATCTTATGAAACAATCAAGATATCAAAAATCCAAAACAAACTTGATCGACATCTATTCTTGCAGGGTTCAGCAAAAACAATTTTGTGAAGTTTGGTCCACTAACAAAACAGTTATAGACGTGCATGCTGACCTACCCTAAGCTGACATTGGACGTTCTGTGTATATTAATGCATTTGAGTTTTGGCCACGTGACTTTGCCACCAAGGGAATTTCACCCCCCTCTGAAATCCCCCCAATCGGACTTAGGGCGCCGGGCGGACTCACGTTGGGCTTTGCCCCTAAATTCTAGTTATACGTATTTTCATATAAAAAGCATGCATCAAAAGTACATTTTTTTGGTTTTATGTTAATCTGTTCATCATCATCCAGTAACAAAGTTGCAACTATGATACCAACAGCAAATTTTGCTTCCAAAATACTATGAGTTGGTACAAATATTGAGCGCATCTCCACTTGTAATGTGACAATTAGAATAGCGAGCACTTTCAAGTACTTTTCGGTTTAAAGAGTGTTTCTGCTAGTTTAAACCGATTTAAACCTCTCAGTGGCAGAAACAGGTTTTGATAGCAAAAGAACACCCCTGACAACTGCTAACATGTACAATTATAGAAAACTGCAACATATGCAAAATCACTGCAAAACTCGATGTTATTAACCAAGATATTTAACTGCAACAAAATCACTATATCCAACTCAATGAAGCAAATTGCAGGCCAATCGCAGGCGTGGTGTAGTAGTAACGCATTTGATCCAATCAATGAAGTTACTGTACGCTGGGCTCAGTTAGCACTGTGATGGGTGACTGCCTGTGAGCAGGTAAACCATCTCAGTATGTAACCAGCTGCCTAGGTCAACTCAGCCTTCCATTGCTCCAGGGTAGGTAAATCGAGTACCGGCCTATCTGGCTGGGGTTAAGGCGGGACGCGTTCACCTCTGTCGGGCGGCAGGTAACACTGTGTGATCCCATGTGGCAGGTGATGCTCCGTAGCTCTGTGAGGGGTTTGCTCCTTAAGAGCTATACACCTACCTTTACCTTTACCTTTACTAATCCAGCCTAACTAGTTTTAAGCAGATTTCCAGGATAAACTGAACAAAGTTCCAGACAACACAATATAAGTCATTTCAGGGACAGCCTTCACAGGCAATGCACATACACATAATAACGAAACAACACCTAAAAACAACCTAAACCCAAAGTTCCACATACTAACCGGAGAGATCGTAATGCATAATTTCCTATTCACCGTGCAAGAAAAAAGCACCCGATGTTACATTGATAATTACACAAATTGTCCAGGAGTTACAGACGCCCTAAATACGTACAAGTGAAATACATCATCACATTGTCAACAAACACAGCAAGCAAACATCTCAGATTTGCGTTATTTCACGGACAGAGATTTCAAATGCAGTGCACTGCATAACACATACATGTAGTTGTGTACAAAAACTAGAATGACTGGACTTGAAACTGACTTAAAATGCAGACAGCAGCATGATGTCTAATGGCTAGCAAGTGCACAGAATAAAACAGCAATGATTGTACCATATCAATCACATCTAACATTCTAACAGGGTTAATCCAAGGAGCCGTGGTTACAAAAAAAAATAAAATTAAAACACTGGTGAAACATCATATAAACGTTTTGTATTTTAGTTTACATGGAACATTTGTGCAAATGCTTTAGACATGGTGACATGAAAAACATTTCTAGCGTCCGCAGCTTAGTGACGGAAGTCGACAACTGTAAGACAATATGCTATCTGTCGAAAATGCTGCAAATGTTGAAGTGCAGAACATGTTTCATGCTTCAGCATTTTTGATAGATCGCAGAGTTATCTTATGATCGTCAACTTTTTAGTTTACATGCAACCAGTTCTATAACATACGTTTTGCATGTAAAATAAAACACAAACCGTTCCGATGACACCTTTGCAAACATTTTTTTGTTTCCTATGTAACCACAGCCCAACGCCTAACATTCAAGATAACATTACATCGCTGCAATGAACAGACACCACAATGTGACTACGAACGATCATATTGCACTAACACATCACATAGATCAACAGACAATCGACAAATGACATACAACAATATGTACACATCACTGTCGAACAGATGACAAACAGACAGGACGTACATACAGTCAGCAGACCGCTGAGTAAAAATAGAACTCAGACACGAAACTCAAACATGGAGAAGAACAAGCGAGCAGATGGCCCAGCGCTGGAATCTGTGAAACACTCGGCCACAGTCTAAACCAACAACAGTGGAATTAATTACGTGCTAACAATTTGCATGCAAATTATTATGTGCTTTTCAGGGCTATGAGCAGAGCTTCTGCAAAGAATTACGTACGCTGTTATTCTTCAGATTACGAAAAACAGAAAAAAAATTGCAAAATTTCTCAAATCAGTCCAGAATTATAATCCTGCACTTGCGACAGCATCGACTAACTTGAGTGAATCATTCAAATTCCAATACAAAAACTTAAGCACATACAAGCTTTCTGCAGCCTGATGTATATCACCAGTTTGGAGTTTAGTGATTATAAATTGCGTATGTTAGCGATAACACATTGTCATCGCATATGGCCAAATTTCACTGACGAAAGGGCAAATTATGTACAACATGTTGGACTGGCATCAGCTATGTGTGAAATGATGAACGTGCATAAACACAAAATTCCACAATCGCTAGGATGTTAGCTGATCGTTGAAGTCATGTTGACAGCATCATCATCATCACTCGCTAATCTCATCGACCTCATCGTCAAACTGAATGTAGACGAAAGGAAAATCACCACGACGACCGTTGACCTCACCCTCCCACTGACCGTTGATGTTCATCGCCGTCACAAGGACTATGTCTCCAACCTAACACAGTAATTGATCGTCAATTCAATCCAGTGATGTAAACAAGGCTTTATTTCAAGATGTAGCATCAGATGTTTCAACATACAGATTAACAGATTACAGATTAACCTTTTCCATCAAAGAACATACGATCAGACATGGCAAACTGTACAAAGCAAACAATTCATGCTACCCAATGTAACAATAATAACAATTATAATAACAATTCAATAGCTACAGCACAGTAGTTAAATGCTATCAAAATATTTAACAGCAAGTGCTAGCAAAAAGTGTTGAAATTCTCAAGACTCTGTAATACTCAAGGACTACATCAATAACTCAACTATCATGGCCTAAATAATAAGTGTGATTTCTAGGACCATGTCAGTAAAATGTCAGATAAGTAGGTTCAGATATAAATAATAAAACAGAAAGGTCTGAAAATGCTGCCTAAAGACAGAGGATGACCTCCATCAAAAAACAATATTCTGTTTTTATTTGATAGTCCGTCTGCCTGTCAGCTGGATTGCTCAAAATGATTACAAAAAAATTCTGACAAAATTCTCTGAGACAAGTTGGACAAGAAAGAAGAAAAACGACTTTGGCAGTAATACAGACATTGATAAAATTTTACAAAGGGAGGGCTGAATAACGATTGAAATATAATTAGTCAACCACCAAAACAGGCAAGACAAGATTTAGAACAGTATAAAACTATGAAGCTAGAAATCGTAACATTACTTAGCATAAGCATGAGCATTAACTAATACTTACCTCCAGTTTCAGTGCCTTGGTGTCGTAAGCACATGGGATGTATTGACGCTTCTCCCGCGCTCGCGCCGGTAGCTTCCTTGGTGCCTACAC
>Ga0209454_1003080_pt1 | contig 11733 bp, 5 predicted proteins | sample WorMetHERISLAND1_2_FD_187400 | JGI IMG/M metagenome (GOLD analysis project Ga0209454, IMG submission 187400) | Marine gutless worms symbiont microbial communities from Max Planck institute for Marine Microbiology, Germany - Olavius geniculatus... | ecosystem: Host-associated > Annelida >...
CTATTATAAGTATATTATAAATATGTCCTAGCCGGAGCACGAAAAGCAGATTTTGTAGTATATTGCCTCAATACAACAAAACAAAACTCTTCAGATTTTTTTGTCTGCCGTGCCGTCACCAGATATGTTTAAAGCGTTAGTGTTAGATACGCCATCAAAAAACGCAGTTTACGCCACGAACGTCATTATCGTCTACTAGCAAACCAGATTGTTTTTGCGACCCGGTACGTTATTTTTTTGTTCTAAATTGCATATCATGAACTTTTAAATCATATAGCTGTAACCTTACGACTTTTTGTTGCACAAATCAAATTAAAGACGCTTTTAATTCGAAATATATTAAATATGTATCGTGCATATGCGGAGATGGGCATGGCGCTTTTTGGGCTTCAGAGTTTTTGCTGAATCCACTATCTATGGTTTTTATATCTGTGGGGGTAACGTGAAGGAAAGACCGTTGACCATAGTGTTAAACAGTATATCGATGATTGTTGCCTGCCGCCTTACTGGAAAAGTCCAGGGAATTTTATTTTGTCTGGAAAGTGGTCACCCTGAGATAATGGTCATTTCATTTCTAGTAGTTAACAAGCACCCAGGTCAACTCGGCATTTTATCTGTCTCGATTAGGTAAACTGCATACTAATGCTCTGCCTGGCTGTGTTCAAGGTGAGGCGCGTTCACCTGTGGCAGGTAATGCTGAATGATCCTACATGTCAGGTGATGCTCAGTACCTTTGAGATGAAGACACTTTGTATGTGTGCATGTGCAGATCACCCATACTTTGTTGGGGTCCAGTATCACCCGGAGTATTTGACACGACCTCTGAAACCGTCGCCGCCTTACCTCGGCCTCATGCTGGCCGCGTGTGGCAAGCTGGTGTCATACGTGGCACATGGCTGTCGGTTCTCTCCATACAGCAAGTACAATCAGAGCGAAGATCTTTCAGAGGAGGACGAAGATGCAGCAATAGCAGAGGAGTTAGTCAGTTTGAACCTACATCCGAGTTCCTCGTCTGAGGGCAACCTTTATAACGTGTCATTGACGTCCTCTCTTCAGTGACTTATCAGCCAACTGAGTTTTATTCATCGTTATATCTGCCACCGTTGTTTTTATCAAATATTTGCACTTGTCTCCAGATGTGTTTTTTAAATTTGTGTGATTCTTCAGAACTTATGCATGAAGTTGCTGTTGTGTCTGTCTAATTGTGATTATGTCCCTGTTCGCAAACTGATGGTGTGCAGGCAGCATCATTCATGTATGAAGCCACTTTCAAGCTCATTCTCTCTACCCTTGCCTCGCAGTTTCAAGTAATTAGGTTATTTTTTATGCATGCGCTTTTTTCGACTAACAAATCCGTTGTTTCAGAGTTACTCTTGATTAGGTTACTTTAGGTCACTTGGCCTGATTGGAAAACGTATTTTTTGCAAATTTGTCATAGCAGCATTTTTTACAGGCTGGATGCCATCTTGTCACCTAATGATTAGTGTCATTGCACCGAAGCATAAGTGAGGTCAAAATCATGTGCCGCAATGCAGTTGAATGCATTGTGCTTTTATTTATTTAAACAAGCACATATTTGTTTTTATTTAAAATTGGCATTGTATGGCAAATTGTAATGTACTTCTTATGTCTGCCCTGCTGTCCTCCAATGGACAGCATTCTGAAATTAATGGCTGTAGGATAACAGGGAAGATTATTAGAACTACCATTATTGTTAATTACATATGCACGCATATAATTGCGTTCTTTCATTTTTAGGTTTAGTTCATTTTTTTGTGTTTTATGTTTCTGTAAAGGTTAAACTTTCTGTTTCTATATTGTAAAGGTTAAACTTTCTGTTCCATTATTATGTGTTTGTGTGCATTCTGCCTGGAAAGGCTGTCTTTGAAGTGACTTATGCTGTGTTGGGCAGAATGTTAAACCCTACTCACTCACTTATTTTTATGTCTGAGTTTGTTGACTAAGTGGATTGCAGCAACAACTGTGTTTGTCGTCTTTTGGGTTACTGTTTTGACATTTCTTGATATTTGTTGATTATGTATGTTGAGTGTTTGTGCAATTACCTCCACGTTTTTTTGTAGTTTTATTAGTTAGTTGTTTGAGCCTGTTATGACATTGTTATACTGTTGGTTGGTTGGTCACAGCAGCATGTTATTCATCATTCTTCTCAGACTTAGTAAATGACAGTGCCTGATTTTTCACAACGTGTTCAGAGAACCTTAACTTGTTTTGCTCTTCAAGCAAACAGTTGTTAGCTGCTTTGTGTGCAGGCCGTACATTAGCACATTTCACAACCACATGTAAACTTACATGTATTTACTTACAAGAAGACCCGGTAGTTAAAGTGGTGGTTCCAAGTTGGGTGAGCTTTTTTGTGCTTAATTGCGATGGCGTCCCCACACACCTCAGTTGTGAATGCTAATTTGCTAACTAATGACATTTATATCTATCTACTATGTTGCTACTCCCCTGTCCTCCAATAGACAGCGTTATGAGATTGATGACTGTCTGGAGGATAACTGGGAAGATTATTAAAACTGTCATTATCATTACCTATGCACAGTTATAATCGACAATTCTTACAATTTTAGGTTTAGGTCATTTTTTGTGTCTTTTGTTTCATAAACCTTACTCACTCACTCACTGCTATGTCCTTACATGCACTGTTAGTGCTGTGCCCCAAAAAGATCTCTTTGTTTCTCCTTTTTTGGTTAAGGTTAAAGGCCAAGTTGCATCTGTTTACGTAACTGTTATAAAGTGCTAATTGGCTTAATCAGGTGTTAATTTGTCAATATTTATTAATCTTCCTGTTGCCAGTGTTATCTTTATACTGTAAAAATAAAGTTTAAAGTGGGAAAATATGACGAAACTGTAACGTCACAAACAACTATTAGCGTCAATGTAGCGTTCAACGTAATTTGAACATTAGAGCATCGATGAAGCATGGTACCAGGCGAAAAGATTTTGCTTGCATTTCGAAAAGTCACTGTCATACTGCAAGTAGGCCGACTGTATGCCTTTTTCGTTGCACCAATCGCCGACAGATTCCGACCTTCGCTTTCGGAATGCACGTGAGTTCCCCTCTCTGAGCGCACGCTGCATCAACGCTACAGCCAGGTTGTGGCGTGAAACTTTCTCCCACACTGCTATACATGCTATAAACAAAACGTAGTAGATGACGTCATCATTTTGTTTGCACAACATTATTTTTATTGAAATTAATGTATTTTAAGTGATGTTTTTATTTCAACTGATCGGCGTATTATTATTGAGCATTACATTTTACACATATTTAGCCAATATCGTTTTTTCGTGCGACTTGGCCTTTAATTAATGTCTTTGGATTTGATTTTCATGACAACCAAATAGTTCTTCTGTGTTGTGTGATCTATGAGTGTGCCAATGATAACTTGAGATCTCATGTTGAGTTAAAAAAATATTCATATTCATTGAATGCGAATATTAACTTTACTGTTCGTCGAATAACGAATGCGAATACTTATTCAGCCTCAAGAAAACTTCTCTATACCAGTATTTGAATAAAGCAAACATCCAAATATAGTTGTTCAGTGTTCAGTTAGTGAAAATCAGCACCGGTATTTAAGGCAAAGTTTAGTCAATCCAGTTCAGTTAAGAAAATGAAACATCCAGAGTGCTGTGTTCTCTTCGTTGTCAGTATTTCCTATGTAAAATTTATTAGTTCAATCAAATTGAATGAATTGAAATATTTGTATTCGCCAGAAACGCCTCCTACTATTCATCGCATATTGAATAGCTTTAAAGTTGTCGCATGTTGTCGAATACGAACTTTGTCACATCCCTAATATTTGCTACAGGTTCTTCGCTACACTGCGTGACTGGAAAGAAAGATTACAAATGTGGCGAGTTAATGGTGTTGTTACTTGTAATTTAATTACAGTTGTGTTAGAAGTTCACCCAGAGACACATCTTTATTACCGGGTATCTGAATAAAGCATACTGCTTTGCTCAATGTTCACGTCTTCTTCCTATGCTTGTATAAGATTTGCATACTTATTATTAAAAATATCGATATTGCAAAATTTTGTAAAATATTGTATCAATTTAGTATCAAAATTGAAATCTTGATATCGAGTCATCACTGCTCTATGGTTGGTACTGGATCTTTGCTATATCTTTAGAGCTGAGACGATGACTGTTTTCATGTTGTGTGCTGCACAGCATGATCCACAGATGCAGAGATTCCTGTCGATGCGTGCAACATTTTGGGAACAATTTAAACCAGCACCGAAGAACTTTCTCTTTGCTTTTTCGTGGACAGTTCTGCCGATGGGTCTCTACACGTGGTATCTTCATTCATCCAGGGTGAGCTTTGAGCATTTGTGTGTAACTAATATCCAGTTATCATAATTTATATTGCAGTTGATATGCACTGTTAGGATGTGAACCATCTTTGCATGTAACAACTGCTAAGATTAATCAGTGTTGAGGATTTGCTGGGAAAAAACTTGTTTCTGCCACTCGTGAGATTTAAACCAACAAAAACCTTGTTAAGATCAACAGCTAAGGAGAATGCTTGTTCCACTAATTTTTATTGATATATGAAGCTTGCGCCACATTATTAAAAAACATAATGTTTCAATTCACCATTCATAACATTTTTTAACTTTGTTTCACAATGATCATCAACAAATTAATATAAAAGTTAAAAGTTTTTGTATTGCCTTGTTTTGGTAAAAATGCATATAATGCATAGTATGTTGTCAGTAGTCATGGAATAGCAGAAACTGGCAAAAGTCTGTTTCTTTTGCACAGGTTTTAACCGGCTAAACCACCTTTAGCACAGACATGCCTATGCTATTAGTGAATTAACAGAATCAAATATTTGAAAGCCACATTTACAGACACATCTCTTTTTCCTTCTCTTCTTTTCTTTCCTTCTTCCCCATACGTTATAAGATTTAAAATATTATTTCTTACACCCATCCATACTTATTATTACCACACTGCAACCGGAAGCATGCAAATTTTTATTGTAAGCCTAAGGGCTTTGGTGACCACTGTGAGCTCAAGCAGTGGGCTGAATGGGTCTTTGCAGGGCTTACCTGCCAAATACATTCTGGTGCTTTTTCAGACACAGTCTAAAGCAGTAAGACAGATAACTTCAACAATTACTTTTTATCTTAACAAAATATTCTGAAGGAGCCTTAAGCCCCTCCCTCCACCAACCCACTATATATGCCACTTCTAGTGTAATGTCTTTTTTGTTGTGGTTGTTATCCATTGTTTAGGTGGTCTGAATTTTTTTTTTTATCAAAAACTGACTAAGTTGAAGTTCATTTGCCAGTTGTTGTGTGTGAAGTCAAAGCGGGAGCAGAAGCTTCGGAATGGAGAAGTAGCGTACGCTGATAGAGAATTCAAGTTCAACAGTTGAGCAGTTAGTGCCGAGATGCCTGCAGCAGTCCAGTATTGCTGGCATCATGAACTTGTTGATTGGTTTGACTACTGTCTAGTGAACTTAAAGCATTTTGTATGATAGGACCCATTGTTGTGACTAGTGACTGAATCAACTGAACTTTATGACATGTCTGGCTACTGCTAGTATTGCTTGTAATACTGCACATGGGCAGAAACCCAAACAACCTGGTGTGTTTTATTGGGTTAACCCACCTAAAAATCGCTCAAAACTTACCCCCAAAACCCACCCAGACTTAACTGCAGTAAAACATTTGTCATTAGGGGAATAAAGAACTAAAACTGGATCAAGTTTTTGAAACATTCAAATGTGTAAATTTGGGTGTTCTGTCCTATCTGGAGCAAGTAGAAGCACAGATGTATTAACTGGGACTTTTCAGCTAATGTTCAAGTTGGGCTATTTCTAAAAAAATGCAATAAAACCCACTGGGTTGGCCTTTAGTTTTTCAACCCTCGTTGTGTTATTACCTTTGTCTGCTTGTATGCATGTCTGCCTCTCTAGAAAAAAAACTTTTAAAAGTGTGAACAAACTGATAAAATTTTTGGAGGTTTGGAGCATGGCACAAGTAGGCCATCATCAAAATTAAATTTGGCTGCTTATGCACATCTGCATACAGGATTCCTGGTTTTGGATCATGCAAAGTGTCTGCTATCTGAGTGCTTCAAGAAAAACTTATTGATTTTAACATTAATATCAAGATAGTCAGTATTTGACATAACAATATCAAACCACACTGTAATGTTGAGTTTATACGTGCCATCTGCTCATGTGATACAATGAACAATACAAATACTATGAGTTAGATAGATAGATGGACAGTTTTACGTGGATTTGTCAAGAGTCTCCAGTCACGCAGAATACTTGTTGTAGATAAATACAGCCAGTGGTGGTTTCAGTCGGATGGTGTGCATGCTGCTATCCTTCCCTCCCCCCTCTGATCCTACTCTCTGATCCTGAACATTATGCTGAGGTGATTTGCCAAGTAATAATTTTGTGAATAATTTTGAGGCTCTAATGCATCAATTTTGATTTCAGCTGGGGCTTCCCCAGACCCTGTTAGGGGAGCTCACACCCTCCAGACTCCCTAGCTGGATTCAAGGGGTTGAGTTTGGCCAAATCATCGTTGACATGTTTCTGCATCAATTCCGTGTCTATCAGTAAATAGTATAAATACATATTAGATATTCAGCCTATACAGGTTTGGCTTACGCATCTCCAAAGCAACATGTACAGTCTAGCTGGTCACCGATGTTTGCATCTAGCAGTGTCCAAAACAGCACTAGCTTGTTCATTTAGCAACCGTTTTGGTCCAGATTTGCCTTAAACTCACAGCACTCTCCCAGAGCCTTTAACTAGATTTGACTTACTTCTGAGGGAAGGAGAAGGAATGGGAACATAAAGGGAAAGAGGAAGGGGAAGGAGGGAAAAGATTCCCCCCTCTGCCAAATCCTAGATCCACCACTGAATACAACTGAGGATGTTATTAAGCAACAGTCAAGTCTACAAAACATTCTTGCGGTAGTTCGTGATAGCACAGTACCACGATGTTCCAGGTTAAACGCTGTTGGTCAGATATAATGTATATGTATACACAAAATAACTATACATGGTGTAACGATGATGTATAAATGTAAAACAATCACATGACGGCATACTCGAAGCTCAAAAAAAATATGAAAATTCAACATCAATAAGAACTAACGGTTGTTGCTTACTTGGCATAACTATGGGAGGAGGCAGTGCCTGTGGGTGCCAGTCTCCAGGGCTCAATTTTTGACACAGTATGACAAATCCCGATTTTTGATTAGTTCATGAACTCATGAAAATATAACATCGATCTACAAGACTGTTTTGCTCTGCTTTCCTTCTCAGTGTTCACCAACTGTTGGGCAATTCGGCCATTGACAAAAGAAATGTAGTGACTTAAGGCTTCTCCCAGCACTGACGACATAGTTACGCCACTTGAGTTAATAAATACAGTAAGACGTTGACTCATATAGCACATACATGGTGGCCACAAACATGGAATACTCGGGGAATTCTCTGAACCTGGGAAATTTTGTGCAACCTCGGGGAAAAATTGTAACAAAATAGTGTCACCAGATGTGGTTTCAGGGGCACAAAGTGCGCTAAAATTCATTTGTGGATGGGGTTCTGCTCTGGACTACACTGGTGGAGCTTACTTTACTCCCCAAGATTACCATTATCACAATTACTTTTGTTACAATAACCCATGGAATATTAAGTTCACAGCTCTGGAAAAGGCTGGAAAACTTTTGGGAATTTTTGCTTTCCTACTTTGTGGCCACCCTGACTTAGTTGTTCTTGCTGCGGTGCTAACAATGTGGTCACCGTGTACGTGATATACAGGAATCAGACTGTAGCAATTCACATAAATTTACAAGTTCTGGCAACTCAAAACAGTACAGTGCATTACAGTACAAACCGATTTTGGTATCAGAGTTGAAACTGACGGCCATTCCAGCTGTTGGAGTATAGGTGGACTACAAGTGATCACAATAAATACTGCTGGTGTGACACCAGATTATGTACACCAGTATTATGATCGGTGTATGTGCGCATAGATACGACGCCATTGTCGCAAAGTTATTATCATACCCCAGTACTTCAGCACAAAAACTAATGCTCAGTATAGATGCAAAGCACACAATCAACCATAGTTGCGTCAGTTTGATTTTTTGTAAATTTTTATGCAGTGTTCATACTTCCGAGATACGTTTTTTCCAGATAATATCCTAGTTCCATGCAGGAAAAATTTTTAATAACACTGATAATTTATGTTCACAAAACATTGCATTATAAGCAGCTGACGCCAGCCTTGGTATCTACTACATGTGGAGATCATAGCAAAGCCTATTTAAAGCAATTTTAGTTCTTTTACTACAGGCAGTTTTTTCATAACTTTTTTTAAGGTTGCCTGCCTGCTTTACCATACCATTATGAACATGTACGTTAGTCTACGTGGTGTTACCCTAGTCCTGCATATTAGATCAACTATGAACCCATTGACTGTCATCATAGTACAACATAATTGCATTGCTATGGACTGTCTGTTGTTGATGCGATGACGATGGCAGTTACTGAGCTGGAGCAGTTTTTGACGCAGCTCGTGACAATATATCGACTCGGCTGGTTTTTGCTGACGTGAACGTGCTGGCAATCTCCTCGAACGTCTTGCGTCTGGTCTCCGGAACAAAAAAGATGATGAAGAAGAGAAACAGCACGAGCAGCGCGACGAAAACGAGAAACGTGTACTCATCGAGCGCTTTCTGTTACATTGCACACAACATACACAGTCAGTCTTCATTCATTCGTCCAGTGTCTTAATGAAGCCGATGATGAAAGAACAGCTAAGCGACTTTAGCCAGGCCAGATATCGATACTTCACTTTTTAAAATACATAACGACTTGTTATGTGCAACAACACAACTTCTGTAAGATAGCGACAAATTATGCGCAGCATGAGACTACTCTATGCTTATACAACAAAGCAGAGAACAGCCATAGAAGCAGCTGCTTGTCCTTCCAACCATATGCCGACAGAACACACTATGCAATAAAAAAGATCTGTCTGAGAATAAGATGCTGCATAACTACAGCCGCAATAAGTCCCTGAACGGTCAGTTCCAAGCAGTTGCTCAGATAAATGGCGCACAAATTTAAAGGATATACACCGTCTCAAAACAACGTCACACTTTGTTTTTTTTCTATATCTTCACAAAATATTAATCAGTTTTCAAAATTCTTTCACTAGCGCACTCTGTGGACGGCAATAAAGTGATTACTGAATATCCCATCACACCTTAACTGTGTTGCCACACTACCTTGTAAAATATAAATGTAAGCAAAACTAGCAATAGGCAACAATCACACTGCTAAACGAGCAAGACACTTTAGAACAAGATCGCAGTGAATGATCTTTACAATGCTACACTGTTAAAACCATCTCTTTGGGTATCTGGTGTGTTGAAAGATACGCTTGTTTCTGGTCTTCCTAGCTTACTGGGTCTAGCAGTTCATCCACAGTGGTCCCGTTCTTTTCAGATATGGATGAGTTTCGGTCTGCAGCCTCATGCCTTTAGTCAGTGCTTTGCATTTCTCAATTTTTTTAGTATAAAGCTCAGTCCTTCCCTTTTGCAGTTTGTCTTCGAAAATTCTGTCAGTATCCTCTGCAAACTGTATTCTGTGGACTGCTGTAAATTTTTAATCACTGCCTTGTCTTTGTTGCTAAATGGCATGTTACAATGCCGGTATTTTGTCACCGCATTAAAAACCATTATTCACAATAACATCATTTGTTTTTGTTTACAAACGCTGGACATGTATTGAAAACTAAACATAATTAGGCTTCCCGGAACGATAGTCCGGAAGGCCTTATCTTTTACAACAGTTTTTCTTCTTTATTTTTTTTTCATCGCAAGATCTCTGAGGTCCATGGGCCGCTCTCCACGAAATTTTGCCACATGGTCGGAAGCAGAGAAGATGGGGTTTCCCCCAATATTTTTTTACAAAGGGGGTAAAAAATTGACTTAAAATGCAGTATATGAGCCTCAAGATCTTTGGAGCTAAGCGGAGTAGCCCCATGAAACTTCAGCACGTGATGTGCCGCTAGGTAGGCGTGATAACGCGTGTACAACTTTTGGGGGGCACCGCCCCTTAAAATTTGGGAAGGCAAAAAACGTTTAAAATGCGACTCAATTTAGGACAACTTTTAAATTTAAGCGCCGATATCTCTGGAACAGATGGAGCTGTCGACAAGCGGTAAACCACGTTATAAATTACTGCTTTTTCCGCATTGAAAAAAAATCTAGTGAACTTTGGTCTATTAACTATAAAGTTGTTTGATCATTTCGACCTACCGATCATCGACAGTTTGCGCATTTTTGGATAATTTTAGACTTTGATCGCACATATCTCGAGAACGGATAGAGATATCGATAAAAGGAAAACGGCGTTTACAACCATGATCAATTCCACGTCGAACGTAAGAAAATTGGTGAACTTGGGTTCACAAACAACAAAGATCTGTTGTCTTATTTCGAACCACCCAAGTTTAACATTGCGCTTGCTATACATGTATATGATAATGCAGTTGCGTTCGGGCCACGTGACTTTGCTGCGAACGAAATTTCAACCCTTTATCTGTCCCCCAATCAGACTTACGGCGCTGGGCGGCCTCACGTTGGGCTCTGCCCTATATTTCTAGTTTAATTTTAGTACGCAAGTTAGTAGAAAATTGTTTCAAAAGATAAGCGTTGGGGATGTATTTATTCTGATTATAGTGATTTGTGAATATCTATATTTCACAAGGTAGTGCAGCAACGCAGTTAAGGTGTGGTGAGATATTTAATAACCACTTTATCGCAAATTGTCCGCAGAGTGTGCCGGAGAAAAATTTTTGAAAATCTGTTAATATTTGGAATAGATATTGACTGATTTTCAAAGTTCGACAGTTTTTATGAGACACAGTATATTTTGCCACACCCTGTACACTTGTAACGTAATTTGCCATGTTATGCCGCGTTAGGAAATAGGAATAAGTTTTAACAGTAGTATTATTATACTCGATGGACAAAATTAAACAGTGGCTTAAGCTTGTTAGGCTACCTGAAGAGGCTCGAAGCCCATTGCAATGACGAAGGTTGCGACCCACAGTGTAACGCCGACGACTGCCATCGCCTTGGGTCGAGGTCCTTGTCGAAACAGCTCAGATCCAATGAACATCGGAATCGGACCTGCATATAACATGCTACAGTATGAATTTGTGCTCAAAAACTAACAAAACAAGCTGTCAGTTTAATCTATCAGTATCACATAAACTTCATTGTGGGCCATAAAATGCCACTTTTATCTTTTGAATAGCTGTGAAACATTGGCCGATTTTCATAATTTTTGGCGTGAGACATCAGGAAGAAACTTAGGCTAACGCAAAAATTACTTAGACCAGTGGTGCAGTGGCGAGGGGCGTCAACGTCTACCGCTTGCGTTTGTTCCGGGGGAAAGCATTTTAAGCACATGCTTTAATACAGATGATGTGATGTGACACATGCGACTTTTTGTGTGAAAATAATTGCCAATCATGTTTGTCGCTATTTAGTTAATCATTTCTGAGCCAACGCATGCGCTACCCAGTATGAATTCATTGTTGTAAATAACACAGTAACAGTAACACAGTATTTAATAAAATATGTGACAAACGCACATAATAAAATAGCAAAACAGAAGAGAAATGTAATTTAGACAAGGTAACATAGCAT
>Ga0209454_1003081_pt1 | contig 11733 bp, 9 predicted proteins | sample WorMetHERISLAND1_2_FD_187400 | JGI IMG/M metagenome (GOLD analysis project Ga0209454, IMG submission 187400) | Marine gutless worms symbiont microbial communities from Max Planck institute for Marine Microbiology, Germany - Olavius geniculatus... | ecosystem: Host-associated > Annelida >...
GTAGCCCACATCTGTCAAACAACATCCACGATACAATGATGTATATTACTGTCTTCAGTGGTTATCTATAAATTTTATGCAGAAAACAAAAAACACATACTATAATGTCTCACAGAAATATAAATGAAACCAGTGACATGCAGAAAATGTGATGGACCATTTTACTTCAAAAATTACCACTAGAATGACACAAGGGCTTGAATTTGACCTTAAGATCAATATTTTTGGCCTTCCCTTTGCCTTCAATGCCCATACTGTGAAGTACAAGGCCTTGACTCTGGCATTCTCACAGCTTTGGTCTTATATCTTCTGACCTTATAAATTATGTAAGTGTAACATCAACTGAATAACATAAAATCTAAATTTTTGACAATTATCTCTAGCATAAAAAACATATCGAGAAAATGGGGTAACTAGACATAGCATGAACAGTAAAAGTGACATGTAATATAAACGTCAAGCTTACCCAGATACAGCTGGAATACACCATCTAGATAATGAAGTGTTAATGGTCCCAAAAACAAAACCTGCACATAACAACCATAGTTCATATTTCTGTCAAATTTGTTCTTAGAGTGGCATCATGCGGCTGGCACCAGCACACACATGAAATGTGACTTTAGGGAAGTCCTGTCTGCAGGTTTGCAATGGAAATGAACTGCATCAAAATTGTGATTCTGAGATAAAAACTGAATCCAACTTGATCGAAACCAAAATCTGTACGTCGCAACATCACCAAAAGTTTGCAGCATTTTCAAAAGCGGCACAACTCTACAAGTTTTACAGCATGCACACATCTCAATGTGACTAAAGAGTACTGTTCGCATTCAGAAAATTTCAGTGTCTTTCTATTAATACATATTATGCCGTAAGTAAGTTGACAATTTTACAGCCATAACACAGAATGGGGAATGCATTAATGAACTGGTTAGATAACAACAGGATATGCTGCCATGGTAGCATTTGTGATTTTTGTGCTATCGACAAAAGTATGTACGGCCTTACTTATTAACTTTACAGCATGAATAGCATCTGATGTAAAAATAATTCTACTCCACAGATTCTCCTTTCAGAACACAGACTCACACCATAATCCCCAGAAACAAAAATGGCAAAACCAGTAACTGTAGTAATATTTATAACACAAAATAATAGAGCAAAAGACAACTGACTCACCATAGTAAGTAGAAGTGGTACAACTGTAGCCGTAAATGAACCACGCAGCCTAAGTCCCAGCCATGTAAATACATCTCTTGCCTGTCATATTAATAAACTGAAGATCATAACACACAATATTAAAAAAGAAACTTGACATCACTGCAAGAAATAAGATTCCCCCCCCAAAAAAAACATCCCAAATAATTTGCAGGAAGATGGATGTAATATTTTCAAGTATTTGAACATGTTTTGGATTTTCTGCGATGCGGTATAATATACAATAACACTTACAGAAAAACACACCGACTACTTTCAAATCAAATCAACACATAAGTCTCAAATTTTCTCATCTAAATACAGAATGTGATTCAGTACATCAGATATTGCACCCAAGTTGTGCAAAACTTGTAACATGTAACAGAGGACTAACAAAATCTTCTTTACACACTATGACCAAAAGATGAGCTAAATAAATGAACCTTTTACATTATTTCCTTTTATGGGCTAGTATATCTCAGAAATGTTGCACAGCAAAATTAGTAATTAGACTGCATAGCCTACCCATGTGTCGTAATTGTAACGAGGACTTTTTACAGAAATGTGAAAATGGAAATATAATATCAAACCTTAACAGAGTGAGAGTTTGTGCTACAGAGGTAAAACAGAGGTACAGCAAAAATGCACACGGCAAACACTCGAGCAAACCGACTCTTGATTACTTCCGGATCATCACGACTACAACATGCAAATCACAACTTCACAACAAAGTGTAACACTACAGTACATGTCATCTGCTGCACAAATCAATAGTGACAAACAACGTATACTAAAAATGCTTTTGTATCGTGCACACTACATGCAGTCAGAAGGAAAAAAAATTACAAACTTCATAAACAGACACCATGGTCTTAACATTGAGACACATCGAAGACAAAAAAATAAAGTCTTGCTCTTGATCTTGTCTTGAAAATGTGTTGTTTATGAGCTGTGGTAAAAAGCGAATCAGCAGATGTGCAGATGTGCGGGAAGTTATGTCAGGGTTAGGATTAGAATTAAGATCAGGGTTAAGATCGGAGTTAGGATCACAGTTAGTGGTAGTGGTAGGGTTAGGAATAGGATTAGGAGATGGTTAAACTAACAAAATACAGCGTAACTACAATGATACCCGTTGCGACATCCACAGATCTGCACATGCACAAAGCACTTTTTACTTGTAGTCCTTGTTTACACATTTGTTGGCCACACCAAAGCCGTCTGCTTCTTCTTCTTCTTCTTCTTCTTCGGCGTATGGTCAAAGTTCAACAAGTTTAAGACTCCAGACCAGTCTATGGGTGTAGACAGGTCGGCAGTGCTGAGTGCAAAAAACAAAAATGTCTAGATGCAGAACATGACTGATGATTAAAATCAATAATTCTAGCGGTAGATCAGCAATCTTGTTGTTAGCACTGGAAAATTGCTAGAGTTAGATCGGGTAGAGATACATTATTGGGAATATGGTAGAATTTATATGCCTTGTAGACATAGAAGGTCTACAAACCATGCCACAACACTGTCACGTATTTAAATCAGGCTTATTCAGTATTATATCAGAGTCCATCTCAAGCCAAAGATGTTTTTTGTAACATGGACTTAGAACTATAGTGCTTTTGAATAAATTTTATTTAATGCTTCGTAATTGATAACATTTCAGTTCCAACCAGTCATAGCAATGCAGTGAAGAAAAAATGTGGCTGCATTCTAACATTAACAACAAGATAAATGTAATTAGGTAAAATTTATGGCGATCTACCGCTAGTAATTTTCTGCTCTCTAGTGCGAGATCGCCGATCTACCGCTAGCACTGACCGATTAAAACAGAGATGTGTCTCTGGTTCCTCATGGAAAGGTCGTGAGTCACATTTACCAGAACTGGTTTAGAAAATAGTGGCGAAATTAAAATAAGTATCCTAACAACTACTTGTAACACTTACAGCACGTTAAAACTAATTCGTGTAAAAATAACAATAAAATACGGGCTTTTTGACACAAAGGCAAGTGCGGATACAGTGAAGTCACGAGAACAGTGAGACGTAGAAAAAGACCTAATTTAATTCGTACACCAATACCTTGTTTTATTGGAAACACCAAAATACAAGCTGCTGACGTATAAACAAGCCAAGAAAATGCAAAACGACACCGCCCCAAGTACTCCGCAATCGAAAATAACTGTATCAAACTTCCACAACAACGGCGCCATGTTTGTTTTCAAACACCGGAAATAAAATTGCAGCGAGTAACGCCGTGTGTTGAAAAGGAGATCTAGAAAACTCGTCTGTTTTTTTCACCGGCCGTCAGCATCAGCATATAAGTAAGTAATCTTTTATTAAACAACGGTCAAACGTGTTCAAACTCTACAGAAATGTCTATGTCCGTATTTTCTGGTATCTATATACCCTGGTCAACATAGCTCATGCAATATCCACGGAAATTCGAAAAAATTACCCCGATTAAGGGCATACTTAAATAAAAACTGAGGTAAAAACAAAATTGCAACTTGTAACCAATAAAGCCGCTTTATTTCAGAAACGACGCAAAATATCACTATAACTACCGGTAAGACCGCGTAGGCCTGTAAAATTATGAGCTTTTCGATTGCTTTGACCTTAAATTGGGCGTCCTTGAACGGTCGTACAAAACTTTGTTGTTTAAAATGCATTTTTCGTAGCTGATCATGAGAACTGACAGCGGCAAAAATGTAGCCAACAAAAGCCACTTTCAAGTGGTATATTATAATGCATACGGCTCACAGCATAGAATCCGCAGAATAGGTCTATTTCGAATCCTAGGATGGATAAATTTTAATCTTTGGCCGACCATTAAGGTCGAGCCATCTCAGCCATGAGTATCGAAGTGTCGTCTGTCTGTCGCCTCTTTTTCTGTCGTTTTCCGTCTGTAACGCATGTATTGTTTCTAAGCCGTACGTCGTATAGGGTCTGCAATGGTGTTGGATAGAACGATGACGAGCACAATAAAGGCTGTCAATAGTAACCACGTTTTTGTCTGCAGCGGTTTGGCCGCAATTTTAAATGCACAAAAAAATTCTGCCTGCAGCCATCATCACGTGCGCCGATTTACCGTATCGTATCCTAGCGTTAATTGTAGCGTTTAATATAGCAGCGTTACCGTAGCGTGAATGAGATAGTCACTCTGGGAAATCGCTTTCTTTACGCGACCGAAATTCGGACGCTGGCTTTAATTCGGATATAGGCGGTACAGTAGGCTCATTCTAGCGACAGCTGTGCGTCTTGTTTTTGTGTGGTGTAGGCAATATAGAGAGCGATAGCTTGCCTCCAGTCTATAGTTAATAGTTTCACTGCGTGGTAACAATAGTGTGACATCACAGGCGTCATGGTACTGTATATCGCTGCGTTGTATTACGATGCATAATAATGATGTAGATTATCGTTAACAATGCTATATGGAGCTAGTGTATCAGAAATAGAGTTTGCACTTAACTTACGGTATATATAGCCTAGCTGCTAAAACGGACCTAACAAGAAATTTGAGCTAATGCTCACGAGATGCGCGGTAGTTTAGGTACAAATTGGGGTGTTCATGCTCACAGTGAATAGTTCATGAAGTTAATATACATATACCAATTTCTCTATCTGGACCGCATAACGCTGGTTGCGTGGCGCCACCTTGTGAATGATATAGACTTGTGTCGCAGCCCGAAATCGCCAAAAAAAATCCATAAACCCCCTATTTTGGCGTTTAAGGTCATTCAAGGTCATTGAATTTGGCGCCAATCGAGAGCCAGTGTACGACTTCCTATTAGCGATTAATAGTAACCTATATAGGCCCTATCTCGCACCGTTACTGAGATAAAAGCGACTAATTGGCCAAAAATCTCGCATTTTCCCTACCCTCTCTAATTTAGCGCCCTCGTTCGGAGTAACCCCCTTCGAATTTATGGGAAAGCTTTACGGTTCCTGAAAATAGAGTCTACCAGGCAGCCGAAGGTGAAAATTTGGTGATTCTAGCTTGCACAGCTTTTGACTGATTCACCTGTGTGACAGACAGACAGAGGGACAAACGGCCGGACAGACAGAATTGCGATGGCTAAGACGCGCTGAAAGCAGTAGGTGCATTCGCGCGTAATAAATGTGTGTTATTTAATGTTTATCGGATCAGGCCCGTTGAGTGGGGAGAGTATGTAGGCTAACTCACCTCAGGCACCGGCGCGATGTTTGGGGCCCTGCCGTCGACGATGGCTGGACCGGGGAGCTTGGAGAGTCTGACCGGCAGGGCTGGCAGGCAAGTCAGGCCTTCGACACGGCTAAGGGGGCCTAATTGTTGTCGAAGGGAAAAAACGAGGAGGGGGATCCCAACCGTTTTTTACTGTATAAAAATTAGTAAAATTTTGCTGGCTGTTCGAAAGCGCGAGGAAAAATCGAAACCTAAATTTTCTTCTAAACTTTTCAAAAAAAATTAATGATATGATTTAGCTAGGGGGCCTAAGCCTCAAATGGTGTATTTTTGAAAGAGGAAATTTCTACCCTTCCCTTCTCTCCCACGACGCCACTGCTTTAAGTCTGCTTGTGCTAGTATCAATGGAGCGTGAAAGCTGCTGGTTACTCGCGGCGATGACAGCACTGTGCGGAGTGGAAATTGCGACCGGTCAGCACTTTCACCTGCCACCGGAGAAGCGACAGATGAACGACACGGAGCGTCTGGCCGTGCTGAAAGCGATCAACGACTTCCGCAGCAACGTTAAGCCGACAGCCGCCGACATGCTAGCCATCGTAAAAGTCGTCATTATTGTTAACCTAATTGGCTTAGATAATTGCATTCATAAACTTTTTATTTCTTCCAAAGAAAAAAAGGACTTGTCCGTTTGTTCGTTCATTCGCTATTGTCTGGAGTTAGATTTTATGCAATTTAAAGCAATGTTGTAAGGTCAAAGAACCGCTTTGATCAGAATTTTCATGTAGGCTAGATTTTATGCACGATTCTTGCCAAGAAACGGGAGATGAAGTCACACTTTCAGTGGCGTGGTTAATTAAAAAAGGTGGTAGGGCAGACGATTGCAAATTTCCGATAGACGACATTATGGCTGCTAATAGGCCTAATTTTAATTTTGCTTTTAAATTTTAAAACTCCAATTTGGGGGATCGAAGAATCAGTATCTCTGCTTGGTGAGAAAAAAAATCGGCAATGACAGCGTTAGACAGCGCATTGATATAGCCTGTTAATAGTAACGATTTCGATGATAGGCCTACAGTTTGGCCAGTGTGCGCCATTTTGAATTTTGGAGATAAAAACCCCTATTTGAGAGAACAGGGGGTCGGCGACGATACTGTTTAATCGGGCGTTAGTAAGTTCATAGGTGTCAATGTAATCATGCCGTTAACTAAAGCGTAATTTGCAATGCAAGTATTATAGGGCCTACTAAGAGCAGACAGTACCGTCGCTTGAGAGCAATGTATGGTGGCAGGAGGTTCGAATTGGTACTAAAAAGTAGCCATCGGCAGGGCAATTTTATTTGCATTTTCAGACAGATTTTCGTTAAAACGTATTGCCATGGCTACAATACGTACAGACGACATAACACAACATCGTACCATAAAGCGTGACCGTTATTTTACGGTAGGCCACATTTTTGCATGGAATTTTATCTCACGGCAGGCCTATAGTTTGCACAACTGACAGTTCCCGTGTTTGGCTGAGCCGCCAATAATTCTTAGTTATACCCCGTTTACACGATCAAGCAAACATCGAGCTAGCTCGTCCAGCTAACATATAGCAGCTCGTCGAGCCAGCTTGATCGTGTAAACGGGGTACTAGGCTCAACTAATAAACAGTGTTCATCTCTGTTGTTTTTAAACGAAGGAATGGGACATGAATCTCGAGAGGTCGGCTTTGCGTCTGGGGGCACTTTGTGGCGCTAACCACAAATGGAACGAAATGGTACCTGAATTTCCACACATTGGCTTCACCAGAGCAGGCATCGAATACGGTAGTAATATTCAACACCTTGCAAACTATCAGCTCTTGTCTGACGTATTTTAGGCCTAATTATTGTCTACGCACAAGAAAAAGCTTGCGTTTTCCTGTTCGTCATTTTGTCTGTATTTCTGCTGTCCGCTGGATTACGCAAAATGTTACGAACGGTAAGTGTTCCTGGCGAAATTTTGTAAGTGTGTGGGACGTTGCGTAAGCGTAAATTTCGCTGCCATTCCTGCAGTTACGATCAGGATGCACGATTTTTAGCCGACCGTACTTTAGTAAAGGTCGAGCTATTGGCATGAGTTGTCTTCCGTCCTTTGTCTGACCGTCTGTCTGTCCGTCTGTCCGTCTGTCACGGATGTATTATGGCTAAACAATGCTAGATAGGGCCTAGGTTGCTATTGATCACTAACAGGACAGAAGTTGCATACTGGATTTCAAATGACGTATAAATCATTGACTTTAGATGACCTTGAAGGGTCATAACGCACTATGCAATGCCAATCGTGCGGTATTGTGGCTAAACGGTAAGTCGTAGGGGGTTTGCAATAATACCAGCGGATAGAATGGTGGCGACTTCCTGTATATAGGCTGTCAATAGTAACCATGTGTCCATCTGCAGCGGTTTGGCCGCAAATTTGAATGTGATGTTTAAACTATAAGTGGCCGTATCTCGGAAACGGTGAGAAATACGGCCTACATTACTATTAGTAATCAATCACTAATAGGAAGTGCCATACGCCGTGTCAGACTATAGAAATCATTGACCTTGGATAACTTTGAAGGCCGTTACGCGCTATTGCGGCTAAACGGTACGAGATAGGGACTAGGTTTTTATTGACCACTAATAGGAAGTCGGATATTGGCTTTCAAATGACATGAAAATCATTTACCTTGAATGATATTTTTTATTGAAGGTCAGCATTGCAAGAGGAATTGTATCTGCTGTGGCGTTTCTACCCGAGCAAGACGTTTTTGTTGTGAAAAATATTTTCAAAACCTGTGTCCGATATTTTCCTTGTTCATTTTACCCCGTAGCTGTGTATATCACCTGGCGATATGACCACGTGGATGGAACAGTAGCTATTTATATCGCTTGGCGAAATGACCTGTTACATAGCGTTCATCGTAGCTTTTGAGACAGCGTTCCGTTAACGTAGCGTGCATGGAACTGTTTCACTTCTGACAAATCGCTTTCTCTTTGTGACTGGAATTCGGACATGGGCTTCGAACGTAGGCGGTACGATCGGCTTTTGCTAGCGATAGCTGTGTTTCTTGTTGCATTTCGGCCAAAATTTGAAAAAGTTCTTTCTATAGAACTAGGTGGACAATGTTGGGCTTACAGTGAGCCATGACTATAAGCTAATATTCGTGTACGGCCTAATTCTGTTTCAGGTAACCCAGTCTACATGACCACGTACGTTAACGTTACTAGACGGACGGATGGACGAAATAACAACTGACGGTTGCAATACTCCGCTTTGCACTACGTGCATTGCCCAGTAAAAAAGCACCAAAGTAATTTGGTAAAAGCGGAATCGTTTTTTGTTTATTTATCGTAATGTGACAGCAGCGATTTGCAATTGCATGTATGGTTTGGATGAGGGTTGACCCCCAAATTTTCCCTTGAAGGATCGAGCCTATATATTAACACAGACCCTATTGCAACTTGTCTTTGGACCCCACAAAGTATACATGCAAAATGACAAACGGTTTAAGCATGCAGGGTGCCCGAATGTGTCACAGACAGCAGGCGGCAATCAGACAGACAGACAACGGTGCGGAAAAATGTGTAGCTATATGCGGAATCCCATGCGCCAGAGTGATATTCCGCCTAAAATCGATCCGCGTGATATGCGTTGTATTCAGCTGGCCAGCAGTTCAATTTCGGCGACGTCATGAAATTGTGGACAGACGAAAAGCGGAACTACGACACGACTGCAATGCATTGCAAGCTTGGCTACCAATGTAGTAACTACGAACAGGTCTGTAAAATGCATGCCTCTAAGCCTGGCGACACTGTAGCAGTGAGTGTCCGGACATAACCTCCCTTTCTCTCGGATAGGGAAAGTACCCTAATGTGAGCACCGTTTTGTTTTTCGTTTATCATTCAAACTATGTCAGCTTCGTGGCAGCCGATGGTGAAGATTTGGTTATCCTAGCTTGCACCGTTTTTGACTGATCCACCCGTGTGACCTATGGAAGGACGGACGGACAGTCGGAAAGAATTGCGATGGCTAATACGCGCTGGTTTTTAATGTTGAAATCCGTGGCGGACCTTTAGAATATTCTGCAAAACGATTTATGTATCAGAATTATGGCTGCTTTGAAAACAGTAGAGTGCTCACATTAGGAAACCTGCAACCTAATGTGAACACACCCGGTTTTTTAATGTGAGCACAGTTTTAACAACGTAAATTCTAGCTTCTCTAATGTGAGAACCATAGTAATCTAATGGGAGCACACCCGTATTCTAACGTGAGCACGTGTCTTCACAACGTCAGTTCTGTTCATGACATTGGGTTGAAAGAAATCATTTGTCGGTTCGGGTCTATGCACAGTCCGACCAGACAAAAGCTGCGTTTTTGATGCTTAACATGTTGTAGGGCATTGTTCATAGATAAGTATATTATAAATACTATAATTAGATACTTATGCTGGAGCACGAAAAACAAAGTTACTAATATATTGCCTCAATACAGCAAAAAAAACTTTTTCGAATTTTTCGTATATTTGGCTGAAAATTTCAAGAAACATTACATTTGTCAAAGTTACCCAGACAAAATCTTCCTGCCGGAAAAAATATTTTGGACATTATTCCCTGGATTCACAAAATGTTGCACAAGGCCTCGAGTATGGCTCGTAGACAGTACATGATTTTTAGCAGGACTTGACTATCTGGTTTTTTGGCATTTTCTATTTACCAATAATGGATAATAAAGATTAGATTTTTATTCAATAGTCAATACTAACGACTATGTGCTGTATATCTGCAGCTTGTGTGGTCTTGGACCACGCACGTTGGCTGTGCCGTTCGCCACTGCGCACATTTCGTCAGTTCGGACTACAAAGTTCAGCATCACGTCGCCGTCATCGCCTGCGTCTATGGCGACGGGTAAGTCGTCCTGTGCACGCCAATTAAAACATAAAGCCCAGTTGTCGCTAGGGTGGGCTGATCGTACAGCCTATATTCAAGAACCAGCTTCTAATTGCCGGTCGCGGAAAGAAAGCGATTTCTCAGATTAACCCAAGTTTCATACACGTTGTGTTGACGCTGCTATATCGTACGCTACAGTCAACGTTAGTATACGACAAGGTAATTCGGGGCGCGTGAGTAATGGCTGCAGGCAGAAACTTTGCATGTAAAATTTCGGCCAAGCCGCTGCAGACAGAGATATGGCTACTATTGACAGCCAATAGGAATTCGTCATGGCCTTATCCAACAGTGTTGTTGCCGACTCCTTACGATATACCGTTTAGCCACAATACATGCGTAACACACGTAACAGACGACAGACGGACCGAAGGCATATCGTACCCAAGGTTAGACCTAACGGTTAGCCAATAAAACGTCTTATTTTATGACCTACCCAGTCTTTCTAACTCTTAACTCTATTTTCTGGAATGCTATAAGTGCCCATAATCTCACTTCGCTCGCAACGTTTTACGTTTGCATTATTTATGACGCAAGCGTCCAGGCAGAACACCTCGTCGATCACGGCCATGAAATAAGTACGTTTCAACGTTACACTCGCATAATACAGCGTAGACCGCATTGAAATCTATACTAATTTTATGAAAAAGTTTCATTACAAATGCTCCTTTTACTTACTTAGAAGTAACTTTTTTTGTTTATTGTTTGGGCGGAATCGCTTTTACAGAGACATGTATCCTAGTGCGTTCCGTCCGTTTGTCCGTCGTCCGTCGCTGTGACACATTCGTGCTTGCTGCGTTTGACGGATTTAGATGTTATTTAGCAGTTACACTTGCATGGCTTAGGTCTATTGAACCCGACTAAGCCCGATCGGGTACAAAATTATTCTGGGGCTCGTTCTTACAGAATTTTTTTTGTCATTGGTGTAGGCCTAGGCCTACAAAAAACTTACCATAAATGAGCTTTAGGCTTACAACAGTGTGTCGTTGCCACCTACCTACTTGCTGTTTTTTCTTGTGCTAGATCTTCTTTTGTCTCTCGAGTTTTTTTGTCTATCTTTGCCTAAGAATTGGAATTCTCTTTCTCTGCATATCGGCTCTTATGAGAGTCTCGCTACTTTAATTCTGTCTTAAATCAAGTTTTTTTCGCTTCTGCCTATTACATGTACGTCCAGTCACCCACACGCCAGAGCTTCAAATTCGATTTTTAATTACTGGCACTATACAAATTTGATTGATTGATTGAATTATTAATCATTGCGACCGCACGGTGATTTAGGTCGGATGCGTACAGCGTGCGCGGAGATGCAACTCTTTATGAAACCGGTCCCCCCTGCACCAAGTGTCCGCTCGGATTTTTCGTCTGCAAGAATAATCTTTGCTGTAAGTATGTTTAGCGTGTCGAGTTTAAAAAAGATAAAAACTTTTTTTAAT
>Ga0209454_1003082_pt1 | contig 11732 bp, 5 predicted proteins | sample WorMetHERISLAND1_2_FD_187400 | JGI IMG/M metagenome (GOLD analysis project Ga0209454, IMG submission 187400) | Marine gutless worms symbiont microbial communities from Max Planck institute for Marine Microbiology, Germany - Olavius geniculatus... | ecosystem: Host-associated > Annelida >...
TGTCGTGCATAGAAAGCCTACGCTCCTAAAAATGCAAATACGCCAAGACTACTAACAGCAAAAATGATTTAACAGAGTTGGTCTATGCAAAAATAAACGTGTAGAAACGCAATTTCGAACAAAATATTTCATGGTGAGTATTTCTACGACATTGTCTGGCAAGATTTTGCATGCTAGCTTATTTATTACTGGCCAGCTGCGGAACCCTTGGCAGATGCTCGCGGAACCCTGGGGTTCCGCGGAACCCCGGTTGAGAAACACTGCGATAGAGAAACGCTGATGCTAACATGATCTAACAAAACGTAATCCATGACTTTCGAAAAATGCCCGTATCTTCATTTTCACACACACGCACGACATTCAAAATATATAGACCAATTCTTAAGAGGCCAACAGCGCAGTGGTCTATATGCCCCACACGCATTTTAAGGGAACCTGCTGCCACGGCGCGCTTCGGTTGAATACAGGGAAGTGACGTCAGAGCTAGCGTGAAATACGTGCCGCGCGCTGACTGGCAAGCAGGCGAATTTTTCACGCACGCACCGTGAATAATGCATTCTGACAAACATAGCGCTATCAGTGTGCGACCCGGACCAAGCAACCGACGACGAGTATGACCCCGGTCGGTCGGTCGGTCAGGCCGTGCACGGGTCTTGCTACCGCCGCCCGTCATCGATATGGACAGCGGCGGAGCCGGCGCGATGAAAGACGGTCGGGTCACCAACATGGCACGTATATTGCCGAACGACACGTGACCCAAAATTATGGCATAGCCAGAAATTGATAGTGGCGGCGATGCGGGGCACGGGCGCGTCGATCATCGTTCGACAAAGGCGGGAAAGTGCAGCCAGGCCGCCCGGCCGGCGCGTCCGTTTGACGACATGTCTACGGTCACGTGGTAGTCGGTCACGTGGTCCGATCGCTCGCTCGTCCGGTTCATTAATAAACGCAGCGCCTCGGAGTGTGTCGGGCGTGGCGCCTTCTAGCGGAATAAATGACGTCATTCGGCCGCCGCGCCGCGCACCGTGGCAGACCGAAATGCAAAGCCGTATCGATTTTGACTGCCGCGAGCCCGGCGAGACGAGACGAGACGAGTCACGGCGCCGCTCGCCGTCCCTCCGTCTCACCGGCGTGTGTTTGTCGCACCTTGTCGACACACCGGACAGACCTGGTCCTGCATGTCTCGTCCCGGACGTTTGGCTGCATGCCGACACTGAACAAATCGCCAGGAAGACTCTGCTCGTGGTTGCGAACGGTCTGCTTGCTGTGGCTGACCAACGGCTGCAGAGTCCATTGTATGGCGCTGGATTCTGCGGCTTTCTGTTCGTTCCAGTCGAGAGGATGGCATCTCAAGCGGAGAGTGCATGCAGCCAAAACGTCCGGGACGAGACATGCAGGACCAGGTCTGTCCGGTGTGTCGACAAGGTGCGACAAACACACGCCGGTGAGACGGAGGGACGGCGAGCGGCGCCGTGACTCGTCTCGTCTCGTCTCGCCGGGCTCTATTGAGTTAGCTGATCTCAATCGAATATCGTCGATGTCGGCTGCAGCCAATCCGGGCCGGCATCACCAATCACATCTCGAACATTATTTCCTCCTTTACCCCTCCCCTCTGATTCTTCCTTCCCCGTCCTCGTGACGGATAATGTGACAACGCCGATGTGACAGTCGGCCGGACGAGCAGCCAGTCAGTGCGTTATCTTTCTCTGGTTTTTATCGCGCCATGCAGAGCGACGCTAAAACGATTGATTTATCTGTCATACAAGAGCACTAGCAACCGGTCGCTCAAATCGCCATCTCGCACGACAAATTTCTCCTCGCATGATGTATGTGACGAAGAAACTGGATCGGACTGTAGACAAAATGATGCAACAGTTCATCGAAGACATTCGAATTTGTTGCTACAAATAGAAACAAGGTCCAGTACTTGCTATTTCACTGTTTACACTGTTGCTCACACGAGTCAAGCTTGCGTCCTGTAGCACTTTACAATCTCGAAAGTAGCCGTCGATCGCATGAGCTAATGACAGCGCATTAATTATGCGGCCGTCCATTGCCTGCATCACCAAACAACTGGAATACCATTGCCCCAATCAACCACATTAGACTACGCCTTTGCCCAGAACCCCGTAAGCTACAGTCGTTTTTTATACCAGTCAGGGTAGTAAGCTGAGTTGATCTAAACACACAGCTAGTTAGCAACTTCTTCAGCGTATGACAGCAAATGATCAGCAGTGAGATTCAAACAGCCACCTGAAAGTTACTAAATATACGGCTATGGTTACAATACTCCAGGGGCGTCCATTCCATTGGCAGGTAGAGGCAAATGCCTCTTGGAAAAAGTTGGGGAAAAGTAAAAAACTGAAAACTGGGGAAAATATTTTTGGTGGCAGATTCTCTAGAAACGCATAACACAGAATGCGACAATTCTGCCTACAACAACCCAATGTTTTTTTTCTGCTCGCTTCGCTCGCAGATTACTTTTAGCTCTTACTTTCAAGGCTGTATTTAAGGGGAGGGGTTAGCGGGTTTAACCGCCCCACTGAATTTTTAATTTTAATGTGACAATTCTGCGTACAACAGTTCAAAAAAACAAAAATTTCAGCTCGCTTCGCTCACAGATTATTTGTAGGCCTGTCCCTGCTACTAAATTTGTTCCGCCGCCCTTGTTTGCTTTTATTATTTTAACTGCATACAGTAAATTTGGTCAGTTGATTCTGAGGAAGATAATTAAAACTGTTGTGACCAGATGTCATATTTTAATGTTAAAATGCACTAAGTTCGATTTCGGCTGGGGCTCTGCCCCACACCACGCTAGGGGAGCTTACAGCGCTCCCCAAAACACCTAGCTGGATCAAAAAGTCCTACTTCTAAAGGGAGAAAGAAGACAAAAAGGAAAACGGAAGGAGAAAACAGAAGGAAGAAAAAAAAGAAAAAATGGGGAAGGAAAATGGGAAAAAAATGGAAATGGGGCGGAAGAATAGGGGGAGAGGGAGAGCATCCGAATTGGGGAGAAGGCTGCATCCTGGTGCTGAGGGGGATGGACGCCCCTGCAATAATCCATAACCACTAAAGACTACTTGCTCCTGGAAACCGCCATACCGATTACCGTCAGATTCTGTAAATTGAAACATTTACGGCCAGTTGTCGCATTAAACGACATTGTACAATTTTTCTCCACAGTTTTAACTGATATCCTAGCTCTTCAGAAAATCATATCCAGCTATCGGCGTTTCCTGAACAGTTTACTATTTATCTTGAAGTAACTCTGCTACTAAGGCATCTCCGATTAATTTTCACCGAAATGCATCTATGGGAATATGACAATCTCGGTAACAAATAAAGACAACCGAACAGTTGTCCGAGCACCGCGCAGCAACTCTGGTGGCGACGTTAGCGACTGCTGACTGACTTTAGCCGGGAAGTCTGCCGATCATCCATATGATTCCAGTCCCTTGTGTACTGGGTGCATACATACAGACGTCGTTTCTTCTCACTCAGTGATCGTTTTATCGCACTAGTGTCCTTCGATACAGAGGTGTGCGTACTGCCGGACTTAGATCCGCACGTAGCTTTCGATGATTCGTGGACAGACTAAGCGGCTACGTCGTGGACCGTCGCTTGACTGATTCCGCTCCGGCAGCGGACTGTATTGTCTTGCCTTGTCTCCTGTGTCTCTCGCCTCACTGTCTGTGAAGTATGATACTTATCTCGCAACACAGGATTTATGCGAATGACTATATTCTAGCGGTAAATCGATTTCACAGAGATTAATTACACCTACGTTCGTTCAACCCTCTATATATGTCACTGCTGCCTAAAAATAAGCCCGCACATCTACTCGAGCGCGTCCTCATTTAGACCACTTCATTCTTCGCATTACTGTTTAGAAAAAAATGAAACCAAAAGTAAGTAATTACATAAACGTTTCTAGAGGCATAAATTAACGATAACACCACACCACATATAGATAGCGAGTATTTGCCTGCGTATCAAGAAAAGATGCGGTTACAGTGTCCGTTCGTCGATCGACGGCACTGCAATCCGTTGTATTGCGGATCATCGGCGGATCAAAACTATTGGTTGGCGCGCACCTCTGATGGGTCTTTGACGCCGGCGTTGGTGACGTCAATGACGTCGTTTAGCGGCGGCGTCAGCTGCAAACGTGTTGATATGAGCAGCCATTTACATCATCCAACGACCGACCATCTCCCGCGTCACTTCACCGATAGACAGCACCAGCAGCATATACAGCATCTTCCGCCGCAGATGCCAAGTTTGTGACGTCAACTGCGAGACGTTTCGGTATAGCTTCCGGTACTGCAGGGAACAGTTATTATTCTACAGACTGTTATAATCCGTGTGACTACTGAAACATAACAGTGAATAGTTTCAAAAACGCTGTTTAACTAATAGTCGTTTAGATTGCATAGTTTATCACTAAGCTTTGAGTAGCTTTAGTTTTAAGGCAACTCTGATTGATTGATTGCTTGACTGGCTAGATTGACTGATTTGAACTGCTTAATACCGGTGCACTAGCCTATTTGAAATGACACGGTAATTAACTACTCTTGATGCTCTTGATAACTGCCTGTAATCAGAGTTGTTATCCGGCAAGGTTCTAACTTCTAATGCCAGTCAAATAAATGATGCTCTAATTTATTACATCCTTGTTTGTTCACGAATGGTATTAGCCGTAACAATAATTGCAGCACACGTGTCATCACACACACAAGCCCACACACTGCCGACTTGCGAGCTAAGCTTAAGTTTACATACTCGTATATACCAAGATGTTAGCCTCGTTTCAAGCCAGATTTAACCATTCCGTTCCGTCGTTGGCACTTCTGGCGTCGAAGTGTTCTGACATGGAGAAGCCAATTTCCGTCTCTCAGTGTACATAAGGACCACACTGCGCGTCCCTTCCGTCTGATATCGACAGACGCCGTCGCCAGAAACGTGATCTACATCAAACAACGCTTTTGCGCTTTCGTTCTCGTCAAAAGGCTGCGCGCGAACGTGAAATAAAGCAGAAAAAACATCGAACCAATGTTTTGGATTAATTTCAGAATTGTTTCATGTTTATCAGCATATATACTTCTTTTAATCGACGCAAAAAAATTCCGAAAAACCTGAAGTACTTAAAAACAACAACAAACCAAAAAAAACTTTTACAAAAAACTAGGTTTCCAGCCGTGGTCTAAAAGCCCCTGCGAACGACTGTCTAGACTAGACTGTAGTATACGGAGACTTTCAAGCGCCGTCAATATTTTTTACTGATCGGTACTAAAAGACTAGAAGCTAGTGTTCCCTGAGCGGAGTCGTCCCGCCAGTTTACGTGACCGTTTGCTCGGCAGCTTTTTCAAAACAGAAACAAGAAGAATAGTTCGAACTGCAAGTATACACGTGCGTCACATCGAATTATACAGAAGCTGCATTTTTACATCATAATCAGTGATCACCGGCTAAAAAAGGCAGTTAGGTCATGCGTTCTTTGCTTGTCTGTCTTTAGAACGCAAGATTACGAAAAAGTAAACTAATTTATTTCTGAAACTGTATGGAAGAGAAAGGGTGCGTCACACAAATGAGTGATTAGGTGTTGGTGACGATCAGAGTCATGATCCGAAATCCAGATTCAAGATCCATTATTTTTAAAAGACACAGAAGTCGGCGTTCGACAGGTGGCAGCATAATTGAATTACCATTTCTTTTTCACAGAAGCTATAGGCCTATAGCAGTTCAAACGGAGATTTGTGCTCTGCGAGCGCTTTTATAAAAATTTGTAACGTTTTATACCGGCTCTTGTAGTCTGTTATTCCGGACTCGTTTGCGAATGTAATACGAAAGAAAAGTCAATCATCATGAATAATTAACGTTTGATGTAGCCTACAAAGACGTTGCCATTTCCATATCTCTGTACAGCCGCTTTCGGAGACTGGGGCTCGCAATAATCCGTTGCTATGTGATTATTAGCTTGGATCAAAAGCATCTTGTGCGTGACGTCTATTTGACGTCTGACCAGGCACTCTATCACTGTCGCAACGCTGCACTGCGTGTACCGAATACGAGTACTATTAGAAAATATTTTTAAAAGGTGGATTAGATCTACCGTCTATGTTATTAATTCCAAACTGTCTGAAAAAAAATAAAATTTCGTATGAATTTACAGTAGTTTAAAGGTACTGGTATCTAAGTGGCGGAAACCACTAAACGCAAAGTTTTAACGTTACATAAGGTGAGCCGTTAAGTCATTTATCAAATCCGACTCATGGTCATGCTCTTTTAGTGAAACGTGGGTGAAGTTAATTTATTTCTTGCATAACTTTCACTTTTCAGGGCGAATTTCGTTTACATTCGCACTGCTAAGCCCGGCCCGAACTTGTCTTAATGCATTGAGTGAAATTGATAATTAGGGACATTAGAAAATCACGCAAACACGGAAATCACGGAGACCGTGCTTTTCGTCAAATGCCGTGTTTTGCCGTGTTTTAGCCAAAATGCCGTGATTTTACGTTTTTTGCATAAATTTTTCGTTTTTATTGAGCACAAATTTAAGTTTATTGTGTGATTTTAACACAAAAATATTTACTTTTGCCACTTCTACCAGAGTCCGTATGCTATGTTACTTACTGGCTCAATATGTGACCGTGATGTCGTCGTAGAAATATGCATTTTAATGCCCCGCAGCGACAAAATTTTGCAGATAAAAACTTTGCACTACATGTATTGAGGGTCGGCAGTACTAGATGTTGAGTTTTATAGACTTTATATTGGTCTTTGGGCCCGTAATTTGATGCCGTGATTTTTGCGATATTCACAAAAGTTTGCCGTGTTTATTGCTGTTTCCATTGCCCCTAATGATAATATCTATTGACAATCTTTTGTTTTACCACAGAACGACTGTTAATACAAAAAAAAATTAAAGTGCAAGATAAATACGTAAGTCTTACCGCAGCCTAAGTTAACTACATTTAATCCTCAACAACTTTTAACTACCACAGGCCTACAAAAAATCAATTAATAACATCAAAAATCACTTAGACAGTTGCAGTCACTGCTGCATTTGCATTACTGTTTTCGTGATGATACAACGTTTTCGTAATGTGCTAATCTGGTTATAAAATGTCGTCATCTTAGTTCTGATGTAGGCCTATGGTGATTTTGACACTGTATTGCAGAACAGTTGTAGGGTGTTTACACGATCCAGCAAACGTCCAGCTCCATTATAACATATGGCAGCAAACGTCCAGCATTAGCACGCGTATTTTGAATACATTTACTGGAAGTTTGCTAAACGTTTGCTGGATAGTGTAAAGTATATCCGATTGTGGTCACTGACTGCTGCACTTACTTGACATCCACGTTTGCCTTTAGTTTCTGTGGGCTACTTTTTGACGAATGCTTAGTGAAATATTCGCTCAACGAAACCGATCAGCATCACGGCTAACTTTTGACGTCTAAACGCTGCCACGATAGAAAAAGACAAACAAAATTTCGCACAGACAGCTAGATCCATTGCGTGAGATTACAGATTCCTCTTTTAGCGCTTTGAGCCGGCAAGAGTTGAACCCAGCAGTAGGCCTACTGAGTCGGCTAAACGCCAACTAAACGTGCACGCGCGCGGTGATTAGCTGAGAGAGGATCAGACTGGAGACGCTCGTTGAAAGCAGGGTTGGTCGAAACTGGAGGCGATGCCGCCGCGCGGGGTGAGGGGTTGAGTGATTCCTTGTCATCGTCGTCGAGTGGCGAGACGTCGAGAATCACGGGCGCTGGCGGGCTGGTGATAGCGAGTAGGTGACGGGTACCCGTGGGACCAGCGCGTGGAGTGACTGGGCCCACCGTCCGTCCTTCCGACGGGAGAGCTTCATTAGCTGGCGTCGACGCCACTCCATGTCCAAGAGACGCCGTCGGCGGCTGCGTCGAACATCGTTGGTCAAGTCGGTTATTTGTCACAGTCGAACGCCGGCCGGCACGCTTAGCCTGCCTGCCAGCGGCCTAATATCTCAACCTGATATTCTGGTCAAGCTCGGCGAGATGAATCCAGTGCACTAATTGTATGTAATGACCGCGTAACTGGCGTCACTGAACCCTTCTTCATACGTCTAATATCTCAACCAGACAGCCTGACAGCGCTCTACGATTTCGTCGACTTGACGCACCGGGGATCAACTGCCTTCGTGCCTACTGCAAGATGCGACGGTTTTGGTATCAGAGAAGCTGTAGGTAGCTTGGTGGCGTAACGATCGAGGCGTCGAACTTTAGATCAAGCGGTCGTGAATTCGACCTCTCGCTCGGGTCGTTACCACGCAACAACCGTGGTCAAGTTGTTGACACCCGTGTGCCTCTGTCAGCAAGCAGTACGATTTGGTACCGTACTGGCCAAACGACGATGAGTTATGCGGCTGGGAAGGTAGCCGCAAATCTGGCGTCGCACTGGCCATGCGTTACAGATCTATTTACAGGTCCAACTGACTCAATTTTATTAATCATAAGCATCTTGCCATGCTCCCGACAAGTCAACAACATTAAAAATGGCCCTACACCGGCGCAATCAACCAACGAGTCCCCGCTTTTGCCCACGATCCACGTCACTGCGACGCCGTCACACGCTGACGCCCCTGCACCGCTGTCGCGTCATGTGGTCCCTGTTGACGTCATCACCGCCTATCGGCGATACTGACGGCGGCGCCTCAGACAACGACGAGACATAAACGCTGCCGCAGCAGCCGTGACGTCACCGCATCCGTCCGTGCCACCTTCATTGCCGACGAGCAATCGTTTTTCTCCTTCTTCTGCCTCATCGTTTATTTACTTAACGACTGTGTATTTAAATAAATTAGCAGGCTTCGCACGCTCAATAACAACGTCTCACCGTTCGTTTGTACAAGGATAAAATATTTTATTAGCTTTAATGTTTGACTGCGTTTCGCGGGACCGAGGTATCGAGAAAACAGTCTGGATTCCAAGGACTGGATCTATTACTTTCAGCCAGCTGCCACATGCACGATGAGTTGCTTTTGTTGATGCGTGTAAAATTGAAATCGTGGCGAAAATAACTTTGTTGAATGCAAACAGTTGTCAGAAACACAGTGAAACAAAATTTTATTTAAAAAATCAGTATGAACATTCTACAAATGCAGTTTTAATGCGAAGATAGTAACCGAACGTTTCTAACAGCAAATAAACGAATTAATCGATCAGTCAATTAAGCAGAAACAATATCGGTCTATTGCCGACATACTGTGCGCCTAGAGCTAGACCAGCTTAACTCTAACTTAGCCCTGGGCTTTGACCTTCTAGACTGCAAACTGGCACACGACGGCGATTACTCCAGCCTAGCGTAAGAAACGTTTGCGTTCATTTTTACGCGCGAAAGCACTGCTTTCAGCGCGTCCTAGCCATCGCAATTCTGTCCGTCTGTCCATCACACGAGTGGATCAGTCAAAAACGGTGCAAGATAGGATCACCAAATCTTCACCGTCGGCTGCCTGGAAGACTCTAGTTTTGGGAACCGTAAAGCTTTTCCATAAATTCGAAGGGGGTCACCCGAATGAGGGCGCTAAGTGAGAGAAGTGTGGGCAAAATTTGCTATTTTTTGGCCAATAAGTCGCTGTAGCTCAGTAACGGTGCGAGATAGGGCCTAGGTTACTATTAATCACTAATAGGAAGTCGTACACTGCCTCTCGATTGGTGCCAAATTCAATGACCTTGAATGACCATGAACGCCGAAATAGGGGGTTTTATGGATTTTTTGGCGACTTCGGACTGCGACACAAGTTTATATCATTCACAAGATGGCGCCATGAAACTATAGTTATGCGATCCAGATAGAGAATTTGGTATTTGTATATTAACTTAGCGTGAACACCCCAATTTTCAGCTAAACTACTGAACCGAAACTGCTATAGGCTTTCGCGCGTCTTGTGAGCATTAGCTCAAATTTCTTGTTTTCTATGCTCTATTGTTTTCGTTTCGGGACGGACGCACACACGGACAGTCAAAACGAGTAATGCGGCTAAGCCACGTGACAGTCGAGGTTGGAGAAATATCGACCGACAGTGAAACTAGAATGGCGGTGGCGGCGGCGGTGATGGCATAATATAGGATACTTGGAAAGTGTCGACGTAGACGATGGCTGACGCTTGGCTGGTGATGTCGTGGCTCGGTGGTTGTTACGGTTGACGCGTTAGCGACGGACTCGCGATTCACGAGTTGTCGCCGCCTGACTGCACTTTCCCCGAACCAAGCGCGAGAGCGCGTCCAGACACCTACTTACTTACCCACCCCGTCTCCCGTCTCCAGTTTCCCCCGCGTCGACCGGACGATGTATCCACTAATCCACGCCGTTACGACGTCCTGGTGCAACTTACACGTCGTAAGTACTGAGACGTGCTGGTCACTCACCCATCACACGCCCGGGCAAACGATTCAACACAAAGCTAGATTGACAGACTGCGAGATGCGAGAATAGGATAGCTCATGATTTGCCGTAACGACAGATATAATGCAGCTACACATCACGACTAGAAGCGAACGGAGAGTACAAACCTCCGTCGATATGTTGGTTTTGCTATAGTGCTGCCATCTGACGAATAACACTAACATTTATTTATACGACTGAAAATGTATAACGAACGCGAAAAACTAGCGTATACACGGTGTTTCATAAAAAGGACCCTTTTTGTTTTTTTTCATTATTCACTCAAATGATGATCAATTTACACAAAATTTGAAGTAGTTGTAGATGAAGAAATACTAATTCAAAATATTGCAACAAAATGTGGCAATTGATTAATTATTCTTTGCTAGTCATGACGTAATGCTGACGTCATAATGTGTCATGGGTACAAGCTTGATATTCTCAACTGGTGCTATCATCATGGGGCCTCATCTATAAACAAAAATGAACAGTTGTATCGGCAGTATATTATTTGGGTAAAATTTTTTGGAATAATCAAATTCAATCGTCAGCAAACCCCGAAAGATAACCGTTTTGATCTTTTTGCTAAGCCGATTACGTACTTAGTCACATGAATGGTAGCAGTAACTTCGTATTCGGGGAGGCACCCTAAATTTTGGGTTGTCGGAAAATTGTTAAAACATCTTTTCATGTCCGAAATTTTTCTTCCAAAAATGCAAAATTTGGGGCTAAGATCTCCCATTGTAACAAAATTTAGCGGCAAAAACAAACGTTTGAGCACCCATATCTCCGCCGCCGAAAACGTGCAACTGCACATGTCTGTCGTCTGATCGAAATTGTCAGAAATTTGCAACTTCCTGTCCAGATTCCTTTTTTTAACCCACAACGCCGCTCCCTGGTGGGAAACGTTTACCATAGCGCAGCGTAAAACAAACGTTATACCAGCAACCACTTTCTCTTTTGGCAACATACAATTCATACATTGATATAACTGTTAAACGAAACAAATTAGGAACCCACTGCTTTTTTCTTTTAATTTCTCCGGTCATCGCCATGTCCAGATATGTAAACAAGCTCATTCCTGCTCTTGGAGATCTAAAAGCTCGCAGTCTAGACTCCAAGCATTTGCAGCGTGCTCCGATTGCTCGGGGCGGTAGTTTCCGAACGCGCGAGATCATGCTCCAAGTGAATAAACGAACGAACGCATATCCGACTCCAGCGAGCGCTCAGATATATCTGATATAATATTCGAACGAGCCCGCAGTGTCGCAGTGATATGCTGATTTCGGCGAACATCAGTGATGGTCAGTCG
>Ga0209454_1003087_pt1 | contig 11730 bp, 6 predicted proteins | sample WorMetHERISLAND1_2_FD_187400 | JGI IMG/M metagenome (GOLD analysis project Ga0209454, IMG submission 187400) | Marine gutless worms symbiont microbial communities from Max Planck institute for Marine Microbiology, Germany - Olavius geniculatus... | ecosystem: Host-associated > Annelida >...
CAAAAAGACTATTTTCGAGAAAGAAAAAATTTGAGGGGTAGGGGTGACCCCCCAATTTTTTTTCTTCTAAAAATACGTTTTTTAGAACGCCCACTCGAAAGGTTCATTTTCGCCAATTACTGACCGCAAAAAAATCGATTTTTGGGCTCTAGCGCCTAAACGTTACACGCTAGCGAAAAAGTGCTACGAACAAACATTGACCAGCTTAGTTCAGGCTATCGTTTGGCACTCGTACCGTATCGCTAAATCTTTAACAGAGATCGCTGTCGTTCACGAAATGTCAGATTTCGCTACAGTACATGCGCGAAAATCACACTTTCGAGGGTCCAGCCCCCAAACGGCGCCCGCTAGCAAAAAATGTCCAATACAAACTTTGAAGGCCAAGACCCGCTCTATCGTTTGCCAGTGGCAGAAAGGCGATGTAACTCACAAAAGAGTCGCTAGGTGACGCAGATGGGCCGAAAAAGGCCCGAAAAGGGGTCTTCTTTGGGGGGTCGTTGCCCGGCTGTCACGGAAAATATCGGAAATATTTTCTGACTAGGTCACCAAAATTTTGTGAGCCAAAGTTCAAAAACGGCGGAGATATGGCGAAGGGGGTGAAAATCGAAAAAACCCACTTTCTCGAAACTGATAAACCGCGACGAAAACGAAAATTTGAACGAAAATTAATGTTGGAACAAAAACTAGACAAAAACTGAAGCAAAAACGAAAATTGGAACGAAAATGAAAATTGTCAAAAATTTTGGGGGTGGGGTGACCCCCAAAAAATTAAAATTAAAAAATCGTGAAAATGCGTTTTTTCGAACGGGCATGAAAACGGTGACCGTCGGCCTTTCGCATCTTTGCGAAAAAAAATTTTTGGGGGTGGAAGTCCCCCTTGACCCCAAAATTTGGGGACCCCCTAATTTTTCGACTTTTCGTCGATATCTGAACATTGTGTGAAAATTTCGTCGAGATCGGCTGCCGCAAAATCGAATTACACGTCTCCGAACTTCCTCATTGTTCATTCATTATAAAGGCCGCGATCGGACAGTCTGCGCGCGAATTTGTGCAAAATGTTAGTTTTTAGCGATTTTGAAACAAATACAGAAAACGATTGGCAGCAGCTAGGCGACTGAAATTTGGCATAAATGTTCATCGTCGTTCACTCTAACGTCTCGTGTACTTTGACCCAGATTGCGCTATAAATGAGGCCGCTAGGCGGCGCCAAAGTAGGCGTCTCACGCCGCATTCGCCGAGAAACAAAGTCCAAAAATCGGTTTTTCTTCAATATCTTCGGAAAGAAAAAGACCTAATGAACGAAATTTGGCAGACTTATAGCACGTATAAAGTCATACCGTACGATTGAAAAAACGAGCCGATACGTTCGTAAATAAGCGAGAAATCGACTTTCAAAGAAAAATAATTTACCGCCCCCTAGCGGACGAATTTGAAATATTTTTGAGAATTTTATTGCGCTGTCTTAAGGTAGTCTGCAAGCTCTACCGAACGCTGAAAAAAGCGCGGCGATATCTTGAAAAACGGCGGAGATATCGAGGTCTAAAGAAATTCCGGTTGCGCCCTCTAGCGGCTGATGATGAACCGCTAGACACCAACTCGTACACCAACTCCTCCACACCTACAACCACAGCTAAAGATAATGGGGTCGCGACTTTGACCTTTCGGGGTCACGTGACGTCATCGGTCACGTGACCATTCGACTCGCGGCGGTCGACTTCCTATGAGTGGTCCATTGCGACCATGCGTCTGTCTAGCACGGTTATAGAGATATGCCGTCTCAAAGTACATGTACACGACACACACAGGCAGACAGAACGACCAATCTCTTAATCTCCTCCAATGTTCACTACGTTTACCTTGGCGGAGATAACTAGACAGTAAGGAGTTTAGTAGCAGTGTGTTTGTCAGTTGTTAAGTTATCGTCAGATGGCATCGTCGTCAACAATAGCCGCTCATCGTTATGTTGGCGCTATTTCTATGACACATTTTAACAGTTATAATAGTTTCTGATTAATGTTATTTAAATAGCAGGGTTGTTAACAGTACTTGCGAAAAATTAAAATATTGCCAATGTCGATACGGACACTTCCAGAAAGCAGAGAGCACATATACCGGCATATACATAGATACGCCGAATCGCCGATACGATCACACAAGGCCATAGGCCTAAGTACTGACTCCATCTTTAACCTATCTTTGGTGAAATTAGCAGTAGTTAAACTGTAGTTTGTATTACTTAAGTCAGTTAAAAATTTCGGACTGACTGACTGACCGATTGATTGATTGATTGATTGACAGTATGCTGCTAGGCAAGCAAGCAAACATACACTGCCTTGTTTAGATGCAGTCTTTCTCTGATAGTAAGTGAGTAACTGTACAGACTGTAGATCTAACTAAGTAAAACGTAAACTTATATGGCGCAAAACGTTAAAAAATCTAATGTCATTCGTGTGTTTTGTCTTAAAGAGGCAACGTGTCGTGCCGATCAGTTTCATTGTGCAAACGGTCACTGCGTATCTCAAGGATATGTGTGCGATCGAGAAGACGACTGCGGCGATGAGAGTGATGAACTCGATTGTGGTATACGTACTCTTCTACTTTTATTGTATATACATTATCAAAAGATACCGCATGTTTGTTTTATGTTCTTATACACCGTGAACCGAAAAAATGTATATATCGGCACCGTAGGTTATATACCGAGTTACTCACACTATGTCTATAAAGTGTCAACATTTTGTGGGGTGCTGCAAAAAAGTGAAATAAAATAAATTGGGACATTTAATTTTTAGTCATTGAACCTTGTAGACCTATTTCGCACACACGTGCACAGGCTACTTTATTTACTTGTTCAAGGCTGACCGTTTAGCCACAATACATGCGTTACAGACAGACACACGACAGACGGACATAAGCCTATGACATAGACTCGATATTAACGGTCGGCTAATGCGCTATAGTATTGCGGTGGGTGCAGCATGTGCTGTGATGTAGTCTGTTCGTCGAGCGAGTACAAGTGTCAAGACGGCACGTGTCTGGAGCGTTCCTGGTTGTGTGACGGACATGAAGACTGCTCGTCGGGCGAGGACGAACTTAATTGCAGTATACGCTCTCTTTGCTTACTTATTTCACACATGCCTGTATCTAGCACTATGTCTGCAGTAGTATTGGTATAACAGGTTGATACCTCCAGCGTAGGCTAAACGACCGACGTCGGTGACCATGGAATAAGTATAGGTTTTAACGCACGTTAATTTTGGAAAACATCGAACTTGTGGATGTAGGTCCTACTCGTCTGCAGTCATGAAAGTGCTCTGGACGTCTACAAAAATCGATACAAAATCGAAAGGCAGATGGACATTTCACGCTTGTCTGTTCGGTGCATTGCATGGTATGATACTGGGCTTGAAATCCACAAGCGCTTTCTAGGGTTACTGTAGATTGATAGGTAGCGCCACTTTATTTTCCAACGTTTTTTCTAATGAATTACGAGGTGATGTTAAAAATGAAATAGCGTTATTTGTGCCAAATTTGGTGTCGATGTAGTCAACATTACTGAAGTCACAAGCCGTAAAACAAGGTGGCCTCGTTTTTTTCCTATACACGGTGTTTCATAAAATGGCGCCTTTTTGTTTCTTTTATAACTCAGTCGAGTGGTGATCAATTTGCATGAAATTTTTACCAGATGTAGTTGAAGAAATACTAATTCAAAATATTTCAACAGAATGTGGCCATTAGTTAAATATTTCTTGCTAATCATGATGTAATGCTGACGTAATAATGTGTCGTGAATACAAGCTGGCTTGTCTCAACTGGTTCTGTCAGTTGTTGCCCTGCTTCGATGGTGAACTTTTTCTTGTTTACTGATGAAAAATGTTCATTGTACCAGCACTAAGCAACATGGGGCCATAAAATCAGGCATCTCGCAATCCAAAAACTCAACCATCTCGCAAGCGGTGCGTGCAAGTGCACTCTCTTGCTGGAAGGTGTAAAAGTTTATCTATCTCCACAAGTGTGTGAAAGTGATCGTTTTAAGCGTTTTTGTGCTACAATGTTAAAACTTCAACAGTTTGTCATCAGTGAACCAGATAAAGTTTGCCATTTATGCAGGGCAGCTATACAGCAAGTCTGTTAGCACCGATTGCGACAAGCCAGTGTGTACTCGCGGCACATTATGACGTCAGCATTACGTCACGACTAGCAAAAATATTTAACTAACAGCCTTATTTTGTCCAAATAGTTTGAATTTGTATTTCTTTAGCTACATGAAGTAAAAAAATTTCGTGCTAATTAATCATCATTTGACTTATTATGAAAGAAAGAAAAAGGGTGCCTTTTATGAAACACCGTGTATAGTTATCTCCATGCTCTGGCATACGGCACCGGGCGGCCTGATGCTGGGATTTTTCCTGAATTTCTAGTGTAAAGTGTGTAATGTCTCTGTATTTCACAGCTAAGCCTGGCCAGTGCCCGCGTCTTGCGCCAGGAACCGTGGGTGCGTGCGCTGAATGGTGTTCAAGGGACGCGGACTGCAGCGGCGACCTGAAGTGCTGCTCCAACGGTTGCGGTCACGACTGCAGGACACCAGGTACTGAGGTTGAAGTTAGATCAACCCCTATTAATCTGCCATTTCTGAATGCTGTCTGTGGCGGGCGATGTCCCGATGTCCGCTCTACTTACAGCTCCATGTTGTCGGCGGTCTGCAGCAACAGCACTCTACATGGGCCTACGCTTAGAGACGCGCCGCCGCCGCTGCTGCTGCTGGCTAAACCGAACTTAACTCGCTTCGATTTGTTGTAGAATTGCCGCTTTAAATAGTTAGATGGTTAAATGCTACAGCTCTTCAATGTCTTCATAGGAAACCCATCTCAGAGCTGTACGGAGCGTCACCTGCGTGTTACCTGCCACCCGACACAGATGAACGCGCCCCGCCTTAACTCCAGCCAGATAGTCCGGTAGGCCTACTCAATTTACTTGCTTTGAAGGGATAAACGGCTGAGTTGACGTAGGTGGCTGGTTACATACCGAGATGGTTTACGTGCCCGCAGGCAGTCATCCATCCAAAACTAAAACGTGGCCCGACGTAGAACAACTTCTTTGATCAGACAATAAATCGCTGCACAATAAATTGCAGTTCTTCCAGTTCAGTCAATTCTGATGATAGTTTCTCTCTTTATACAGTTCTGTCGGCGGATTTGCCATTATTTTCACTCAGATTGTCTCAACCGTCCTAGCAGCTGCAACGACCGAGCGATTATGGCACCACGCCGCATGCCGCTGCATGCTAGGCCTTATTGAAAACACGCAACATTTGCCCTGCCGCCGTGCTGTGTGCTGTTTGTCATCTGTCGCAGACTGGCAGTATACTGTTAAGCTCAAATTTCATTACGCTAACTTTGCGCGGGATTTTACGTATTATTAATCGCAATTTTTAATTACTTTTTTTGCTATAATTCATAGAAAACAATGTCATTACGTGCTTAACGGCAACTTCTCTGTGCCTACCGGCTTGTCAACCAATCAGTCAATCAACAGGCCTTAAATAAATGATGTTGATGATATGTAGATTTTTTTTATTTAACGCAGGCTTACTTCGCTTAATCTCTCACCGTTTCTGAAATACGACGACTTATTGGTTGGAAATCGTCAAGTTCTCATACCCCTTCTCATTTAACGCTTTCAGTCGGGAAAATTTCTTTCCTATTTCTGGAAGCCCTTAAAAATATGATACTGGACTCCTTCGCGAAGGAGACGGTAAATATTATATGATCCTGGCTTACGTAGTTTTGACAGAGTGTGACCTTCTGACAGACAGGCACACGCAGTCGCGCACACACACGCCTCTTTCATGGCTAAGACAGGGCATCTGCACTGCATGCTGCCATGCTGGCGCCTACTAAAAGGGGCACGTTGTTTTTCTGTACTAGATAGAGCAGTGCTGTAAGCGAGCACGCAGTGCGAGCTTATACTACTCCAGACAGTGTGGTATACCTGAACCACGCTTAGATGGCCTAGACTATACATCGTCGTTTGATTTGTGACGCAAGACTGCAGCTGAAAATTATTGAGAAAATACTAACAATGCAAGCTGAGTGTGGATTAACTTGAGATATTAAGCTTGCAGTGCAGTTTGTTTGCTAACAGCGCAGTGTTGTTTTCGAAAGTAAAAAAAAACTAGTAATTTGAGCAAAGCTCACGTGACGCGCGATAGCAGCGGTCCTGACACTTTGGCAAGCAGTGTAGGCCTACAGCAATAAGATTAATGCATCTTGAAAGAGTTCTTAAATTTGAGGCCTCCGTGCGGAAGGCTCCTTGAATTTCAGAGATCGAAACCTAGATTTTTATAAATGTACGTCCTCTGCTAAAAAATGTCATACGCAAGATGTCCCGGTCCAATCTCCAGCCATTTCGGCGAAATTCATTCTTAAAATGTGTGTCGCAGCCAGAAATCGCAAAAAAATTACTAAAACCCCCTATTTTAGGGGTTTATGGTTATTCAAGGTCATCGACGTTGACACCAATGAAAAGCTTGTCACTATTGTTTGTTATGATAAGCAGCATGTCTGTACCTATCTGCAACTGTTTTCATGCTACACGAGATAATTGCGATAAAATAACCACTTTTACGGGGTAGCTGTCTTTGACGCCCGCCTCTGCCGGCTTCCTTGAACCTAAAAGGTCGGGACTTGGATGGCAAAAATTTACGTTGAATGCTGAAAATTTCATATGCAGGTTGTATTGATCTATCTCCAGTCATTTCGTCGCAATTTAGTGTTGATGTGTCCGCTGCATTCAAACATTGCGAAAAATTAATTAAAAACCCCCTTTTGGGGGATTTAAGGTCGTTCAAGGTCATCGATGTTTACAAATCTAAAAAGCCTGTCACCAGTGCTTGTTACGATAAGTAGCAATTCTGTACCTGTCTGCAACTGTTTTCACACTATACGAGCCAATAACGGCAAAACAACGTCTTTTTAGACGGGTACCCCTCTTTGACGCCCTCGTTCGATTGGAAGCCTCTCACCCAGGGGCACTAAATTTTATCACAAAAAAACTAGAGACCTTCAGGCAGCCCAGAGCGAAGATTTCGTGATCCTAGCTTGCACCGTTTTAATACAGATCACGAGTGTGACGAACAGACGGACAGACTGACAGACGCCTAGACGATGGCTAAGACGCGCGAAGCATTCTGCTATCGTGCGTAAAAAAGGGAGTTGTATATATTGTGATTTGCAAGATGAAGGCTGCTTCATTGCGCGTTATGTCTGTGTTCGTCTGTTTTTATGTCCGTCTGTCTGTATGTCTGTGTAGTTTATTGTACGGCCGATCAGTTCACGTGTGACAATTCGTCGTCACACTACGCCTGCATTGACTTGTCTTTGCGCTGCAATGGAGTCGTAGACTGCATCGGCGCTGCTGACGAACACGAATGTGGTATGTACTCTGTCTATCTACACCGTGTCGCAAAAAAACTGTGCAAAATTGCTTTTGTCAAAACTTCGCCAAATTTCCATTAACTTTGATTTTTTTGGCAAAAACGGCGTAAAGGATAAAATTACGCGAGCTGCGCTCATTTTCCACGTTACTTTATTCACAGCATCTTATTTGCAGCGTCTACGCACTGCCGTTTCAGCGTGTGATTCCACATCTCTGCAGTGAGTGGACTTGTGTGTTTAGCGTGGTTTCCATTAGAATGCAATGCACGCAACGGACGCCATGACCGCTTCCATCCTTTCGTCTCTTGCGTTCGTTGCTGGCCTTGCGTTAGATGGAAATGACAACGCTTCTGTCTGTTGCAGTGCTGACGTCATCGGGTCACGTGACCGCCTATCACCGGGGTGCGTTCTACGCGGTGTGTGCTGGCAACTGGTCGTCCGTCTGGTCGGCCGGAGTGTGCCGCGATGTCGCCTCAAGCACCGCAATGTCCATGTCCACGGTCTCGCTCAGCCGGTCGCTCTACCTCCACGTCACCAACAGTTCGCTCTATGACATCAGTCAGCTGAGTCTGAGCTCGCGCTGTCTGAGCGGCGCCGGCGTGCGTGTGGTCTGCCGGGACGCCGCGTGCGGTTTGCCGGCCTCCAGTACGCGTCCACGCGTTCTACCGTACATCATCGGCGGAGACATAGCGCCGGACGGCGCCTGGCCCTGGGCCGCCGCACTGCTCTACAAAGGTGATTACCTCGGCTGCACGGCGTCGCTGATCGCCACTGATTGGCTGCTGACGGCCGCACACTGTTTCTTCCAGAACGGCATGCCGGTCAGCAAGGCCCCCTGGTACATCACCGCTCGACTCGGTTTAACGCAGAGAGTCGGTTACTCGCGTCAGCTGCGCGTTGCGTCCGTGCGTCATGTCGTTCTACATCCCGACTACCGCACGCGCAAGGACGCGTACGGCAGTGCCGTGTATCAGTACAACGACTTGGCACTCGTACAGCTCGGTGACGACTTGTTGACACCGAGCAGCGGCAGCAGCAGCAGCAGCAGCGTGTCGTCCGTGTGTCTGGTTGACAATGAGCTTCATCCGCTCAGCACTCTCAAGACATGGCAGTGCTACGCCATCGGCTGGGGTTTGTCCAAGAACGACGGAGATGGTGAGTAGACGGTCACTTCTGCTACTCTGAGTCGCAGTCAGTGACGTAGCTAATTAAGGGAGAGGACAGGCGTCCCACTTCCGGTAGCCCAATTCTCCAGGCAAGACATAAGCATTAAGCACTCGTTTAAACAGCACTTAATGTGCCAATTTGGTCAGTTGATTCTTAGGATAATTATTAAATTGTTGCTACCAGATCTCGTACTTTAAAGCTACAATGTACCAAACTCGATTTCGGCTGAGGCTACTTCCCATACCCCGCTGGGGGAGCTTACAGCGCTCTCCCGCTGGGGGGTGGCTTACAGCGCTCCCCAAAACCCTTAACTGGATTTTAGGGATCCTACTTTTCAGGGGGAGGGGAGGTGAAGAGAGAATAAAACAAAAAGAAGGAATGGGGTAAAGAGAGGAGAAAAAGGAGGGAGAGGAAAGTGGGCAAAAGAGAAAAGGAAAGAGAAGGGTAGGGAGGCGAGGCCTTCCAATTCACATTTCTGGCTACGCCGCTGGTCGCAGTTCAATTTTTCTGTTAATTTACACTCGGTCGCCTCTATTGGTTTTCCTCGTCTGGCTGTTAGTTGGCGGCTTAGTGTACTGGTTAACACGTTATGTTTCCCGTCTGATTAGCAAAGTTAATTGACGACGGGCTCTGCCAGTACTTCGATTAGAGACCGTCGGTACCACTTGACAAACGGGTAAATTATTTCAATACCCCCCGTACGTAACCAGCAAGGTCAACTTAGCCTGGCTATCCCTGTGTGGTTAGGTAGGCACAGTGAGTACCAGCGAAAGCTGGGGCTGTGGGGCGTAAATAAACACACTGCATCATGCACTAGCTTCATATCTGTGGTCTCGCGGTGTAAACTGGTGTCTGGCTCAGTGTTACGGAAACAGAGTTGTGCTTCTTCTGTCACTCACCAAGCAGTACGATTTGGTAAGGGGCAAAGTGCGGCGATGTTCTGCTGTTTGGAAAGGTAGCCGTGGGCATTGCGGAAAGCATTAATCAATCAATCAATCAATTTATTTATTTCAGACCACACGGATCCATAGTAAACACTAAACAGAGGACAGACGACAGGAAGGTGACAGAATACACAAACGAGACGGACAGAAACACAGTCACTGGTCATTGGAAGACTAACATGTAATTTGCATGTACAAAACTATTAGTGTTTGCAGCGTTTGCAGTAATGTCATGCATGATATGACTGTGCAGCTGTGGTTGAGTTGCGTCAGGCGAAGATGCAGCTTTTGACTCACGAGCAATGTAGTCTACCCGCCGCTTGGGGCCGCTGGGTTACCAACGACACCCATCTCTGCGCCGGTTACACGTCCGGTTTCATCACCACTTGCAATGTAAGCAGGCGTCTAGTCACTGTCGCCACTGAGCACATCTACTGCGTCTACCTGCAGGCCCCCATGTGATCGCTCTGTTAGAGTATTTGTAGTTGTGCTAGTATTATTTAGCATTTTTACAGTTTTTGTCGGTCTCTATTAACAACAACAATGACCACGTGACGCTAAAAAGCGAGAAAGACAGTGCGATACTGAACTTTGCGGCACCGGGAGCAAAACAACGCAAAAAAGCAACGGTGGAAGATGCAGCACAGGAAAATGAGGAGACAGACGACACGCAGAGAAAAAGACTGTGTTAAGTATATAAAATGGTTTGGTTGAGCATTGATGTTGTATAGGTGTGACAACGGTGGCAGGGGCGTCGATCTCCCCAACGACCGGGAATCATTTCCCCAAAGCCGCAAGGCCCAAGAGTTGCGTTTTAAGACCTGAAGAGCCGAAGGCCGAACGCGCGGGATAGGATTTTTGCGAGCTTTTTCCTCACCAGCTAGCAGGTCTGAAGGAGCGTTGTAAACTCCCCCAACGGGGTTCGAGACGGAGCCCTGATCATAAACGCATTTTGGAAGCATCTAGAGTGCAAAAATGCATTTGGAGGCAAAAATAACGTAAAATTTCTTATGAACCAGACTTAGCTAGCACTTTGAGCCAAATTAGCCGCAATTTTAGTCCATTCTCCCCTGTAAACACCTTTGAGAGGTGGTATGTCTGCTGACTCCACCGCGGGTGTGCTAGGCAATGTTTGATTTGCCGGAGGGGGGAAGGTTCGAGGGATTTAACCCGCCACTGGATAAGGACGACTTCTCCACTGGAGACTGAAAATATTATTTGAGCGTCGGCTTCGACAATATGTCAATATTGTGGTTGTCTCGTTGAAAATGTGGGGCAAAATGTACATGTTTCTTTCTGTTACAAGAACCACTATGTGACTAAAATATGCTAAAATGCGTTCGTGACCAGAGCTCCGTCCGGACCCCGCTGGGGAAGCTCACGTCGCTTCTTCAGACCCCTAGTCGGCCCTGCCCTCTCGGCGTCTGCGGCGCCTTGACTTTCGCGCCGTCGGCGCTCGACAACCGGCGAACCCCACTGCTTTTTGGACAAATCGAACACTGGTGCCAGGCGACACGAACGCACACACTGCGATGTGAAAAACAGAGTGTTGTAGTTGCTGTGCTGTTGTTAAGGTGTCGTGACAGCGGCGCTGTGTCTGCTGGCTGCACCGCGCCTGTAAAGCACAGAATGTTGTTGTGATCGCAGGGTGATAGCGGCGGTCCGTTGATGTGTCGTGATCACGGCATGCGCTGGGTTGTAGTCGGTGTTGTCAGCTATGGCAGTTATCCATGTTTTTCACGTCGTCGAACGCAGATTCCCAAACCAAGCGTCTTCACCAGACTCGACTACTATGTTGACTGGATACACGCCGTCATGCGGCAACATTAACCAACATTAGCCTAAAGGCTTATTTCCACTATGGCTACTACTTGCGTTGCGTTGTGTCTGATGAACGAGATAGCTATTGCAAGCCAGTAACATAGACAAGGGGGCCCAAGGGGTTTAAGCTACTTATCCTCCAGACAAGACATAAGCATACGTTTAAACTGGAGCAAAGTTGCCTATTTGGTCAGTTGATTCTCAAAATAATAATTAAATTTGTTGCCACCAAATCCCATATTTTAAAGCTATAATGCACCAAATTTTATTTCGGCTGGGGCTCCGCCCTAAACCTCACTGGAAAAGCTCACAGCGTTCCCCCAGACCCTCTAGCTGAATTTTAGGGGGTCCTACTTCTAAGG
>Ga0209454_1003088_pt1 | contig 11730 bp, 8 predicted proteins | sample WorMetHERISLAND1_2_FD_187400 | JGI IMG/M metagenome (GOLD analysis project Ga0209454, IMG submission 187400) | Marine gutless worms symbiont microbial communities from Max Planck institute for Marine Microbiology, Germany - Olavius geniculatus... | ecosystem: Host-associated > Annelida >...
TATTATTCAGCAGCACATTGACACACAGTCAGTGTGATGTGGGCAATATCACCTCTTGTAATTTTTGCTGTTTTCGATGTGCAAGTCCTTAAGTCCTTAAATGTTGCCGTTAACAAGTGTATAAACTGATGTTTTGTACATTTATCCAAGTAGTAACCACTAGATAGTGACCCGACCGGAAGTCGAACCCACGACCTGTGGATCATACGTCCAACATCCTGACTGCTACGCCACTAAGCCACATAAGCGTGTACAAGGGTAACTACAACAGTTGTGTTTATTTCTTAAATTTTTTATGCTTAATGATATTAATGCATTATTCTACCAGATTCTGGTAGTGAATGACGTTTGTATACATAAATTCGTCACCTGCAGAGATATTCAATAACAAGTTACTATTAACCATTTAACTCCAAATCGCTGATTAGACAGCGTATTAACTTAAAGTTATTTATTAACACCAATATTAAAAATAAATGTCCGTATTATAATCGACGATGACTATTCGTGTTACAACTTGACAGTTTGATTTACGGACGAAGCTGAGTTGGCAGAACTTTGGAAGTTACCCTGATGAAGAAGTAGATCATGAAGAAGATGTTAAAAGCGAGATCGACTTGTTGTGTCGTGCTGTCCGCCCATCGTTCGCACGACTCCACCGCCTCCCTGCCCCATACACATTACACACAATACTCCTTGTAATGCACTATAAATACCGATTGAAGTAATGTGACAAAAGGCCGAAACGCTGATGGATGCTGCCACCCCACCTGGTAAATCAGAAATCATACTTTTTTGTTAGTCAGAAGCAACTGCATGAATGAGCTAGAGGTTTGACCCCCAAATGTCCCCTCCCTTGGTGGTCAGGGCCCCTATCCGACACAATGCGTCATTGGACTCCACAAGTGTACTGTGTACTTGCCAAATGGCGTACAAATCCGCAGACCCGTTTATGCAGAATGCATAAATGTGACAGACGACAGGCAGACAGACGACGCTATGGGAAACGTGTAACTAGCTATAGGCGGAATTGACGATTCTACCTAACAACAGCAGCAATAGCAGCGGAAACACGGTAGGACTACACATTTTAGCCACCTACGCTGAAACTGCGGCTCTGTGTGTCACCAAATCAAACGATATTCGCACGCGGCACTTCCGTCGCGTCCCTAATGATATCCGCCTCGTTGCAGAAATGCAACAAATTGCCTTCTTGGAAGTCCATCTTCTCGGCAGCAATTGCGATCAAGATCGCCCGCGTGTGTGGGCAAAGAGGGACACTTGTCTCCCGTCTGGAAAAGCAGAAACAGTAAATCCGCCGTGCTTAACAAACCACCGTGCATACATGGTACCGCTAGCGAGCCTCAGAACCGCCGTGGCAGTGTCGAGCATTATGGCCAGTTTTGCTGGTAATGGACCGCTATAGCGAAGGGCCGCCATAGCGCCCTTTGACGCCCTCGTTCGTGGAGAACCTTGCCGCACCCAGAAACACAAAATTTTGTCACGAAAAACTAGTCCTTGGAACAGCCCAATGTGAAAATTTCGTGATTCTAGCTTGCACCGTTTTAACACAATATCGCAGTGTGACAGACGAACCGACAAATGCCCAGGCCATAGCTAAGACGCCCGAAGTGCTCTGCTGCCGCGCGTAAAAATTCTACGAGAAGCATTCAGTTAAACTAAAAATGCGCCAAATTTATTTATTTTTGCCCCAATCAGAACATTGCAAAGACCTCCAAGACGCCCGCACTCGATGCATGCGGTGTTTTGTTCTCCACTTCTATGCCCTCGCCGTCTGGAAAATTTTCTGTGGGCGCTAATGATATTGCAACGTCGGTATAGATGAATAAGTGCACTGAATGAGGCATGCAATACAATACGCGTTTTAAAAGCATTCGCTATTGCCGTCATTGCTTCGATATTGGCGCGACAGGAGGCCATTAGCGACCACAAATGCCCCGCCGCATATACCGTGTAATACTTCGTTATCTGTCTGCAATATGACAGGTAACATACACTGGGAACGACAGTGGGTCACCATGGCAACATTCCGGCAGCAATGGGACGCAAGAAACAGCATCTAAAGCTCAGGCGTAGCTGCTGTAACCGACAATTACTGCTACGTTACGCTAGAAAGCACGGTTGCATAACGAAATTAAATAAAAATTAAAATTAAATAAACGAAATTGGTTTGACGACTAGTTACAGTCACAAGTAAACTGCATACATTGTCAACGATGTCTTAGTTTTTCAATCAGTATAGCATAGCCGAACAAGTAATTTGAACAAAGCTCATGAGACGCGTGACAGCCTATAGCAATTCCTGTTCGCAGGTTGTCCTGGTCTATCCCCATCCATTTCGTTGCAGTTCACAGTTGAAGTGTGTGCTGCAACCGAAAATTGCAGAAAATTCACTAAAACCCCATACTTTAGGGGTTCAAGATCGTTTAAGGTCATTAATGTCGAACCACTAAACGATTGTCAGCAGTTATTGCTACGGTAAGCAACAAGTCTCTCTATCTGCAAGCGCTAGACAAGCCAACAGCGGTAAAAATAACGAATTTTTACAGGGGTATCCCTCTTTAACGCTTGCGTGTAGAGGCCTCCTTAACCTAGGATGTCGGGACTTAAACTGCTAAAATCTAAGTTTAATGCTGAAAATTCTCTATGCAAGTTGTCTTGGTCTGTCTCAAACCATTGCGGCGCAATTTACTCTTGAAATGTGTGTTGCAGACCAAAATCGCAAAAAATCAGTAAAAAAACTTATTATGAGGGTTCAAGGTCATTCAAGGTCATTGATCTTGATGTCAATCGAAAGGGCGTATGAGACTTCCTATTAGTGATTAATAATAACCTAGACCCTATCTTGCACCGTTTCTGAGATACGACGACTTATTGGCTCAGAATGGCCAATTTTTGTACCCCTCTTATTTAGCGTTATCGATCGGGGTGACCCCTTTCGAATTTTAGGAAAAGCTTTACGAATCCTAAAACTAGTCTTCGAGGCAGTCCATGGTGAAGATTTCGTAATCCTAGCTTGCGTTGTGTAACAGACGGACAGACGAACGGACGGACGCCTCGACGATGGCTAAGACGCGCGAAGCATTACATGCTGTCGCACGTAAAAACGACAAAAACTGGCATAGACCTAACATATGCATGCCATAGAGTGGCCGAGAAAACATAAAACAAGGCCTATTCTTCTGAGCCAATCTCAGCTTAAAGTTTTTGTAAACTCACGGTGCAGCAGCTTAACCGATAGCCGTAGACAATTTTCGTGAAATCGTACTACTTGTTCTGCAAATTATATTCAAAAACTTTTGTTTTATCTGTATTTTATTTACAGTTTATTTTTTATTTGTTATTTGCAAAATCGTGCCGTTTGATATGACGGATCACAGCACAGTGTAGTCACTTCTATATAACATCATTCACGGATAATACGTGGGAGCTGCGGTAAGCCGGTTTATCGCTATAAGTTTAAATGTCAATCAAGTAAGAAATAAATTCCGGCCGTGACCGCCAGAAGAAGCAGGTGATCATGATAATCGGCGCCGTTTACGCAAATAAAGCTCAAGCTCCGACACTTCGACTGATACTAAAGGAAGGGTCTCACTAGCGGCCCGGAGTCAGGACGGCCATCCTCCGAACGGTTGGTGTTTTTGACGACCGTTTTGACGGCCGTTCCGTCCGGACCGCTAGTGAGACCCCTCCTTTATAGTGAACATGGTGGGCAGCAAGACGCACAACAAGCTATGCAGCAACTTGACATGTAGACTTCTTGTTGTGAACGTGTTGCACATCTTGGTGTACAAAATCGGCAACAAGTCGAAAAAGTGGTGTTTGAGTTTGACGCAGCGCACATGTTGACGTCATTAACACTGGCTTTTATTGCAGCGTCTGCAGGCTGGCTTCGGTTCTGATTAATTGTTTTCCGTGTGTGGCCTGTTGAATCGGGCGAGGCTACACCGTAACGGCTATTGAGACCTGTACAAAATAATAGTTTATTGCAAACCGGCGCTCTGTTGTACCGCTATATAGGCCAGCACTTTGTGACCTAGGCCCGTATGCTGCAGCTGCTGAACTATACGCGCTTCAGGCTCAGCCATTGAAACAAATACGCTGTGTAAATCGGCATTTCAAAAATGCGCGTTTTCCCTTACGGTAAGAGAAGCTGCGAAAATTACAGATTTTTTGTAGTTTTGGCTGTGTTGCTCTGACAAATTTATTTATTTTTGCCCCAATCGGAATTGCAGCGACATGGATGGAGATACTTTGATCGACGCCAGTTGTAAATCAGGTAAATTTTTTTCGTAGTTGGAATACACACAATGTACAAAATAATGCGGCATTTATAAAAACGTTATTAATGTCAACTACGAAAATGATCATTTTTATATTTTATTAATGTATTTTTTTGCAGTTTTACTAATTCCAGCTTTGTCTGTATTATAAGCCTATTTCTGTTTAATGTTCGTTGTATTTTCCTGTAGTTGATGTGACATAACACATCATATCAAATACGCGCAACGTAGTTTCCAGCAGTCCTGTTACTCCTGTGTCTATTGATGAACAAATTCGGTTTATCTGTCAGATGCACTTCAAATAACTTTATTCGATGTTTGCCGCAGATTTTTCAGAATCTCTTGGCGTCGTCGTTTACATTGGGTTTCATCGTTTTTAAACTTATATTTAGGCAATAAATGGCATTGGCATTGAGATAGTCTTGTGTTGCATTTGTATGCCCTTTGACATATTCCTCGTTCCGAGGGCATGGCTGCACTACGAATAGTCTTTCTCCGTTCATATCCGATGTCCACTTTCCTGTCTGCATCTTCATGCTTTAGTGCAGTTTTCATAGTGACAATATACATCCACAATGTTTACGGTCTTCCTCTTTTCTTTTTCCCAAAAATGTAAATTTCCTTGCAGGGCAGTTTTCTTGCAAATTTCATTTTTACAGATTCTATTGCTCTTTAAATTCTATTTCTCGCAATTTCCTTTCCTTGCAAATTCAATTCCTTGCAAAGTGAGGCGACCCCGCTTTAGAAACATACATCACGGGGCATAATCAGAGCAGTGGCAATGCTTGATAAGATATTGAACGACAGCATGGCAAAAGATTCGACGATCAATGTTTGCTGGTTGGTTAATGTGATCGGCCTAGATGTTTCAACCTCATCGCACAGTTGCTGCCAGTTTCAATCAACTACGATCCACTGCACTGAGATCAGGTCTATAACTCGAATTTATCTCAATGGAGCCTGTGCGACAGATGACGGTAACACCAAACCGACAACAAGTCGTGTCGGTATATGTCTGTAAAATCGATTAATAGTTTCGATTTTCGCCTTATATATGCTTCCAGCTACAGTACCCCAATGAAACTGGAGATCGACGGATTTTCACGTCATTTAGCACGTACACGCGGGGTTTAATGACACGTTGTGTTAGATGTAAGTCACTGACTCCATAGGCTTGGGGAAGGGGAAAAACCGGAAAATTAGGGGGTCCAACTTCCAGGCAAAACATGCAATTGCTAATTGTTTCTACTACCTTGTAAATAAAATCAAGAAGCGATTCCACGTTTTAGCTAATTATTTTGGTGCTTGTTCTGTCTGCTCATCAAAAATTCTGTCAACTTAGCTCAGGCGGCTGACGGTAAATGTGGAATGAGTGTGCCTGTGGCTAAATGCGGTCGCTAAGACCGTTAAAACAGTGCAGGAGTAGACATGCGGCTAAAGCTTTCTCGGCATCACGATGCAACGAGCAACTAGTGACTGAGTCTTATCGACGAGGAAGATAGACGGTCGAACTACGACATCGACATCAATCCGTGTCACTGGCTCGTCCCGTAGTCGGGCGCGTAATTGCAACATCACACCGAGTAACTAGGTTGGCGTCGATATACTCACGACGAAATATGCCATTACGCTGGGGGGGGCGATTGCACGAAGACTGCGAAGGATTGCGTCAGTCCACAGCACGACGGACGCACGGACGACCTGGCAAATCTGGCGGCGACAGAGATGGCCCCGCTGTGTCGGTTATGATGCGAACGAATGTCGACTTCGGCCGCCTCGGGCGCTGCCAGTGTGTAGGCCGACCGAGAAGGACTGGCTGCAGGATCGAGCGAAGTCGTCGGAGCCGAAAATTGAATAAAATGTCAATTACTGGACGTGTGATTGGTGTCGACGGCACGCGGCAATGCGAGGAGAGCGCGGAGCTGCGCCTGACATGTGGAGGTGTTCGGACGGCGGGCGCTAATCCTCTGCATGCAGTAATTTCAATGTCTCAACGACGTGACTCTGCCAGCTGTGCACGACTACACGAACATGTTGAGTGGCCGCGCGTCTGCCGTCACTGCTTGCTTCAGAAGTATTCTCAACACTTTCCTGCAAAACGTCGACGCTACTATACAGGCCTGCTCGCGATTTGTGGAATCCGACACGACGGCATTTACTCGGGTCAAAACACGGATTTTCAATCGCGCTTAACTAGGCGCCTCTTAAAAATTGTTTAAGAATCGCTTTACAAATTTACAGATGGATTGATTGACTGACTGATTTGCTTGCCTCAACAAGTGTGTGCTTCCGTTGCGCGATGGTGATAATTTGTGTAAGCCTAAATTATTTTACAAACAAATTCAATTAAATTACGTAAGCTCTCAGCATGTTCTGTGTTTTTGTCGTCACTTGTATATACTTTTTGTCTGCCTCTTTCGTTTTTTTCGAGGAATAACCGTGTTGATAATCAGCCACTTCAATCACTGTTCAAATACTAAACAGTACACAAAGCCCCCAAGACCAGTTACTTTCCTTAATGAAAGACGATAAACGATAAAACAACATAGATTGTTAAACTCTTTGGAAAGCAAGACAAATTCAAGACGCCGAATGGTACGTTAAATCCAGAAATCTTGGGAAAGTGATTCCAAACGGTTATAACACTTTCACTGAAAAAGTGTAGCCCATGGACGCGAAAAACTGCCGCACGTTTCTTGTAAAATTTATCTTGATATGCCATGCTGGAAGCAGAACGCAAAACTGATGCGACGTCCGTTGAAATGTGCACCGAATTTTTGTAATCCGATCGACGATGTTTTAATGCGCCTCTGCACGCTGCTAATCAATCCACGGAGGCTCGAATACCGTTCGTCCATTGCAGACGAAAATTTTCGGAATCCCGACACTTCAGTCCGGCGACATTCTGTCAGTGACAGCGAGGACGTTGATGTCTCCTCTGTGATTCAGACGCACAAATCCACCAATCCACCCAGCAATGCAGTCTGCAGATCCACTTACCTACTTAGGCCTACACGGAGTGAAACTGCAATCCGGTCCGAAATGTTCTGATGACGACGACGACGACGCTACAAGAACCATTCACGGAGCGAGCGCTTCAACAGTGGATTAGATGCGCTCCGCCGGGTCCACAGACTACAAAGAACAGACGCTCGCGAAAGCAACTAAAAGCTCGCAGAAAGATCTCACATTTTTAGTTCCTTGTACACAGTAGTCAAAAAATCACTATCTCGTGTCTGTTGCAAAGTATAGGCCTAGGCCTACATATTTACTGAGACAATTCTAATTGTCCGAGTGGATTTTGGACGCAACGACAAATTTAAGGTTTGCGATCATAATGAGCTCGACCGAAGTGTTGGCAAGTGATCATAACAGCGGCAAGAGACCACTGGAAATAACTACACGATCGACAAAATTAGAAATATTCGTGTCTGTGACAGATAGTATCGAACACCTAAAGCAAAATCTCTGGTTTACGACCACGGCAAGCTTGAAAAACCTATTATACGCGATTACGACAACGACTGACAATCTGAAATAGTTTTGTGATTCAGTTTACTACACGGAACAAAAGTAGCCTAAAAATTAACGAAACGCACTAAAAAGAAAAGCGACAGGTGTGACTCCAATAAAGGCAAACTATAGATGGAAACGAGTGTAAATGATATAAGTGCTTTATTTTTTATGACGATCCGGTCACTGTGGCGGGCAACTGGTAAGTGGCCAGTGCGATGATTCGACGTCGGGAAGCATAAACGTTTAATATTTCTGTTGATGAGACGACGTTAACAACGACTCGATAACAACGACTCACGCGCACATCACATAAGACGGTTGTTTGTTTGCTCAGTCCAAGCCACCAATGCATGATGTGCCTCGGCTTAACCCGGCAACACATCACCACGTATTGTATCCACGTCAACAGCAGCAGCAACAGCAACAGGCTGCTGAAGCCGCCATGTCGTCACTGTGGCAATAGTTTCGTGAAAGACGACGACTTCGAGACAAAAACTACGAATTGCCGACTATTGCCCACATCAGTTTTAACCGAATACCACAAAAACGGGACAAATGACGTTTGTGTGACGATCGCTGTTGCTTGTGTCGTCGGGCAAGTCTGTGATGCTGTTGCGAGGAGACGGTTGCCAGGCAACGGTGTACAAATCACGGCAGTCGTATATGTAAACTGTTGATGGGCGGTGACGCAGAGTGACAGGATGTGGCAGGCAGCAGATGGGCAATGAATGAAGACCGACGACGCGATCAATAACCCCAGTTGTCACCGTCCGGTCCGTCCTACCCTGGCTCCCGTCAACGTTAGTCGAACTCGCTGTCAGCATCCTTCTCGGAACAGCCCGCTCAGGGTAAAACAAACCCCCTAAGACGAAAACCCCTTACCGCCGGGGTAGAAGTTAGAACAGAACCCTCTCTCAGAACGTAATCCCCCCTCCCGAAACTGACCGTAGCGTTTTGCCATGTTTGTGCCGTTGTAATGTGAGTATGCATCAATAATGTAAGCAATACGTTTTGGCCAAGACCAATACTAGGACTGCGAAGAGAAGATAGTGTGCTGTGGGGAGTTCTGTTCGGCGGTATAAAGGGGTTTTCTCCCAGGGAGGTAACGTCCGGGGGTTTGTGCAGACACCCCCATGTCCGCCAGCTTTCCTACACGCCACCGTCTCGCCGCCGCCGTGCAAAATTACGGCTGAGTGTCAAGCGCAACACCGCATTAATGACGTTCGTCCGTCGTGGACATCATCCCCCGGACATAATACCCCTTGATGAAAATCCCACGCAACACAGACGGACATTACAGATGTGTTCGAAGTGACAAAAATAAAATGAAATGAAATACCACGTGCATCGTACACGACGCGCATGCAGGTCGCATTTCAGTTTAATTCAGTCCGTTTCGTTCGCTGTGTACGCGCCTTAACAACGCCGGAATATGACGGCAACAACAAAATCATAAGAGCGTTTCATTATTGGCAATAATGAATTTTCGTACCCGGAAAAAATTTTTCAGCTTACCCGGCGCAGACATGTCCTAGGCGCGGTAGCCCCTACCGCACAAATAGGACATGTCTGCGCCAACAGAGCGCTTCAGACTAGCAACTGACATTGTGACAATGGCTGGCGATATATCAAATTGTTTATAGATTAGTCTAGATTTGGTTGTCCGAGATTGGAAAATGTTGTCCGGAAAAGATTTTTTTGTCCGGGCATTATATCCAGGGGTTAATGTTCGTTTTTCCCGCACGTCTGCACCGTCGCCCTTTCGACTTTTCGACGTCGAAAGTATTTCCGCAGCCACGCGACTGCGGTTTGCCGCTATGGCAGCCGTTACGCCGCTGCGTCGCGGCGACGCTGAAATTTTAACTACGTTCGGCACAACGTCTCGGCGTCAACGACGAGCGGTAAATCAGCTGCTAGCTCTAACCGCCACTACTCGAGTCGACGAACCGTCCACTCTGAACTATGCCGGAGTATATTCAGAAACACGGTGACGCCATCAGTCACAGACCAACGTGCAATTGACACTTTGACACCCACCAGACCTATGTGACGTGTATCCACAGTTAGTATCATCGGCGTACACGCACACGCGACGGGTTTCTTGATTCAAACCCTATGCATCTTTTCCCAAAACAAAAATAACCGCCCAATACTATATGTATACTAGCCCGTCTCTCTGCTGCTATTTCTGGCTGACTAATGGTTTGTATACACATAAAAAAGCAAAAAACGAACAGTAAAAACACTCAGAATCTGAAAATCACTAAAGAAAGTATCAACATGCGATTGTAGCTTCAGATTATAAAATTTACACCTAATAAAAGATAACTCTAAAATACATTTTTAAAAACTGTTGTTGTAAATGTTATCCGACACAGCAGCACCAGCTTATCTAACACAGGCCTAGTAAGACTTTTCAAAAATATTATTTTACTTCAAGTGCACTGGGGGAGATCATTCAACGCTGTTCTCGTAACTACACTGTGTCTGGTAAAAAACTGACCCCTTAGACTTTGTACAATAAAATTCAAATCTAAACGAAGCTAAATATAGTTTCGTACATTTAATTTGCAATAAATTTCTGTAGGTGTCACCAAATTTTGTTGAAAAATATTATTTTTTAGCTGAGTTATTGATTGTTGAATTTCGATAACAAAATATTTTTGTTACCAATATGGTGTTACATGGGTGAACCCCTGTGTACATTTGCCTAACTTCAACAAACAACATCTGATTTGGACAAACTTTTACGTCAACAATGCATTGTTTATTGTCAATCAAAATGCCGAATTGCAGTTAAATATATCTACGGAAACTATAGTTACAGCAGATTTTGTAAGGTTGCCTCAAAACGTGAAGTGTCCAGTATTAGGCAACCGTTTGTTTAATTCCGACAGTGTCCACGGCTTGCTGGGAAATTCCGCGATAAACTTTTTAGCACCATACTCTTTCTCTTGTCTCAACAGTTTAATTAAAACTCGATCGTCTGCAGAAAACATCATTTTGTTATTGTTTACGTTATTTTGATTGCGTCAACAAATGTCACTTTCGCATGAGCGACTGCAGTATGTAACGCCATATTGGTAACGAAGATATTTTGTTATCGATATTCAACATTTAATAATTTTGGTAAGAAATCATATTTTACAACAAAATTTAGCAATCATGTCAAAAATTTATTAGAAATTTAGTGTCCAAAACTGTATTCAAATTTATTCAGATTTGACATTTTTTATTGCACGATGTCTAAGGCGTCAGTTTTTTTTACAAAACACAGTGTATATAGTGTGGGCCAAAAAACCGGACCTGTTTAAGCGTTGATAACTCAGCAACAGTTACCCGTATAAAGGCGTGTAATATGTCAAAAGTTTTAGAATGTTGTAGACAAAAAGGACCAAACATGCATAGCAAATCATTTAAATATTTTTTGCCTAATTTGCCTAAATTTTCATTACACCCGAAATTAGGCATTTGCCTGCACTCTCATGTGCCCGAGTTCACTGAACTCAAAAACTCACTGCCAAAAAGTTCAGATTTAAATTCCGTAAATTATTCAGTGTGTAGGCATTGCAACAATAGCATGGTCACAAAATTTCAGTAACTGACCAGCTAAAACGTGTGCTAATCCAATGCTGGGCTCAGCGGATCCTGAACACATTGACTCCAGCGATCGATCAGCTGCCTAAAAGGACTGATGGCGGTTATGAATGCAAAAACTGGGCAACTGCTTATGTCGAATTTCATCTAAACTCAACGTATGCGTTAATGATTGTTGATATTTCACTGTATGCTAAATAAAAATTAACTAAAATTTATGCGTTACTGCCAATTTAGCATGATTTTAAGAGTGAGACAGATTTGTGTATATCAGGCAAAGAATATTTAAATGCTAAGACATGCAAGTTGTAAA
>Ga0209454_1003091_pt1 | contig 11727 bp, 5 predicted proteins | sample WorMetHERISLAND1_2_FD_187400 | JGI IMG/M metagenome (GOLD analysis project Ga0209454, IMG submission 187400) | Marine gutless worms symbiont microbial communities from Max Planck institute for Marine Microbiology, Germany - Olavius geniculatus... | ecosystem: Host-associated > Annelida >...
GTGGGCTCGAAGATATAACGGGCGCCAAGATCAACATATTTGTCCTCTTTGCGAGTGGCTGCCAACTCTGCTGCTGAACCTGCCTGGTGATATGCTCTGTCAACGTATGACTCGGCCAATGGGCAAGTGACCGTGACGTCCCAACATAACGACTTGCCGCTCTGCCAAGGGACCAATGAGACGCCATTTGGTCGTTTCCCGTCCAACCAAAATAATCCGGCTGGCTCTTTAGTGACGGGAACTTCAAATGAAGCAAAGTTACGAGCAACCAAGTAGATAAGAACATGATGTCTTGCTGACCTACCCGGAGCTTTATTGCACACAAAGCTGTGAAGACCACGAGCGTCAACTGGGGAGCCACAGTGGCAGTTGTGTGGGACGCAAAGGTCCAACCCCAGCCTTAGACCGACAGCAACTCTCACTGCCTCGTCGTCTAACTTGAGCCCGCGTGAAGCAGTCGGCAAAGCAAACAACCAGTGCCCGCTATGTTGTGAAGAAGGTGCCAGAAATGATGCCTGGTGTTGTGCCGTGTGCAGACTGGCTTCTACTAGTGCCGTGTGCTCCAGCGCGCGCCAAGACGGTCCCAGAACGGTTGCTTACCAAACTTGATTGACCAATCGGACAGACAGTTCTGAAAAAAATCAATATCAGCTATTATATGTAAACAAAGTGTGTTTTATCTTTGAAGTGTTTTTAATCTGATTTTATTATTCTATATGCATATCTAACTACGATATACGTGCCTGACTACGACATGCGTAATCAACTGCGACATTGGATCATCCAGACCCTCAGCTAAATTTTTAGTCAGTAGAAAAGAGTGGCAGTGGGAAAAAGAAAGGAAGGAAATGGGAGAGGTCGGTGTAACTTGAAAAAGTTGATTTCTGGTGCTGAGGGGAATAGATGACCCTGCATGTTGACTGTAGTCTAACAGGCAGTTGGTTTGCACGGGTAAAGTATACCCGTACCCGCGGGTACCAGCACGGGTTCAACGGCACATGTAGGCCTATAAGTCACGTACGGGTAACGTAACGTGCTACAGGTCGGGCTGCGTCACGTAATCCAAATTGCCGTACCTGCACAACCCTAAAAGCCACCCCATTTCAAGAAATTATGACACATTTTTTGTCAATAAGCAAAACTATAACCACTAATCTTACTTCATATGGTAACTAAGGTTTGGTTTAAGTCTCATGCTGATATCTCTGCTGAAGAGTCTGTCGCTATGTGAAATCTTCTTTCATAGCAAACGTTGCTATGCGAAAATACACAGTTTGATTTCTTGTACTTAATAATGTATGAACAGGTTATTATAGCCATGACATTTAACACATTTAGACATTTATTTTCTACATTATAGGCACACTAAGCTTGTTGTTAAGGGCTTTTGGTTGTCATAGCAACAGAAAATTACCAAGAGGCGAGAAAATTTGTACCCCATCGTTTTTCAAAATGGTTTTATTAAAGCTAACTAAAAATGTAGAAAAATCAATTTTGACAAGCAAGTCCTACGGGAGCTATTTTTGGACATGTCGACCCACACTACAAGGACCGATCGACAAGGCTGTGAAAGACATATCAAATTAAGCGACTAAAAGCTTGTGTAGTTGGAGCTTAAAGCTGGCGGTGGACACTTCGAACATGCACAGTTACAACGAAATGTTCGTATTTGATCATCAGTTTACTGTGTTGTTTCAACTACGTTACTGAATTGGTGTTGTAGCTTGAACATTTTTAATGCTAAAAGTCGGTAGGCTTTCATGTTTAAAAATCTAAAACTTTGTCGTTTGTTAACAAATCATATTTTACTTCACAGTTAGATTAACATTGTTTTACAAAATAAAGCTGCATAATTTCCAAACGGTTGCTAAAAACAGCGAAAAACTTTAAGGTTTTTGCAGCGCTCTTTTTTGTTTCTTACTGCATTGTTGACAGTTAACATCTTAGCTATTTTTAACGTGCATCGTGATTGTATGCTCTGCATTTTGATAGTTCTTAATCAACGAACATTGTATTAAATGCGTTTCAAACATAGGCTATTTTATTTTGTTTAAAAATGAATAATAAATAATTTGAGTTAAAGTTCTTTATTTATTATTTCCATTCTTATGTAGTCTGGAGTTGTCTCATAATTTTTGGAGATCAAAACTGTCTAACAAATGCATTTGGGAAAAAGGTTTGATGACTTGCAGTGATTTTAATGCGTCTTACGGCCAATTGTGATCGCCATCACAGGAGCCTAAGCCTAGTCTAGTAGTAACGAATGCTGTAAGTCAGTAGTGAACACACACAAAAACGCTACCCACCCAAAGAAATGTATAAGCATTTAATATCACTTCTTACGGCGGTTGTTATACATACACAGCTGTCTTTGTTGCAATTAATTACTTACTAATGCCACTCTAAAAAACTAATAACGTATAACGCTTGATTTAGGACACACTTTTGTAAGTTTGAAGTTCAATCGTGGGCCTAAACATTTTACAAAATCGACAGACAGTGAAATGATTTTTTAAAGTTGTCATCAACGAACATACGAACGACACACTAGTAAAACAGCCCACGCTACGTAGGCTACAAAACACACACTAAATACATACTGTACAGCTACAGCGAAAACGCAAACGAATATCAACAAGAAGCTCAGCTGTTGCTAAAATAGACGACCGTACTGCCACCAACTGCAAATCTTTGCGAAAGTTATACGGCTTATTTACATAAACAGTAGCCTAAGAATTCTGAAGCTACCGATAAATGGCGAGTTACAAATATCTGAATTATTGTTATATTTAAGCTCTTTATCAAACTGTGACGCTTTTTCTTTTAGCATGCTTGACTGACTTTTGTTCGCGAAACAAGTTCCGTAAACAAGTCTTGCTATTTTGTTTACATCTTAAAAGAGCAAGTATGATCAATACCAGCCAGGCCGTAGCTCTATAAGCAACGCTCGTTCTTCACAATGTTAGCATATAACAGTGCAGTACTGTACTTACGTCCGTTTAAAAATGGGAGAACGTAGAGGGTAGACTTAGAACAACAGGGCAGCAGTTTCGCAAACTTATTTGCTTGTTCATAGACTGCTTTCCGGTATGATGTGCCAAAATACGCTATAGGTGTTACAAAAAAACATACAACAGAAAAACAGACAGACGACAGACACGATTTTGTACAAAGGTCGCGATCGTAAGTACGGCTGGCCGCGAATTACAAAAAAAAAGTTTTTAAAATGTTTACTTTATTTCTACACTACGAAAACAGTAGATGTCTTTCGGTCAAGCATAGATGCGACGACGCAATACTCATAAGGCGGAATACTCGGTTTCGCATGTTTTAACCGGATGTATTATAATTATTATCACAGGCTACGCGGTAGCGCAGAACTGTTGTAAGGGTGACCAGCCATTTCAACGGAAGAACCCTAAATTTGACACATTGTATTTCCCAAACCCCTTGACTTGCAGTGCCTCTTTGAAAATTACTTTCGACTTTTATTGTAGTTATGGCAAAAGGCACTCGTCTGTAAACAGCAGTTTGCAAGTACATCTTCTGGTTCGAAAATTTGATATCGCAATTCCCCGAGAGTCAAAGTCCTTCTCTTACGAACCCAAATTTGACAGACCTCGCTCTGGCTCTCGACAGTGTGTCGTTGGACCACGCAAGTGCATCTGCCAAACGGCACGTAAATCCGCGAAACGGAATAAACAGAGTGCAAAAAAACGACATACAGACAGACCTCGCTATATACGGAAAAATCTTAAGCGCTAGAACGACTTCGCCTAAAAAGTAACCAAAATTTAAAATCCTTCTGCTGTTCCGCTCGGTACGACATTGATCTCACATGTTACCTTACCACAAACTCGTCGCAGAGCGCCTGATAAAAGTATTAACGTCCGAAAACTAACCAAAGTTGACAATCAAACAAAAAACTCACCAGTGTGAATAAATCACTCAATATTTCGGGTATTTTTTACAGAAGCTTAAGTAATATAAAATTTACTGCAATGAAACCATTAGGGAGAGTTTAAATGAAGTTAAGTTTAGTAAATAGACAGCAAAAAGTATTTCGTAAACGCTTTTGAGTTTTGAGTCGCCGACAGAAGCTGGATAACGACTCGGCAGACATCACGCCGTGCGCAGGCCTGTCTAGAGCCACAGCTAAGCCTGCCCGCCCGGAAAAACATCCCCGCGGGGCCTTGGAACATTTTCATGGGCCCCTTTGGAAAGAAAATTTTTAAATTTATGTTTTTATAATAGCACATTTTGGTGTATTTTATATTTCTCAGCGACGGCGGGGCCCCAAACGTCGCGGGGCCAGGAGTAGCTTACCTTCCTATCCCACCCCTTCGACGGGCCTGGTCGTGCGCCGACAACAGGAAAAGCCCGATATTTTTGTTCACTTGAGATGAAGATTAACGTCAGACAGTAGCGTCGTGGCTAAGAAAGCGAGTGTTGTTTCTTTTAAATTCTTGGTTATCAAAAATTGTCGAAAAATTATTTTGTTATCACCAAATTTTTGCCCGAAAATGCAAAAAAAATCGGGTTAAAAACTCCGATAAAAAATTTTGGAGAAAAACTGATATTTTAAGCGCCCACAATTTCCGCCGCCAAAAATTTGCAATCGTCTGTTGGAATTCTGTCCGAAATTTGCAGCGTTTGTCGGAAAATTTCAACTTTTTGTCCCGCCTACTTTTTTTAACCCCGCCTACTTTTTAAACCCACGACGCTTTTGTCGTCAGAACTTTATCTTTGCATATCCGTCGCTGGACGTCCCATTGTGATTTTGGAAGCCAAAGTTTTGCAGTTCGGAGTAAACAACTTCACCGTTCTTGTTCTGTGAGTTCGGCGAAGTGCCCTTGTTTGTGGACGGCGGGCCTGGTGCGGGGACGATCTTGGCGTAGACGACGTCGGGTGTTGAGACAGGCGCTGCTTTTGTGTCGTCGCCATCTTTTAGACCATCATGCTGCGGCTGCTGCTGCTTCGGTTGTTCTGGCTCAAGCGGTATACCATTGGTGATGTGATCTAGATCGCTGTTTCACAAACAATAATTTATTCACGTATCATAGCATAACCGATATTAGCTGTCTTGTTTTTAAAAAGTACGAACTTTTTATGCTTGAAAAACGCAATGGTCTACAACGATTCAAACTGTATGCGAATATTATTAAACAAGCACATACTTTGAAAGTATTTTCTCGTTTTCGTATTTTTTGCAGTTTTAGTTTGTGAATATGTCACCCCAGTGCCGACTTAGTTTGCGGCTCTCCGTCTAAAGCTGTACAACCTGAAACAAACTGCGACTGTTAGCCCTTAAAACTTAAAATAGACGCACCGTGTGCTTCTGCCTGCTGAAACGTTTACACTATTTTTTGTCTTAATACGTCTTTTAATATCTTATTCCAGCCTCAAGACAAAGAGACCAACGGCCGAACAAATAACCGAACAAAACCCGTATTGTGGCCTATTAAAACGGCCGATTAATAACCAAAATGTGCAATTGGTCCACTGCAAAGTTAACATCCCTGATATCAGTCTAGTGGGTAAAAACCAGAGAAAAAATTTGTGAAAAAAATATAAAGGAGTCATTCATCATGGACAAGGGGAAATACGTAATAGACCTACCGCAGGAGTAGGCTATAAGCAATGTGCTACCACAGTCCAGTGGAAAAGGCAAATAGATCTATGGTTATACCGTGGGAACTGCTGTAGGCCTATAACAGCTGATGCGACATTACCGCGACGCTATTGGTTGCAATCCCTTCCGAGTCATGCTATTATTTACGGATAAAAGACGAACTCCCAAGTGCCGTTCGGTTAGTGTCAAATGTCAATGCATAAAGTCGGCTAATTGTCACAAGTACAGACCACCGCGCCGTAAAAATAGCAATTATTTTATTGCCGACACAGGTTATTGGTATTTCGCAAATCCGTCTGTAATTTGTCTATGACATGTCATGACCTAATTCGCCGTTTATGGTAACTATTTTAAAACGGCAGCATCTGCAACGTCTACGCGTATTATTTTTGCACTGAAGGAGCGCGTTCAGCTGTGTCGGTTGGCAGGTGACACTGTGATCTCATAGGGCATGTAACGCTCCGCTTCTCTTTGAAATGCGTGGTTTCTCGTCAATATTTATAGGCACTTTTAACTTTTTGACCTATGAAGTTAACTATCCAAGATCATAGCATATAGTGAGCGTGCAAGTTTAATAGGACAATGTCCATTGTACTACCATTGAGTTCATAATATTGGACAAAGTAGCGGTTTGACTGGCAAGCGCATGGTCATCTAATGACCTAAGTATACAAGTACCTCTTGACGGTCATAATGCACTTAGAACGTTTGGCGCTTGTGAATAGTTTAGCACCGAGTACGTGCAACTTTAATACATGTAGAATTAAAGCAGCTATTGTTGTGTCGCCAGCGAGATCATAAAATAGGCAAAGTAGCGATTTGACTCGCCATTGGTGGTCGAATGACAGAATTACGCTAGCGTTGCATGACAGTCATTATACAATACATTTTTGGGTCGCTCGGCGTATGAAAATTGTGCACCTACGACGTCTTAAGTCTCATTCATGTGCAGCGTGGCGAACGTGATTTCTGCGGTAAACAAATGCTTTACACAAATTGGGCAATTAGGCGGTTGTAATGATGATAGGCGTCGATCATCGTAGTGAAGTGCGGTCGTGTTGAACATTGTGTTCAAATGTTACATTACCAAACTTTACTGTAATGACCTAGGTTAATCGTCTCTGAAACTACTTGATTGCTCGACCTCTTTGTTTCTCTTTTCGTGCCGCGCTGTATATGCCGTTGGGTATGAATACTTTCACGGACCGCAAGTTCCGTAGTTCACTCAAAATGTTGCTCAAGCCCGAAATGAACGGAGTTTTTTGCACAACATAAGGCCCATGTACATGACCGCGTATTGCACGCAAACAAGAAAAAGCCTGTTAACGATAGAGCGGTGATGATCTTTCACCGTATTAAATTAAACTTACTAAAAGTCTACATTACTGCGTTGCAAAAGTGAATAACTAAGATTAAAAATGTTATATCAAACCCATATTTGCGCGAACGACGACGTTTTGATACGAAAACGACAATGACGATCACGATGATGATAATGATGAGCAAGAAAACAGCGATTCCGACAGCCACGCCAATTACTACGGCATTGCCTGCAAACACAAGGTCCAAATAATTTGCTAAAGGCAAAAGCAATTGAATGTTTTGGCTGGCTGCTCAACTTCAAATTTTACCTTTCCCTCGGGGCTAAAAACCCTTTTAATACAGTGTATCACTGGACCTTATTGCATGCGTCAAACGGTTGAAGCAGAGTGCACAAATGTGACAGACGACAGACAAACCGCGATAAAAAGAAACGTGTAAGAATAAACGGAATTACTTGCGCAGCAAGAACGATTACGCCTGAGAATACACACTAATGACACCACATGAAAACAGAACAGTAGCCGAATTTGATATAACGAAGATGGATAGTTATCACTGTCATTATGTACTATGTACTAGTGTAGTGTTCAATCAAACTGCACACAGAAGACGACAAAACAACCTGATTCATCTGATGTTAATGCCGACACAGTCGCGGTAGGTGTCTTCACGCTATGTGCACCGACAGTAATTGTTGCTGCAAAGTCTGTTGTCGTACTCAATTTCGTCGGTTTTGCTGTTTTGCAACAAGCATAATAAACATGTAAGCGAGTTGTGGCTTGTTAAACATAGTTATGCATCTTCAAAATGGCTCATTTTAGTGCAACTGAACTTGTTAGTCTCCTGGAACATTTATGTGCTGCTGGTTTTTAATGTATTTTTATTTTTTGTGTTTTTACTTGTACAATGTACACTGTGTACTATTTTCATGTTAAAAAATAAACAAACAAACAGTTTTCATGTGTTAACAATTTTACTACAGCCTATAAATGACATAAGCGGTATATACGCCTTGTAAAAATGCATATCTGATTTTTAAATTGCACCAAACACGGTGGTTTTGGGCTCGGCAATTCAACGGTGTTAAATAATTTACATCCGAACAACCCTTATCGCCACGGCAACCAACCGTTTGCATTCAAAAGCAAAGGTTGCTAAAACTCGATTTTTATATCAGACATCTGCAAGATATTTGCCACTAAACTGTCTAAAGGTCGACTTGTACAAATAATTAGATTATGAATCAGATTCTTGCGTGGAACTGAGTACCACTTGTCAACACCAGTGCTTTGTGTGATGCGATTTCGGCTATATGAGATTGTGTTCGTAACTTCGTATCAAGAAATTAGACAGCTTTTATAACGCACCTGGGTGAATTGACTGACAGACAACACATTGCGACTCATTACAGCGAGATAACTTCCATTGACCGTTTGTAGCAACGACACAACTGTATTCTCTCGTAGTTGTATTAACTGGAGGGTTGTCGGGTGGAGTTGAAGATTCAACGTTGAACTTATTGTACAACACGTCAGCACCACCTGTCGTACAACAATATTTCTTCATCAGCCAGCGTTAATTAGTCACTAAACCACAAACACGTTAAATATTTTGCAAATATTGCCATATGGAACCATTTAGTTTTCGTATTTTTAAACTGGCATTTTGCTATGGCAAATTTAAATTATGATTATTTTGCACTGTCTACAGCAAACCAAAACCGCTCTGAAGATAAGGGTTTTCGGTATCGGTAAATAATGTGTGCAAAGTATACACTAGATCCAGGAAAAGCTGAAACATTTCTTGTTAAAGCATAAAATGCTAACCTGGCCATGTCCACCATGACTTTAGTAGTCCAATCCACACGTTGACCGAAGTCAGTAAAGATGCGGGTATGCTTCGTAGAAAGTCGTCATCAAAAACGGCCAGAGTGGAGTTGTTAGACAAACATCTGTTGACTGCCGTAAACCAAGGTACTTGGTTTCTGTGAATATTGTAACATGTCGAGCCGATTACAAAGGCGTTGTCGCAGCTTGCATCTGTAATAAATTTATACGCAAGAAACCACAGGTTTGTAACAATACACGCAAAACGCTTAAGACGCAATGTAATACTCTTAAAAAGGTGTGTTAATATGTCTAAGTCATGCAGTATATCACATAGCAATTTAGAGTAAAAAGGACAAATTGTGCAACATTGCAGTCGTTTTTATGGCTAAAATGGCTAACGCTTTACGGTGTTAAAATATATAGTTTATTTTAAGGTTTACAGTAAAACTATGTACAAAATCAATGACGTCGCGTACTTGATTCAGCATAGCACTTTCTGACGATTTCAAACAGTGTTGCGGTATTATTTCGATAGCGAGTAAGATTTTGGTCGTCGTGTATGTAACATCGCAAGTTTTCGCTATCGTGCAAATCAACAGAAACGCTGTGACAGCTGGAGTCATTAACACATGTTTCAAGACATTGTTTCTGTGTTGTTGCGTTGAGCAGCCGGGCGCCGTCTGCGTGCGTGCTAGGATAAACGATCCAGCGAGGAGAACAACTGACAGTCGATGTTGATGTGAAACTAAGCACGGTCTGACTGTTATCTGAATCAGACCAACAAACCTGTAGTCTACAAAAAAAAACATTGTTCGAACCAGCCAGCCTCATCGTGTAAATCCTACAGCTGTGAGTTGAGACGTTTGTCTGTGTTATTGCATGAAACGTATGAGCATCTGTTTCGTAAAATGGTTAACGATTAAGAACACTGCATTCACCGATTATCACCTCGAAAGAAAAAGCTACCGATGAAGTTTGTGCCTATAATCGCATTACTGTTTTGCCACAGTTTACATTTAACCTGCGCCAGCAATCTTTTGTACTGCGAAGCTTAATTGGAGATGCTTATGATTACATGCAAATCTGATGTTGCTCTATAGTAGCACACCATTTATTTAATTATTTATTTGCTGTGTACATTGTATTAACTTGCAGTTCTCCTATGTCATATTATCTGTTGTTAAAATGGCGTATGGCCGTTTAGCAATTAAAGATTAGGCTGCTTACTAGTCTTAGTTACTTACTTAGTTACTCATTATACGACATTGTGATTAGTGACGCTGGAACTGTGGAACTCGACATTCGACAAGCCTTCAAAACGCACAGCCTACAAAATTGCATGACGCATTGAGGATGAAGCTTACGTATACAGCTTATGTTACTCACAGTCGTACTGGCAGATGTAATAGGCTCTATCAGTCCACAAGTTTCTGTTAAGAACAGCTGCACCCAAATCCTCGTTAATACCGACAGTCGCACACCATCGATCGCCATTTTGAGGCTCTCGGAAGTCTGATGACGCGAGTGCTAAATTGTATCATAAAAACAAATGCTGGAGTGTAACAAAAACAATATCACACCATCAGCAACAAAAAAGTTCAATCATCGCTAGAAAAGACGCGCTACAGCATATACATGTACATATACAGTTTCTGTTGCAGTACTGACCTTTAAGGTCATCCAAGGTCGGTATTTTTATCTCATTCAAAAACAGCGTATGCAATTTTCTATTAGTGATCAATACACCTATGTCCTATCTCTTACTGTTTGGAAACAATAGCGCGCATCGACTATCAAGTCAGTAAAAGTCAATAATTTTCATGTTATTTGAAAACCAATGTGCGACTTTCTATTAATAATCAATAGCAACTTAGGCCTTATCTCGCACTGTTTAGCCACAATTCATTTGTGACAAGCTGAAAGATAGACGCATGGACAGAAACACGACAACTTGTACCATAGACGCCTACGGCATTGCTGTAGCGCGGCAGAAACGTTGTCACATTAAGCTGCAAACATAACATGTTCTGCGCAACGAGGTATCTGTCCTAAAGGCATTCGTTAGTGCAGTCTCAAATTTGTGTCCATTTGACAACTTGTATAACTTGTATAAAACTGTCGGCCTAGGTGACATTAACCAGTGTATTAATAAAGGATAGTATAAAGTTTACTGTACCTGACTTTTGTTTGTCGATCCAGTGCCAACTGGTGCTGTTGTTGACGGGACGAGCGTGAGCAGCAATCCAGACAGATCGGTTCTGTATCAGGCTGTACGAGTCACTAACTATGAACTGCTGAAACACGTTGTCAACATCCTCATCAGTAATGATCGGCAGCGTTGAGCTTCTCTTCGAACAAAACTTGTCTCTCGCTGCATCCCAACTCCACTCTGTACTGTCGCTGTAAAAACAGTAGTAATGACTGTTCAGCAGATAGCACCTCGACACTTCGGCTCTGTCTACGGAAAGGGTAGACGTATAACCTACACAAATATACGCAAAACAGGTTTCTACATTAACCTGTGACAGTTACTTTTATCAACAGGCTACTTGTTTTTTACAGAGTAGTTGCAAAATCGTGGCTATGCAGATAGTGTTCCCATTCCTCTTTCTTTCTCCATTCTTCCGTCTTTCTTTCCATATCCAGGTCCGCGCGTCCAATATTTGAGGCGCCATATCTCCGTAACGGTGCCAGATAGACGCATGGTCACCATGAACCACCCACAAGAAATCGACCCCCGGGAGTCGAATGACCACGTGACCGATGACGTCACGTGACCTCAAAAGGTCAAACTCGTGACCCCATTATCTTTGAAGCGCTCTATCTCCATAACGGTGCAAGTCAGACGCATGGTGACGATGGATTTTTTTATAGTAAAGCGCTGGTGACGAATCAAATGGTCTCGTAACTGACAATGTTTATTGTTTAGTTAAAATAATACAG
>Ga0209454_1003092_pt1 | contig 11726 bp, 7 predicted proteins | sample WorMetHERISLAND1_2_FD_187400 | JGI IMG/M metagenome (GOLD analysis project Ga0209454, IMG submission 187400) | Marine gutless worms symbiont microbial communities from Max Planck institute for Marine Microbiology, Germany - Olavius geniculatus... | ecosystem: Host-associated > Annelida >...
ATATTAACCCCCATTTGGGAAAATTTGTGCTAGCCCCCTGACATGCAGTGTTAGAAAATTCTGTCTTGAATTTGTTGAAAAATAGTTTTAGGATGCTACCATGTGCAAACAGTGGTTGAACACTTTTGAAAGTGTACACTTCTCCTTACGCTTGTAAATGTGACCCTGCGTGTCAGTACAGTCTGTGATTGATTTTGTTTTGCCAGAAAGTTTGTATTCTTTTTTGTCGCTATTGATTGATTTGTTGATTGGATGAACTTGATTGACTTAATGACTGATTGATAGTAATGGTTGAGACTTGTAGGGTAGGCCCCTACAAACCAGTTTCGTTTCTGTGTACTTTATTTTGTAAAAAGTTGTGTTTTGACAGTCTTTTCGGCGTGCATGTAGCAATGACCTTAGTTTTGCACTCATCCAAATTCCTCAACATTTTTAGGTTTTGCAGACAGTCAGTCATTCGCCTTGACCAATCAGCGGCTGACTTCACTCTTTGACAGCGTTTTGTTCAGTCTTTCACTGAGCTCAGGTTTGGTTTAACACCAGACTTAAATCAAAAAGTGAAGTGACTTCATTGAAACTTTCGCTGAAGACTGGAGTTTCCCCTCAGTGAAAGTCGTAGATGAAAATTAAGGTCTAAGTACCGACTTAAACTGAAGTTAAGCCTAACTAACCTGACTCGAGTCGGTCAAATTTGCATGGAACAAATAACTTTAAGCCCTTTGAACTTAACTTTCAGATTTTTGGTGAGGCTGAAATCACTTAACTTTTTTGCACTTTCACAGAGCCAAAATATTGAACATTTGTAAACAAACATGACAATGATTTTCTGATTTGGGCGAAATACCTGGGACACTTTCAAAAAAACATACCTGACTTTTTCTATTGTAACTTCGAGAAAAGTTATCAGATTCTAATAATTTCCCGTGTGAATATTCCTGACACAACTTGCCATCAAATGACTGTTCAGCTTCCCACCTCACCCAGTGTTTGCTTCTGCACTACCAAGGGAATGTAGACCAAGCGGAATATGCGTTAAAATACGCAAAAACGTGAAAAAACATCCCCGACATTATCCATCATAACTTGAAGAAACTTCATCAGATTTTAATAATTTTTGGTCTAAATATTTCTGACACCACTGGCTATTGAATGATTGTTTAAATTTTCACTTCACCCAACTTCTGCTTTTGCACTACCTGGGGAAACCGACCAAGCAAATCATGTGTTGAAATGAATGAAAAAACTTTAATAAATTTTATGTATCCAGGTCTCTGGCCTGCAACAACCAGTCGATTACAAGGTTTGACTGTCATAAAGCAGTGTGTCTGCCAGATGACGTTAAGGAGTGTTTATGAATTCAAGAAGTGACTGGTGAAGTCTGGATTAGTCTGAAGCAGAATATTATCAATACTGCTGTCAATGAATGCGGAAAGCGTCTCTATGCTTGTGTTCACACAGTGTGCCCATATTTCAAGCAATTTTGCTGTAGGCAGTTGAAAAACGAAACAGTTTGATGAAATGTCAGCCAAAGTGTGAAGAAAGTCAACGAAATATGTTTTTGTGCATTATTTAGATTAAGCAATAATACTGCATTGGGTAAAAAAGCAATATTTCGTTGGTTCTGATTTCCCCAGGTAGTGCACAAACAAATTTTGGGTGAGGTGGGAAATTGAACATTTATTTGATGGCAAGTTGTCTCAGGAATATTCCCACCAAAAATTATTAAAATACAATAATCTTCAAGTTACAATTGAAAATGTTCGGGATGTTTTTTGATACACAGACTGAGTGTACTATATGATTGAACTCTTATGGTCTGAAAGGTTTAGCAAAAGCCCGAGTCAAAAAGTGAAGGGAGACGTTGATTGGTCAGGGTGACGGTATTTATGGAAAAGCAGGGAATGTCGTCGAATTTGACAACTGTCGGAAACGTCATGGATAACAAAAACTAAAAGGGACAACTAACCATCAGTGTGGGCAACACGATACTAGCGTAGTTTACATTACTTAGGACACTTTAAAAATTTTAGAATTTCTGATTGATTAGATTACCCATACCGCGTGTGCTTTTGCGATGTATTGCATTATGCTATTATGCGGCCGTCCTTATATAGGTAACATTACGGGTCTCGCCCGTCCGTTTGTCTGTCTGTCTTTGTGGGTTCTTAACTCAAGAACGAAAAGGCATAGGAAAAGCAGAATTGGTATAAGAACCTTCCCCGAGGCAAAAGTAGGCTTAACTGGTGTGCGAATTTTTAGTTTAAAATATTGGGCTACGGTTGAGGCGTTGTTTTTACCTTTTCTGGCGCATTTTTCACTTTCCTTTCTTCATCATTTGTCTGTTTGGTCGACAGCGCTGTAGAATATGCTGTGTATGCTCATTCTTTCGTAGGCGGCAGCCCTATTCTGTTGTATTTTCCTTGAACACAATGATGCATAGCATTCTGTTTACAATATTACTGGGTATATAAATATTAATATAATAATAATTGTGCATCTTTACATGATTTTTCACATATCATCACATATCGTTTATTGGCAGAACTTGACACAACAGAAGAATGCGGATAGTGGCGTCGCAGTACTGGGGAGCAGGGAGCAACCCATCTGAATTTTGGGTTGTTGGAAAATTTTCGTCCAAAAATGCAAAATTTGGTGCTAAAAACCTATTTTCAAGACATTTGGAGGAAAATTGAAATTTTGAGCATCCATAATATTTTCTGTCGGAAACTGCAGCTCTATGTCGTAATTCGTTCGGAAATTTCCAGTGTCAGCTGTAAACTGTGAACAAGTAATCTGAACTAAGCTTACGGGACGCGCAGCAGCGTCAGTGTTGCCACCGGTCTTTGAAGTCATTACTTAAGACCACTTGCTTCGCTGCATTAACAAGAAATTTGAGCTAATGCTCACGAGACGCGCGAAAGCTTATAGCAGTTACAGTTTGCACGCTGTCACTCTACCTACGTCCATTTCGTCGCAGTTCATTTTTGGAGTGTGCGCTGCAGCCGAAGATGGCAAAAATCAATAAAAATTGGAAGTTCAGTGTTTTTTAAAGTCATCAATGTTGATACGACTAAAAAGCTCGTCACTAGTGCTTGTTGTCTTAGGCAGCATGCCCATGCCTATCTGCAACCGTTTTCACGAAATACTGGCCAACAGTGGTAAAATAACGACTTTTACGGATGTACCGCTCTTTCATGCCCTCGTGTGCAGGTTTTCTCGAACTACAAAATCGAGACTTGGACCTTTGAAATCTACGTTCAATGCCGAAAATTTCTTACGCATCTTCTCCGTGTCTATCTCAATTGATCAATTTGCTCTTGAAATGTGTTTCGCAGCCCGAAATCTCTAAAAAGTCCATAAAACCCCTTATTTTGGCATTCAAGGTCATCCAATGTCATTGAATTCGGTGGCAATCGAGAGCCAGTGTACGACTTCCTGTTAGTGATTAATAGTAACCTAGGCCCTATGTCGCACCGTTACTGAGATACAGCGACTTATTGGGCTAAAAATCTAAAATTTTTCTTACCCCTCTTTCATTTAGCGTTTTCGTTCGGGGTGACCCCCTTCGAATTTACGGGAAAGCTTTACGGTTCCTGAAACTAGAATCTTCCAGGCAGCTGACAGTGAAAATTTGATGATCCTGGCTTGCATCGTTTTTGACTGATCCACCCATGTCACAGACGGACGGACTGTCGGACAGAATTGCGATAGCTAAGACGCGCAAAAGCAGCTAAAATGATGCGTATTATCTTACGGAGAAGTGTATCAATCTATCCTTATTCACCAAAGAACACTTCGGTAACAGAGACAGATAGGCACACGCACAGACAAAAGGCAGAACAGAAACAGACAGAGAAAAAATAGGCCTAAATGTCTTTAGTGTCGTCTGTGAGCCAACAACTTCATAATACTATTGCTAACAAAACAACATTTACGCAAAAAAAGTTTTCCGACAGTTACACACATCTTGAACAATTTCCGACTATCCAGTATAATAATAGGCTACACAATACTGAGAGAATGAAAATCAATCTTAGGTGTATATATATATATATATTCTAAACAGCACAATTAAATGAATATGATAGACCTTACAGTTCACCATTATTCCACTCAATAACTTCAGAACCGCACAAAAGATACGGCTTGCATTTAGTATTCACTAGATATTGTAATACAGGTTCACTGAAATTATGACAGTTTGCATACAAAGAGTTGAAGCACTGAAAAAAATCGAACACGCATTCGATGTAGCCGTGTTGCCGTCACAATATACCACCCTAAATACTTTAACTCATGAACAAATTGTATAGAGGAACCACCTATCGAAATATAGCAGCCATGCATACGCCGCATTTGCCCAATTCTTATAATGTGGGATTTATTAACATTAAATTTCATATCTAGTTTACCAGCCTCGATAGCACATATCGGGTATAAACAAATGGACTGATATTCTTGATAGTGGTGGCACCCTGGATGTTATTTACCTAGATCTTGCTAAAGCCTTCGACTCAGTCACACACAGACGATTGCTTTTGAGATTACAGTCATAGCATAAATGGCACATACCTCAGCTGGATAAGTAACTTTTTACTTGGACGTAAACAGCGAGTCACAGTATCAGGAACAGATTCGGAATGGGCTCCAGTGCTGAGTGGAGTGCCACAGGGGTCCGTTCTTGGCCCAGTGTTGTTCGTCTGTTACATTAACGATATGCCAGCTACTGTGTTAGAAGACCCAATAACGGTAAATTAAGAACTTTTTAGGGGGTACCTTTGTTTCATGCCCTTGTTCGCGGGAAACCCCCTCAGCCAGGGGCTCGAAATTTCGTCACATTAAACTGGCACAGCCCGCAGTGAAAGTTTCGTGATCCTAGCTTGCACCGTTTTGACGGGCAGCAGGGTGTGACAGACGGACGTATAGACAGACGCTTTAACGATAGCTAAGACGCGCTTAGCACTACGTAGGCTACTGTCGCGCGAAAAAAACACAAAAACCTAAAATGTGAACTTTTTAAGAAACCTAAAGCCATAGGTCTATCGAAACCAACTATGAGTCGTAAAAGGTAGTTCAGTGACGATGTGTTATATAATCAGAGGTAGTAGAGGGCCGGGTCAGCCGGCTACTACTAATACAACAACGACAACAACAGATACTACTACAGGAGGTAGGCAGGTTTAGTTGTTGTCAGAAAATGAATGGCAGTAGAGCCGGGTCGGCGAGCTGACCGTAACCGACAGGCGAATCTGGTGCTGGCATAACTACTACACACAACAACAACCACCGATACTACTATACTACTGCTGCTGTTGTGTGACGGCACTACTACTACAATAGCTACTACTACAACTATCGCAGACTCAGACCGGAGCAAATGGACATAACACTGATAGTGATAACACGGGTTCAATAGTAGAGTCATGGTACTTTAACAACAAGGTATCGATTACAATGCTACTACTGCTGTTGTTATAATTGCAGTTACTAAGTTAGGCCTACATAGTACCAGAACAGTAGCAACTGCTAGCGCTGCAGCCGTGTACAAAGCGACAAAAAAGACCTGAACCGAAGTTAATTCTGAACTAACCTGATATTTCAGTTCATTTCTGTTGCTTTGTGTTCGCGTTAGGTTAATGTCATAGCTACTTCACAGGATCGTCGAGCTGACTTAACAAGCGCTTCTCAAGCACTAATCAAGCCGGTTTAAGTATATAATTGCTAATGTTCGTCGAGTGCAAATCAAGCACTCACCGAGCTGACTTGAAAAGTGTGATGAATGCTTTAGTTATCAAACATGTTTAATACTGCAAGTATTCATACAGCTGGTTTGACAAGCTGGCTAGAAGAGCGATCGTCAAGTGTTCGATACGCCAGCTCATCAAGCCAGCTAAACCCTCGAAGAGCGCGCTTGATGAGCTGACTAGCTCGTCGTTTAAACGGTACGTGTAATATTGAAAACATTCACAAAGCTCGCTCGCTGGGCGCTCGTCAAGACAGCCTGACAAGTGCTCAACAAGCCAGTTTCACCGTAAACGAAGTATAAAGCTTGCCACATCAGTTGACCAATGATTGACAAACTTTTGGCCGTTAATCAAAAAGTTATGAGATTTCGATATTACAGCGTTAATGGCTAAACATTACCTGATATAGCATTTCTAGTGTGACCTAGGCCTATATTGTCGAGCTTTGACTGGTCGTCAGCTGTGGTGACATAGATAACGCTCTCCGCCTCGTTCAGGCGCGTCTTGATGTAGCCCAGGCGCCGACGGTAAACGCGCCACAGATACAGAACGCTCAGCGATACCAGCAGAGCACAGGCTGTAGGTACCAGAGACACCCCTAGACACATACAGTAGACAGCAGTGTTATTCCAGTTCTCAAAATCATTTCAGTTTGAGTTTCTATAAAGTTTTTACTCCTCGCGCGCTACGTTCCTAACATAGCGAAGAGGAGTATATGAGATCAGTGTAATATTGAGGACCGACCGACCGACCGACGACGGACCACTGTTCCTGCAGCCTTCCTGGAAGAACTTCAAACGGCCATATCTCCATAACGGTGCTAGATAGACGCATGGTCACTATAAACCACCCATAGGAAGTAGACCCCCGGGAGTCGAATGGCCACTGACCGATGACGTCACGTGACCCCAAAAGGTCAAGGTCGTGCCCACATTATCTTTGAGGCGCCATATCTCCGCAACTGCGCCAGATAGACGCATGCGTTGAGGTATAACAAGACAAATAGCAACTAGCGTCATCGACCATTATTGGATTTTTTCCCTGTTCCCAAAATCGGGCAATTTTATAAACTGCGGGAAGACAATTTCCAAAAACGATCTCGACGCCAGTCATTATTAGTATGGGTCTCAATTAAACTATTAAACGGGTCTCAATTAGACGCCGGGTCTCTAATACAAGCCGAAAGGAACGAAAATGCTTTTTTAAAAATACAAAAGAAAATGATGCGCGCGAGGGGTACATTAGATTGGTCACAATCTAATAATATTTCTTGGTAAGAAATCATTTTAGTTCAGTTTCAGTATCAGTATTTACATCATTTGATTTGATTTGATTTGATTTGGATATTTAGTCGGCAGGGCCCCCAAACTGGGGCATCGCACCGACGGGGTGTGGTGTGTGAACAACTTGCCCAAGGTTGTTACTTGAGAGTGCAGTGGTTAGGGATCGAACCCACGACCTCGCGGTCATTGGGTCCGACACGCTAACCACTAGACTACCAAGCCACACCATTTCAGTTACAGTTTTTTATCGATGCAACGGACTATTTAACTATCAAACAACATCCAGTTCATTAACTCAAATTGCTAGCCTACTAGCAGTAAATTCAACTATCCAAAATTTTCATTTTTCAGGACGTTCCAGGGACTGGAAAATCAAGGGAAAGAAATTCAAGACTTGTCATGACTTTTCTAGACAAGTGGAAACCCTGTTAAATGCATGAACACCCACACTAACGTTAGCTGGGTCATGGGTTTGACTCCTAGCCATTCAACTATCATAACAACTCTGGGCAAGTTGTTCTCATACATGTGCCTCTGTCACTAAGCAGTATAATTCTGCACTGGCTTAACTGATGAACAGGTAAAGGCAATACATCGGAGAGATGTGGCCTATATACCATCCATATAACTGAGCTGTGTCTATACAGTTTGCTAATCAGCTCAGAGCCGGAAGTGGAGATGAGCACTGACCCAGCGTTGTGAGACCGTGATGTTAGAATTGAGCTGAAAATAGCGAAGACTAGAAACTGCTACTGGTGCCAGAAGATAAGTAAATAAATGAAGCACGCTGGGAAAATTTCAGACAAAGGCATTTCTATTACAGTTTCAGTAAAGTTTTTTGATGATGACGGTGATAGTCTTTATTAAAGCAATTAACAGACAAACCGCTGTAGATACAATGCAAAACATACTGACGTGCTAAAAAAACAAGTGATCATTTCTATAACTATATAGTATCAGTATTGAAAATCATTTCAGTATTAGTTTCAGTATGAGTTTTACTGAAATCAATTATTTCAGTAACAGTTTGAGTTTCAGTTACTGGAATGGTAGACAGGCCGCATTACAGGTCATGTCCGTCCGTTCGTCCGTCTGTCTGACTGTAGGTAGCCTACTAGAGAAACCCCTGTAGGCCTTAAGCACAACACAGTTCCAAAGGTTAAATGTTAAGTCGTCTGATGTAAGAAATAGCAATCATAAAAAGCAAACGTTTTTAACCATTTAGGGTCGGTGAATCGGCATAGTTTAGAACTCGCATTAGGCCTAGATCAAGCTAGATCTAGACTTTTTCTTATTCTTTCGTTAACTTCTTTCGCTTTCCCTTGTCCCTGTTTCTTTTTCGGGAACTTGTCTGAGCTGCTAAAGTGGCGTCTGACGCATTTGGAACCAAGGCCGTTCGTCAGACCCCACAGCAGGAGCGCAGACAAGTTACCCGCAAAAGAAACTGAGTCGACGAAAAGAGAAGAATGGGGAGTTAACGAGGCGGAAAAAAGGCGAAAAAGGATATCGAGTCACTTTCCTCATAGGCTCAACGGCAGCAGACTCACTCACAGCGCACAATCTGTATTGGCATGTATGTGAGCAAATTTCATTTCTAACTCCAGCACAAAATTCACAGATTATCGTTAACGAGATCCGGGTCAAACCGTCAAGGTCAGTGCATAACTGCTATAGGCTAGTACTTACATCCGGACACTCGAATTCTTGGAGTCGCAGTCGCGCTGACGGCTGAAAATAACATAAAAATGCAAAGCAATTTACACAACACGTGTGCAGCAGGCAAGTTCATCAATTCATACATTTCCCTAATTATTGTGCATAAAACAACGGTAGAATGAAAGCTCTTTAGTTAGCCTACTTTACGCCGTTTGCCCTTATAACTTAAAGTAAGTAAAATTTGAAACATCAGTCAGCAGTCAGGTCAACAGCAGGGATGACGGAATGGTTCGAAATAAAAAGAGGCGTGAGACAAGGCTGCATACTGTCACCTTGGTTATTTAACCTGTATGCGGAAGCAGCCATGACAGAAGCTTTGGATGGCTACAATAAAGAGTTTCGGATAGGAGGCAGAGTGATCAACAATCTGCGATATGCAGACGATGTGGTACTCAACGCCCCTTCATCCAAAGATCTGCAGGATTTAGTAAACCGAGTAAGAGTCTCCAGTGAAAAATTTGGACTACTAATCAGCACAAATAAAACAAAAGTGATGGCATGTGGGAATAATAAAACGAGCACAAAGATCAACCTCAGTGGAAAAGTCCTGAAGAAAGTGGAATCGTTTGTGTATTTGGGCTCAATTTTCACCAGTGATATAGCAACTGTACACAAGACATTAGAAAGAGGTTGGCGATGGGAAGATCGGCGATGCAGTCACTATCTTCAGTATGGAAATGCAAAGATATTTCTACAACCACAAAAGTCAGGTAGCTAAAAACTTTGATCTGGTCAATAGCAATTTATAGGGGTAGGCTGGACCCTTCGTAGCAAAGAAGAGAAATATATCTAAGCTTTTAAAATGTGGTGCTATCGAAGGCTATTAAAAATTCCGTGAACGCAACACAAGAAGAATAAATGGATTCTGTGCAAATTAAAAAGTTGACAGAGAACTTTTGGCCCATGTGAAATCATTGAAATTGGGATTTTTATGGCCATACAACACGAAAATACGAAAGTCTGGAGAAGAAAATGGCTCAAAAATGTGTACCAGGTTACAGAAATCGTGGCCGACAACGCCGACGTTGAACAGATGACATCACGGAATGGACTGGGATGAAGAAGCTGCAGCAGCGGAAGATCGTGATTGTTGGAGAGGAATACTACGTGCCGCCAACTAAAGATGACCGGGAATAGCTTTTTACATTCCCATTCCCTCACCAATTCCCATGCAATCACTTCCCATTCTTTCCCATTCCCGATTCCAATTTTCTGATCAATTCCCATTCCCATGGGATTCCCACTAGGCTTTTCCCATTCCTTCCCATTCCCATTCCCAAACAATCGTTCAATCGTTGCGGCATAAACAATTTTGGCCTATCGAAGACTCGGACTGTGCACTGCTTGTCGTTTAATGTATAAGTAATTTGAGAAAAGCTCACGTGACGCGCGATAGCAGCGGTTCTACCAGCTGGGCACTCGTGTACAGCATGCAATAATATAATAATGAGTTTTAAAAGAGTACCCAATGTTGAGGCCTTTATACGAAAAACTCCTTGAATGTAAGAAGTCGAAACTTAGATTGTTAAAAATGGACGTTTTAAGCTAAAAATTTTATGGGTCTACGCAGGTTGTCCAGATTTATCTTAAGCCATTTCGGCGCACATTTCTTTCGACGCAATTCACTCTTAAAATGTGCGCCGCAGACGAAAATTGCAAAAGCACTAATTAAAATCTTCTATCGTTCAAGATTCAAGGTCATTTAAGGTCATCGATGTTGACACCATTCCAAAGCTCGTTACTAGTGCTTGTTATGATAAGCAGCATGTCTGTGCCTATGTGCAACCGTTTTCACACTAGACGAGCCAATAACCGCAAAATAACGTCTTCGTTTAAGAAAAACCCCCTTACTTACTTACTTAGCACTTAGATCCTCTGGTCCTTGACAGAACAACGGGCAGCAAGAGTTTGCCATCTGCTTCTGTTTGTAGCCACAGCCCGGACGCTGTTCCAATCGACTCCTCGGTCCACCAGGTCTTCTTTAAATGTAGACCACCAAGTCTTCGTTGGACGACCTCGTCGTCTGGCACTACCACGAGGGGTCCATGACATGGTGTGATTAGCTGGTCGTCCAAGTGGCATCCTGATGATATGGCTCGCCATCCGTAGTCGTCTCTCTGCTACAATGTTCTGTAATCTTCGCTGCCCAGTCCGGCTTAGCACCTCCATGTTAGTCACGTGGTCCTTCCATATAATGCCCAGAATCTTCACACAAGGGCACGAAATTTTGTCACGATAAACTAAAGTCCTTGGGCGCAGCCCACAGTAAAGATTTTGTGATCCTAGCTTGCACCGTTTTGGCACAATACAGCAGTGTGAGTGACGGACAGACAAACGCTCTGGCCATAGCTAAGACGCGCGAAGCATTCTGCTATCGCGCGTAAAAACTCATCACGACAGCCAGAATCACGCTATACTGCATTGCTTTTCAGCATAACTGAACATCACAAACTAAAGAAAATATGCCCAATGGTATTCTACTTTGACTAATTGTTGTTTTTTTTATGCAGAACAGGGTTGTCATCAAAACCAGTCGCCGATCGATGAAGATTTATTTTTATGGGAATAAGGGCCATTCCCATTCCCATGCAGGTTGTTTCCCATTTCTTCCCATTTCCATTCCCATTCCCAATTTTGTCATCAGTTCCCATTCCCATGGGATTCCCATAGAATCCCATTTCCATGGTCATCTCTACCGCCAACCCTTCTTACGAAGGAAGGCACTGAACGACGACGACGAACATTTGAAAATAAATAAGTTATAGGCCAAGTTATCAATCAGTCATTTATTGCGCTATTGGGCAGTAGGGCCTACATGTAGACTCACGATTAAACTGCAACAAAACTTGCCTATAAGCAGAGATGTAGTACTTGGTACTTGTACTTGTATTTGAGGGTCAGGTACTTGTCGACACGTGGCAAGTACTTTATTTTTATTGTCTTATATTCAAACAGTATGCTTAATAATTGAGTGCAGTGC
>Ga0209454_1003093_pt1 | contig 11725 bp, 6 predicted proteins | sample WorMetHERISLAND1_2_FD_187400 | JGI IMG/M metagenome (GOLD analysis project Ga0209454, IMG submission 187400) | Marine gutless worms symbiont microbial communities from Max Planck institute for Marine Microbiology, Germany - Olavius geniculatus... | ecosystem: Host-associated > Annelida >...
TCTTTGTCAAACCTTAACTGATTTTCATAATTTTGGTACAAATCGTCCTAAGTATTCACTTTATTAAAATGTTAAAATATATTCCCTTTACATTGTCATGTCACTACGTAGAACTGACGTAATTATGACGTCACCAAAAACCGTTTTTATTGTATTCGAGATAAAAAGCTAACACTGTTTCGGTTAATAACTTTAAGAAAATTAAAAATATGTTTATAATTTTTTGTAATTAACATTAAAAAGCCACATACAACTGACAGTATACTGATAGTCCACTTCGCCCAAATACTGAAGCCACTTTACCATGTAAAATAAAACACTCTTCGTATTCTTACTTTACTCCACACCAAAATAAACAAAAATGCAAAAAAATAGGTTTTTTAGCCTGTAGCTGCCTTATTTGTCATCTACAGTGAAAAAAATTGCTATCAACCAACTTCTGAGTTAACAACTTTATCACAAATGTGCACTACCGCGACGCTAACGCAGGCTGCAGAAATGAGGCTGCCTGCTGATAACGGCTGCTGCACAGCGACGTTCCCGTACTGCACGCGACAGCCACGCGTTAACACGGCGAAAAGCAAAAGTAAGTAAACAATTATGATAAAAATAATTCATTTTTATGCGAACAATCTCTGAAGTTTTTTACTGCAATTTTCTTTTATCAGTTTTCTTGTTTTCATATTGCAGAGGCTCATTTAGACGCTAACTGTCCGCAAAAATGGCATTTTTGACGACGTCAACATTAAATTACCTATATTAAATGAGAAATAAATTTTAAAAACAAGTTTTAGATGCTTTTAGTAAAGCGTATAGCGATAATATGTGCCAAAAATTATAAAAAATAACTTTGAATTTGTTGCATTTATTCAGAAAAAAAGTGTAGGTTTTTTTTCAGACACGGTGTAGACCAAGACAGACCAAGACAACCTACTTAAGATATTTTTAGCAACAAACGCAGATTTTATTAGTCGAAGTCCTGACCCCTTAGGTTTAAGAAGGCCTGCACACACAAACTCCAAAGAAGGTTGCCTTTCAAAAAGTGGTTATTTACCGTAACAGTTCTCGGCTCGTCTAGCGTGCAAACAGTTGCAGATAGGCTTAGTCATGCTGCATACGCAGAACACGATGTCGACTTAGGACGGGTCAACATCCGTGGCTATAACTTTTTTGTTACAGCAATTTTTTTGGCTGAGCCTTTTAGAAATCATTGTTGATCAAGTTTGTTTTTTGATATCTAAACCGGATCTTGAAATATTCCCGGTCAAAGTCAAAAGTTGTCCTAAGTCACGCCAAATTTTGAGTGTTTTTTGTTTTCCCAAATTTTAAGAGAGCGGTGCCTCCTAAAAGTTGTACATAAGTGATAATGTCTATCTTATGCGATTGTGGTATTTTCTACGTAAAACACTCACACATCGTTTTGTAGAAACTGCCAGGAAACACGACATCACAGGTTCAAGCCATGTGTTAACAGCGACTTCTCTTTCTTATGGGAAAGCCAAAAATTCGACCCCCCACAGAAACAAATCCCCTGATCCGATTGACATAAAATTTGGCATGGTTGATTACGTCGGCGAGGGGACCCGTCATGCAAAATTTTATACAAATCCCCCAAAGGGGCCTTCCCGGCAAATGGGTGAAATATACGCAAAATTTTTATAGCTATCCATATACCTTTTTTCCTCAACTCACCTACAGGTCAGACCCTTCGGCGGATTTTTGCATGCGATGGCTCAAACGACGCGGTCTTGCGCACGGATGTGCGTTTTGGAAGTTAAAAAATTTGAAATTAATATTTAACGTATTTATTCAAAAAATTCCAAAAAATTACAATGGAGCCTATGGGGAAAATTAAACAATTCTTTGAACGGTCATAACTTTGGCTGTGTATAAGCTAAAGTCGTAATTTTTGGTTTTATGATATGGTTTTTGAGGATTGCCAATCTAATGGTGTCATTTAATTTTATCCCTGACCCTCCCTGGCTGCCATGGCAACGAAATTTGGGACAAAATGGGCTATAACTCGGCTTCCGTAAGAGGTTTTTGCGATATTGTTGCGCCTTTAAAGGGGTTTTCAGGGATGCGCCATCGAATGCTGCCAATCGCATTTTTCCCCGATCGACCACCGTTGCCATGGCAACGAAATTTGGGACAAAATTGGCTATAACTCGATTTGCGTAAGAGATTTTTGCGTCTATAGGGGAGTTTTGGGGGATGAACCATCGAATGCTGCCAATCACATTTTCCCCCGACCGATCACCGTTGCCATGGCAACGAAATTTGGGTCAAAAGAGCTATAACTCGGTCTGTTTACGAGATATACGCGACATTTTTGCGTCTGTAGGGGGTTTTTCGGGAATAGGTTTTTTGGGGATGGGCCATTGAATGCTGCTAATCGCATTTTTCCTCGATCGACTTCCGTTGCCACGGCAATGGAATTTGGACAAAATTGGGGGTACAGGTCGCTATCTCCAAGGTCCGCTATCGTTGAGGTCCGCTATCCCCAAAGGAAAATAACAAACTAAATAAAGCAAACTAACGAAGTAAAGAAACAAACTAAATAAAACTAATAACAAACTAAACCTAACCCTAAGCCTTACTCTAAGCCTAACCCTAACCCTAACCCCAACCCTAACCCTAGGATCTTGGCGATAGCGGGCCGACCCCAAAATTGGCTATAGCTCGGCTTGTGTGAGAGATATCTGCGATATTTTTTTGTTTATATGGAGGTTTTCGGGGATGGGCCAGCGAATGCTGCAAATCGAATTTTACAACGACTGACCCTCGTTGCAATGGGAACGAAATGTGGGACAAAATGGGTTATAACTCGACATATGTATGAGATAACTCCGAGATTTTTGCATCTAACAAGAGGTTTTGAGGGTGGAGCAAATAAATAATTTCAGTAAGTTTACCATGGTTGACTTTCATTGCCTTGGCAATGAAATTTGTAGAATCTTTGCCAAAAATTGGCTAGAACTCGGTTAACTACGGGATGAGCTCAAACTTTAGTTTGACTTAACTTAATAGACGTTTGTGGTCGGACATTTTACGCAACGGTTTAATAACTGCAATAATACGATTAGTTAAATTAGCATTATTGAAGTGTTTTCCGGGCCTGTATTAAGCGGGTGACGTGTGCAATATTTGTTTATTTATATGGCCATTTTGTGTATATAAAAGAAATTCTGTTCAGTATTGTCAGCAATGCAGGCCAGCGGTGACGTCATGCCTGACACGTGTCGTCTGGTTTGTTCAGTCACGCCATTAGATAGTAACAGTTATAAGCGGCTTGGCTACTGTAAGAAATATCTGAAGCTCAATATCTTTGTAACTGATCATTAGTAGGAAAACAGTATTTTAGTAATAAAACAGCAAATATAAATGTACAAAACATCAGTTTATACACTTGTTAACTGCAACATTGGTTTATCGTAGGTTTACTGAAGGTTCAAGGTGTAATTCAGCAGACGTTAGATAAACTTTAGTTTAACAGATCGATAAAAACGTTTAACGAACGTTTAAATATGGTTAACTATTAGTTTAGTGCGCATGGTTTAGCGTACGTTTAAATGTAATTTAATGAACGCTATTAATAAACGTTTAATGAACGTTTAGAATTGGTTTACTACTAGTTTAATTTGATGGTTTACCATAGGTTCAGATAGCATTCAGCAGTGGCGTAGACAGAAATGTGAATTGGGAGTCTCGCCTCCCTTCCCGACCTTTCTTTTTTGTCCTTTCTTTCCATCTTCTTTCTTTTGGCCTTTTCTCCCGTCCTTACCTTCCCCTCTTTGCTTCTCCAAGTCACTTAGATGCAATTGACCCCTAAAATCCATCTAGACAGTGGCTTCTATACCTATACCTGTTGGGCGCAGCTTGCGCCCAGTGAAAAATAGGGGCCAGTTTTGATAATGCTGCAGGTCAAACCTCTCTTCTTATTTTTACTGGGCAAACTAGTTTTACAAAACTCCTTCCCAATTTTCATTTTCTCTTATTTTTCCATCTGCATTCTTACAAAACTTTTTTGCTAGAGGGGGAAAAAGCCCAAAATAGAGAGGAATACTTGAGTCACAAATTGGGGGAACCTGAGCCCAAAACTAAGGGAAGTTGCACCAATTTCGATTCCAGATTTGGGTGGGACAGAAGCCAGATAAGAACTTGAGGTTCAAGGGTGCAAAATGTGAATAAAAAACAGCAAACGGTCTGCAATTTTAAAAAAAATTAATACGCATTTCAAATTCTGCCCACATTTCTACTTCTAATTTGATGGTAAACTTAATTATTCGTAGCTGCATTAGTACCAACATGTTGAGTGACCACTGTGGTATAACACGTCCAAATTGTTGTACAAAATTTTAAATAAATTTAGTTATGTTGAGAAAACACCAAGCAGGTCACACTGATAACAAATCTATCTCTTCCGAAAATCAATCCCCGTAAACCCATACAGAACAAGCACAAACAAAAATTCTAGCCGGCCACATCTCTGTATGTCAAGTACTTGCTTAAGTCCTCAATACCATAACAAACTAGAAAACAGTCAAAGCCCGCACACCTCCGCCAAGTGCTTGTCAAATTGTAATGTAGATTTCACCCACAGACTACGCGTTTCAAACTATAGTTGCATTTTCCACAGTGACCTAGTTCTTAGTTCAGTGATTGTATGCAGTGCCGCATTGAAAGCAATAGCCGTATGCCCCATTGAAATCAATGGGAAATTTTAAAGTGATCCAGAATCCAGGATTCCTTACGGATCCCTCCCCCCCCAAAAAAAAAATTGAATCACCGGTAGCTGTTGCCATCCCCGACCTTCTCCGAAAATTTCAGAAAGATCGGTCCAGAATTTTTTGCGTTATGTTGTTAACAGTCAAAGAGACAAACAAACAAACAAACTCGGGCAAAAACATTACATCCTTGGAGGAGGTAATAACAGAAAAAAACATGCTAACAGCCGGTTTTAAAAATTTACAGTTTTATAAACACTGCACAATAGGCAAGAAAAACAAATAATTGCACGTGAAACAACAAATTCATCAAAACTCAAAAACAAATGTACATTGAAACTCCCCAATAATATGCATTTAGTCTAAATTTATACAGCTTGTAATCCAACATTAATTGTGGGCACAAAAAGACAACCAAGTAACACGCATTACTGTTATGTACAGTGTCCAAAAAGTTAAAATGTAAAACTATGCTGAATACTGAACTTTCTATGTTATGCACAAATATGTTACTATATACTTTAGATGCTTGAGATTTCAATTTTTTTTAAACTAACCCAAAATTTGGATTTTAAACCTTAATTTTGCTTTTTTGGACAAATATTTCCAGAAAAAGCTTCCCAACAGTTTTCTGTCAGCCGCAATTTTCCCCTCCCCTACCATAATGGCACTGGTTTCATAAACAAAAACACAGCACACCAAACCGGTGGCATCATGCTGCCTATCCTAGACATTTGGCTGTCAGAAATTTTACTTCTCAAAAAATCTTTTTCTTGTCTAAAAATTTTTTTAACCAAAAATGAGAATATGGGACTAAAAGCACCATTTTGGGGAAATTTAGAGGGAAATTGTAATGTGCTCAGCACCAATAATCTCGTCTATCTGAAATATGCAAAGTCTGTCAAACTTGACAGAAAATTGCAACCTCCTGTACCACCTACTTTTTAGCCATGATGGTGCTGCACCAAACAACACATGTATCATTCAGAACTCAAGAAGTTAGCGTCCAACCACAGTTTAGCTTAGTTCAGTACGATACCTTAAAATTATGTTCACCTAAATCTAACAGCAAATAGCCATCACAAATGTGCTGGTTCATGTTAGGCTCTGCAAAATTCAGGGTGGACCAAAAATGTGCCACTTTACTTGTCCATATCTTTGCCAATTATTGACCGATTTTTAAAATTCTTTCACTGGCAAACTCAGCGAACAATTTGCGATAATGTGATTATTATAGATCCCACCACACCATAAATGCGTTTCTACACTATCTTGTAAAATATAAATGAAATATGCATACATAACAATAAAAACAAACAAACATTTTAGTAAAATTAAAAAAAAACACTTTAGACCAACACTGCAGTGAATGACACTATTTAGACTGTGTGGGTATAACACAGTCTAGTGTCATACGAATCATTCATCGCAATGTTGGTCTGAAGCGTTATTTTCATTTAAAGGGTGTTTACATAATCCAGCAAACTTCCAGCTAATGTATTCAAAATGCACGTGAATTGCTGGATGTTTGCTGGACATCTGCTGGAAGTTTGCTGGACGTTTGCTACCATATGTTATAATAAAGCTAGTCGTTTGCTGGATTATGTAAACACCCCACTAGTTATTTTTTTGTTATTATCGTTAGTTTTTGTTTAGATTTATATTTCACAAGGTAGTTCAGAAATGCATTTACCGTGTGCAGTAGTGTAGCCGAAAATTTTAATTGGGGGCCTCATCTCCCTTTTCCTTCCCTCCCTTCCCCAATTTGTTTTTTCCCTCCCTTTTCCTTTTCCCTTTTACTCCTTTTCTCCCTTTCCCTGTCCTCCCTTTTTCCCTCCTCTCTCCTCCCTTAGAAATAGAACCCCTGAAATCTAGCTAAGGAGTCTGGGAGAGTGCTGTGAGCTCCTCCAGCAAGATCTGGGGCGGAGCCCCAGCCGAAATAAAATTTGGTGCATTTTAGCTTTAAAAATAAGATCTGGTAGCAACGATTTTAATTATTTTAAACTGACCAATTTAATGCAGTTTAAACGTATGTTTATGTTTTGTATCAAGGTCTAGAGGGGCTACACCACTAACGGTGTGGTGGGATATATATAATTATCACATTATTGCAAATTGTCTGCCGAGTGTGCTAATGAAAGAATTTTAAAAATCGGTCAAAAATTGGCGAAGATATGGTAAAAAAGTAATGTGGCACGTTTTTATGGCCCACGGTGTAGTTCAGTCTTCAGCTGGTGACAGAAAGATGTTGCTGACAAGTCACGAACAGGTGTCGATAATGAGTTCCATGCTGTGGGACCGGACACAGAGAAGTTGCGTGGTCCATAGTGTGCCAGTCGAGAACGCTGACCGCAGACATGGGTAACCTCAACTAGATGCTGTGGAATGTTGATGCATTCTTGTACCAGAAGTCAATGAAAGTCGTTGCTCAATGTTCATTGTGCTGGCAATGCCGTGTTATCATCAAATTTTCACTTAAACTAGTTAATAAACACAGCAAAAACAATTAGGTTCATTTTACATTAGACATCACTCTCAGCTCATCTTACAGTTAGCAGAAGTTAAATACATGCTTCCTGTGGATGCTTCATTTTGTGGTATGTACTATTACTCACATCCTTCCCAGTCCCATCAATGGATTTAAGGTATCAAACTAAGCAGATAACATGCTGATATTTGATTATTTTTACACAATTAGAAAGATGCTTCCATCATTCACCAGTCAACACCACTGACCACAAAGCCTATATTTACTCTATCTCTAACCATAAACCTATCCCTACCTTTAACCTTGTCACAAAAACTACCTCTAATCCTAATATGTGTAGTGTAAGCGGATCTGTACGCAACGAACGCAAATCAACTCTGCGCTGCCCAATCGTCACGTTCCAAATTAACACCTTAAAACGACTAATTGGCATTTAAGTGCAAACAAAATACGCATAAACATACCACAATATAATAATACGTACAAACAAGTATCTTACACATATAAAAGCACTGAACGCAAATTAAGCACCAATAAGCAAGTTAAAAATTCAAACGTAAGCGTTAACGCTATTTGTTTACAATTTCAAAATTTGTTAGCGGTGCAATAAATAAGTAAATCTGTCATTTCCAGATAATCGTTCATTCAGCATTTTAAACTATTTTTTCAACGATTGAGTGGATTAATAACAAATAGTTACAAAAGCAAATTTTGCGTTGACAAAATACTGTTCATGGAACAATAATATAATAAATAGAAACATTTATGGCAATGTAAGCGGCATAAGAAGCAAAAAAATATTATTTTTGGCATTTTACATTAAAATATTAATAATCGGTTAATATAAAATTCCAAACACTTATCAAAAAGTTTGACCTTTGGAATAATGCGTAACCGTGGTGTTTTATTTATTAAAACCAGCAACAAATGTTTATCTGATAAACGTTGGCTAAGTGAATTATTTCAGATTCACGGCCAACCATACTGGTTTGCTGGTAAAATTGGCCAACATTGGGTCAATGTCTGACTTTTCCTTCCAACCATTCCAAGTTCCAACCTGAAACCAGCATTGGCCCAATGCTTCCAGGTTTGGTGGGTCAGTGCTTGGTCGACTCTTATTGTTTAAAAAGTTTACTGAATTGCGAATATATCGGTGAAAAAATTCACATTTGCCCATGCGTTTTCAGGCAATTATTAGGTGTCAAAGATTTTTTTAGCTACAATTTTTATCAAAAATAGCCCAATAAGTAGCTTAAATTCTTGATGACTATTAACCAACTCGCCAAAAAACCGCACACGCCACTCAAAAGTAACCCAAAGACTTGTTCTTTTTTGTTACTGCAACACAGGTTTTATGCAATATGAGTGATTGTCAATGCTTGTGCATGTGCGTTAAGCTAACGTTGAACTGAGGTTGCACCCTAAACGTTTATATATGTAAATTTTGAAAACGTTTAACTAACGTTTATTCCAGGTTTTAACCGAAACGTTTATATATAAACATTCGGAAAACGTTTAGCGAACGTCAAGTTTAGATTCAGATATGGTTTAGAATCACCTAACTTTTACTAAACCGATCTAAACGGACGATAAACCACTATTTTGCCCGTTGGGTAAAACTAAGGTAAAATCACCTGACCTCCCCACGGCCAATCAGAAAGTTTCCTAACAACCACTCCCCCACCTCTCAAATTAGTGGAGTGTCCGATATGGTGAAGGCCTATTAAGATAGACAGAGACAGTGGTACTAGAAAAGTACGAGGAAAACCAGAGATTTGGTGAAATTTGGATGAATTATTAAAACATCAAAAATAAAAATAGGTTATGGAAGTAATATTAAAGATTTGGAAAATTAAAATTAAAATTTAAAAATAAAAATTTGAAATTTAAATGAGGTAAAGTTTGAATAATACAAAAAGAGATAAAGGCTAATTCCTCGGACTGATCACAAGTAACCATTCAATGCAATTTATCTGACATTTATGTAAAAATCTGTTTAGTTTATATACAGTGTAAAACAGCACAAATCACAATTTAAAAATTCAAATTTTACCTTTACACAGTCAGCAAAGTTCTTCTGACTTTGTGTAATAGTGATGTTTGAATTTTTAAATTGTGATTTGTGCTTTTTTATATCTACAACCACGATGTCACTCTTACACTGTATATAAACAGAACAGTGTTTTACATAAATATTTGCAGTTTTATTGCCGTTGAAAGTAATCTGGATTAGTTAATTATAGCAATGTGAGAAAATGTATAAATGTTTTTGTTGCTAGATAACAACGATTTTTCGTATACTTAACGTATGATTTTTGCGGGGGTGCATATGTGCGCTTTTGAATAATTGCACACTTCCCATACCAAAATAAACCGATCTTGAAAACACCCCATCTGATGCAAAGATCTTCAATTCATCTCTTACGTAGACCAAGTTTTAACCCATTATGTCCCAAATTTTGTTTTCATGGCAACTAGGGTCGCTAGGGGAAAAATCCGCGTGGCATTATTCGATGGCCTATTCCCGAAAACCTTTCTATAGACGCCAAAAAATTTGCAGATATCTTGCATAAGCCGAGCTATAGCCAATTTTGTCCCAAATTTCGTTGCCATGGCAACAAGCGTCGCTCGGGAAAAATTCGGTTGGCAGCATTCGATGGCCCATCCCCGAAAACCCCACTATAGACGCAAAAATCTTGCAGATATCTCTTACACAGACCGAGTTATAATAAATTTTGTCCCAAAATTTGTTACCATGGCAATATTGGTTGCCAGGAGAAAAATTTAAATGACAACATCAGATAGCCCGGCCCCGAAAATATGGGGGTAGGTGCAAACAGCGCGCCATTATCTTTTACTGGGACCGAGTTATAGCCAATTTTGTCTCAAAATTTGTTGCCATGGCATCGGGAGTTGACAGAAGGAAAATTTAAATGACACCATCGTATAGCGCGGGCCCGAAAATAAAAAGTAGGTGCAAACAGCGCGCAATTATCTTTTACGGGGGGCGTAATTTTGTTCGAGTTATGGCCCATTTTGTCCCAAATTTAGTTGCTATGGCAACGGGGTTCGATCTGGGGTAAATATAAATGACACTGTTAAATTGGCCGACTCCAAAAACTATACCCTAGAACCAAAAATTACGACTTTATTTGATAAATAGCTGGAGTTATGACAGTTTAAAGCATTCTCTAATTTTCCCCATAGACGCCATTGTAATTTTTCATATTTTTGAGAAAAAAATAAGTAAAAATGTTGAATTTAAATTCTGTAACCCTTAAAAGGCACTTTCTTGCGCGAAACCGCGTCATATGAGCCATCGTGCGTTAAAATTAGTTTAGTCGTTTTTCCTGTAGAGGACGGCAAGAAAAAAGGAAAGAGAAGGAAAGGGAAGGAAAGGCACAAAAGTCACGCTAGCGTTATATTTTACCTATTCGTGGGGAAGCCCCCCGTAAACGGATTTTTACCAAATTTTGCACACCAGGAGATATGCTGGACATAATGCAGATATTTGTGTGGAAAAATTAAGGGGTTTGGGAAATACGAGGGGTCAAATTTTGGAGTTTCCCATTGAAACGGCTGGTCACCCTTACAACAGTGCTGCGCTACCTCGCACCCTGTGTTCAACACTAATAACCCGTTCACACCATACAAACAAAAACAAGAGATATCACCAAGCACTCTGAAATTTCTTAAACTTACTATGCCTATGACTCCACAAACACCTCAATACTGCACTGTGGACTACAAAAATATTGTAAATATTTGATGGCTGCACTGTACGACGGTGCAACTGTACGACTGCATTCTGACGGTTGCGGACCAATCGGCAATTAATTCAGCTTTCATTTTCAATCAAATAAGAACACCGCACGGCTGCCATATGATGACGTCCTGCGTAAACACGCCGGACGAACCGCCGAGCGTCACTGTACTGCACTGCACAGGCAGCGCCGACAACAGAAGAGTAACGTCACAGCACGGACACTTGCGGACTGCTGTAGTAAGCGTAGGCCGAGTACTCGCCGACTCGCCGTGCGTCTCTCGTACCGCCACACGCCAGGTCGCCCGGTCACTCGCAGCCATACGTTCAATTGTCGTGCAGCCAAATCCAGCGCGAATGCACCTCACAAGAACACAGTACGTTTGTAGTATCATACATATCAGGCATAAGAATAGCAAGGTAACGAAGTTTCGAAAAAATAAATAAATAATAAATTTAAAAAATCTTGTTGTGAGCCAGTATGAAACACATCCAACAGATTTACTAAAAAATAAAATCCGGAGCGCAACGCCCATCGGAAAAAATAAAATAATGACCCTTCGACGCCGACCAACGGGCAAGCCCTAGGTCAAAAAAAGAAAAAAAATGTGGGACACAGACTAATCGTCCTTATCGGAAAAACGAACAGCCTAAAACACTACAGAAACACGCTAAGAAAAAACTACACTATTAGTAAAAATTCCAATAAATTAATATTAGTAAAGTTAAGTGGTAAAAATTAAAATG
>Ga0209454_1003095_pt1 | contig 11723 bp, 2 predicted proteins | sample WorMetHERISLAND1_2_FD_187400 | JGI IMG/M metagenome (GOLD analysis project Ga0209454, IMG submission 187400) | Marine gutless worms symbiont microbial communities from Max Planck institute for Marine Microbiology, Germany - Olavius geniculatus... | ecosystem: Host-associated > Annelida >...
GCCGTGTACGGCGCCAAAAGCGTGGACTACTTCCGGCGGAACCGACAAGGCTCGACACGCTCGCACTGTAAAAGGGGGAGTTATGACCGGGGGGAAGAATGTCCGGGGGGAAGAATGTCCGGCATTCGACTTTGGTATAGCTTAAAATTTAAATCACCTATAAAACAGTCATCAAAATATTACATTTCTAAAAAAAACGTTTATACATAATTCAGCATTTCCAGCTTGCTTTCTGATACTTTATAAGGTCCAGAATGTTACAAAAATCGACGGTTTTCAGTGCTTCCGTGATCCATAGCTGAGTTGAGGGAAGGAACCCCAGAAAGGGACAGAAAAAGAAAAGGGAGAAAAAAATAACAACTAGAAATTTGGGGCAAAGCTCAACGTGAGGCCGCCCGGCGCCGTAAGTCGGATTGGGAAAAAGTTTGAGGTTAAAATTTCTCTCGTAGCAAAGTCAGGTAGCCGAACTCAAATACGTCAGCATACACGGAACGCGCATTGTCAACTTAGAGTGGGTCAACATCCGCGCGCTAACGGGCGTCTTTAGTTGACCAAAGTTCATCAAGTTTCTTTTTTCAACGGGGGAGAAAATTTAGTTTACAACGCTTTTTACCGCTTGTCCATATTCATATCCATTCTAGAGATATTCATAGTCAAAGTCTGAAGTTAGGATACACGAAACGCGCATTGTCGACTTAAGGTGCGTTCTCACTGCGCGCGTTAATGCGGGTTAATGCGCGTTAACGCGTATTGCATATTCATGGACCAACTAATCAAAGTGTTCTAGCCAAATTTCTAAAACACTTTCATTGGTTGGCTCATAAATATACAATACGCGTTGACGCGCGTGAACGCGCGCAGTGAAAACGCACCTTTAGGGTGGGTCAACATCCGTGCTCTAACTGTCGTCGTTAGTGGATCAAAGTTCACCATTTTTCTTTTGTTTAACGCAGCCTCTATCCCTTCCAGAAAAATTCATGGTCAAACTCAAAAGTTGTCCTAAATCGCGCCCAATTTTGGACGGTTTTTGCTCTCCAAATTTCAAAGGGGCAGTGCCCCCCTTCAAAAAAGTTGTACTTGCGTTATTACTCCTACCTAGCAGCACATCAAGCGGTAAAGTTTCGCGAGGCTACTCTCCTTATCTTCAAAGTTATAGGCGCACATACGCTACATTTGAAGCCAATTTTGAACCCCCTTTGTAAAAAATGTTGGGGAACCCCCGTCCCTACTGGTGTTGTCTAGCAAGCCTCGGTCATTTTCTAGCGTGTGTAAAAATTTCAGGGCGCAACACGCCTTAGGGCCAAAATATGGTCTTCCGAAAAAGTCGATTTGGTGGGTAAACATTAGCCGCATAAAGGCTATGGTAAGTGGACCAAGTTCAACGGACTTTTTCCATCTAACGCAGGAGGAATAGTAGTCGATACCGATTTTAAATATCTCCAACCGTTCCAGAGATATTCGCGGTCATAGTCTAAAGTCGTGCAAAATCGGGCCAAATTCAGCATGTTTTTAGCCCCATTTTTGCGGAAAAGCCCCAAATTTTTGGACCGAGATTATAAAATCGAACACACTGTTCGTCAAGTTGCAAAATTTCGCGGCGATCGGCCAACGGACTTCGGACATCTCGTAACGAAAAAAGAAAGAAAGAACAGTAAAACATAAGGTTTTCCCGAACTATCGTTCCGGGCGGCCTAAAAAGGCAGAAGAAGAGGGAAAAGGAAATACGGAACTTGCTTAAAAGACTCAGAGGATAAACGCCCCTGGCTCAGGCCTAGGATCTGGTTCTAGGATGATGGCGGCGTTATTTATTTGTGTACGCGATGAGTTCCTGGCAACGTTGGCGGCTGAGTAGATGAAATGTGTTCGCACTGATGACTGATGGCTTACGTATGTGGCCGAGACGGCTCCAGAGGTCTCGTAAGACGCCACAACACACACATAATAACAGTGTCACCAATTGACATAGGCAAATACTACGCTGTCTTGCCTCGGGTGTGAAAATGAGTAGCGACTACTTGTCAGGCACAATAGGTGACGTCCAACTGACGATGCGAGCACAATGCAGATGACTGTGTCGCTAATGACGTGACGTCATAACGTACGTCATAGTGACGTCCAGCAAGTGCTTCCAGTTACGTCGTCAGTGTCGAATGACGTCGATCGCTACATACGTCACAATGTGCTCGGCCTTGAGTCTCTTGCAGTTTGGCTATCTTATCTTGTCATGAGTCCGCTACACAGTGTTCGTCCGCGTTGAGATTTCGAAAAGTATCTTACATTGAAATTTTGAACTAAATTGCTTGCGCTGCAAAATCGATTTTACTTAATAATAATATTAATATTACTACAAGGCTCTCGTTAGAGTGCATATGTCCGCCAATTCGTGTACACAGACAGACAGACAGACACACACACAACGACAGACAGATCGATCAAGCTCATAATCTCCTCCAATTCACTTCGGTCTATTAATAGCCTATATTATTATTGTTAAGCGGACTCTCTCTTACAGCACAATAAGCGATTTCTCCTATGTGTATGCATTTCTCCGTAGCGTGGTATGTCTCTCTGTGACATTTGTTTTTGTGCCCCCTGCTTAAGTCATTGGACAGAAATGGATGCCCATTTGTCAGGCACACTTTTCGGGTTAAATGACACGTTGTATCGGGAGAGGGAAAATATGAGGGTCGAACTCGCAGGGAAAACACACATAAAATGATTTATAAATCACCAGGTGGCAGCATTGATCAGCAATTTTGTTTGTTTTTGCTAAATTTGATTTTTTTTGCATTCCGGGGCTAAACGTTAAAAACTACTGGAATGACCAGGAATCCGGACAATCTGTCCGGTGCGGAAACTATCGCGCAGAATGGCGTCGAAGCGCTGCATGAAAATAGACAGCCCTCACGCTTCTCATTGGAGATGGCTGAAATCCTGCGGCCCAAGTCTCCAAGGAACTGAACAGCTAAATCGTTGATTGGGTCCAGCTTTTTCACAGCGATTGGCTAAAACACGAAATAGGCAGGGAGGTCGGCATAATATTTCAAAATTTTTCCTGTTGCTGCTAATTTGGCAGCCGCTCCAGCTGAGATGGCAGAATGCATGCTAAATCTAGGAGCCGGTGTTGCTAGCGGACAGCGTGAACGCGACTGTGACGTTCAATATGTCAAGCCTTTCCGTCTCAGCCGCCTTGCACAGTACTAACGTATTATTTTTCTAATTGTTAGGCGGAAATATCTTATGCTTTACGTTGTCGTTCGTAAATTGCGCAACAAATAAAAACATTTAAAAATTGAACTTTTAAGGTTTTTAACAGTGTCTTCAAACCAGTTCTCCAGCTTTGTGAGTGATCGGTGACTACTTCATATTTAACAGAGAGTTGTCGAACATCTATCTCGCCAGTTTTGTCGTCGTTGTCGTCGCTCAGCGCAGACAAAAAGTCCACTTACATGGCGCCGACATATGCGTGCAGCACTCGCTGGTTTTTTTGGCGTGCGTGTGTCAGAAGGCGTGGCGAAGTAACAGCAGAATGTCGACTGAGATGTAGAGCTACTCGTCAGGTTGTTCCAGACTCATTCGTTTCAGTTTGAGCGATGCAGCGCAGTAGCAGCATCGATGCTTTCACAGGTCGAGGTCGCTCAGCATTCGAAGTGCGAACAATTCGTCCTGACACTTAACGACAAACTATGCACCAGACACGGCTGGACTAACAACGTTGGACTAACAACGTTACAAGTAATTTGAGCAAAGCTCGCGTGACGCGCGATAGCAGCGGTGCTGCAAACTGGGCAATCGTGTAGCCTACAACATGCAAGACAATAATAGTGCATTTTGAAGGAGTACCCAAATTCGAGGCTTCCGTACAGAAGACTCCTTAAATATATTCAACTTTATTCACCATCAGTGGTAGCATAAGCACATATAAAGAAAAAAAAACATAAACATAATTAACAACACAGCGGACGGTAAGACAGAGTAACAGTAGAATGACACAAATAGATGAAAGGCTTAACTAACGAGCGAAAAGCTCGAAACTCTGTTCAAACTTTACCGATCTATTACCCAAGACAACGCTGGGTAAAAATATGCCAGAGCACAACTGAATACTCTTGACAGTTTCAATGTTATTTGTACTAAATAATTTCATAAAGAACATGTTATATGCAAAGTCAATTGAACTCAAATCCGACTTACTAAGCGAGCAGGCTTCAAGTCCATAAAGCAATACAGGAACACATTTACTATTAAACAACTGTATAGCAACTTTTTCAGAGGCAATTTAAACGGTCGAAATTTAGATTATTAAAAATAAACGTTCTATGCTAAAAAAAAATTATATAGACCTACGCAAGTTGTTTTGGTCCATCTCCAGCCATTTCGTCGCAATTTATCCTGAAAATGTGCGCTGCAGCCAAAAAGTGCGAAAATTCACTAAAAGCTCCTTTTGGGGGGCTCAATGTCGTTTAAGGTCATCGATGTTAATAAATCTAAAAAGCCCATCGTTAGTGCTTGTTATGATATCCAGCATGTATGTACCTATCTGCAACCGTTTTACGCTAATAGCTAATAGCAGTAAAATAACCACTTTTCGGGAGGTACCCTCTTTGATGCTCGCATACGCAGGCCTCCTTGAACCTTGAACTTAGGGGGTCGGGACTTGGACAGCTAAAATTTACATTTAATGCTGAAAATTTCATATGTAGATTGTCTGGGTCTATTTCTAGCCATTTTGGCGCAATTTACTTTTAAATTGTGGCGCAGCCCGAAATTATCAAAAATTTACGAAAATCCCTAATTTTAAAGGTTCAAGGTCGTTCAAGGTCATGGTTGTTGATAAAACTAAAAAGCCCGTCACCAGTGCTTGTTACGATAAGCAACACATCTGTACTTATCTGCAACCGTTTTCACATTAAACGAGCCAATAATGGCAAAATTACGTCTTTTAGGGAGGTACCCCTTCTTGACGCCCTCGTTCGAAAGGAACCCCCTTACAAAAAAGCAGAAAATTTTGTCAAAAAACTAGAGTCCTTGGAGCAGTCTACAATGAAGATTTCGTGATCCTAGCTTGCCCCGTTTTGATACAGATCCAAAGTGTGACCGACGGACAGACAGACAGACAGACGGACGCCTAGGCCATGGCTAAGACGAGCGAAGCATTTTGCTATCGCGCGTAAAAAGTGGAGGAAAAAGTGCGGAGGTGTGGGACCGAAAAGCCTGCACACTTTCACATTTCACTTTTTCGCCGCTTTGCAATGCGAAGTTTTGACATGGGTTTTAACCCTTTTGATCTCTCTCCAATCTTTACCTCAAACGAAAAACACAAAACGAACTAGAAGACACTCGTGAGAGTGCATATCTCCGCCAAGTGAAGTAATTTAAGCACTGTGAAAAAAGGACTGACTGCCGTCAAATGGCGTGCTGAGCCTGACGTTACAGTTGGAACTTAAAATACCAAACCAAACTGATAGTAAAACAGTAAAAGGCTCCGCAATATAGGCCTAGGCTTAAATCAATACGCCGAATGCCTATTCACGAGCGTGCGTGCGGACGAACAGTAGGCATAACCTGTAGCATCACTGCTGAGCAAAACGCAGCTCACGATTACAAGAAATGACATTATCTGCACACAGTGGACTCAATGTATGAGCTTAATTACTCGAGAATGCTACGCTAATACCACGAATGCACTGAGAATTAGCGGATGAAACGGATCCTACATCAGCGGCCGGTGCTCACTGTTCTATTGCACGGTCACGATAGCGCTACACATTGCGACTGCAAATAACTCGTATAGGCAGAAAAACAGCGCTTGAAGAAAAAAGAAATCACGTGTGTGACTGCACATATCCATATTTCTAGACTTGAAATCAAACTTTGACACTACTAGAGAGCCTATAATAGAACTAATTATGCTGGCGCATACGCTGTGAAAGACAGGTCTCTAAAATTTTTTGCGTAAGCTGGGGCCACGAAGAACCCGCAACAACATACCTGATGAACTAAAACGTATTACTAACGTTACTACTTTAAAAAGCATTTAATGACTTATTTTTAATCATGTTTTAACTAGGCTTGTTTTATCTGTAATCTGCGCAGTGCGCAATATAAGCATATGACGGTGATGATGATGATAATGATGATGAAGCCTACCCGTTTAAACATGACCTTGCATTGCATATAGGCTAGCATTATGTCTGAAACAGCTTGCCAGAAGAGGTTCGATTATCCCCAGCCAGGAAAATTTCTCAAAGAAATCAAATCTGGGCGTAGCAAATGTAGACGTCGAGAAAAGACATTGACGATGTTGATGTTGCGCGGAGAATAGGTAGGTCACGAAGGGCAAGGAAGTTATTTATTTCTCCAGACTGTTCAGACGCGTACATAGCGACGTAATTGAGCTGAAGTGAACTGAACTGACATGGTTTTGTTTTTATACGAACTGACCAATAAGCAAACAGTAATGCATCGCAGTAGGCACCATCTAACGGCGTCAGTAACTACGTGACTATGTGCACGTGCACATCAACCAATGATCAATGGGCTCGCACAGCGCCGCAGACGTTAATTTCGTTTTAGTACGATGAACTGTATGATATTTTTGTTCATCTAATTTTACTTCTACCGGACTGTTTCTCGCATTAGCTGACTGTTTGATTGCGATATTTTTGTGACGCTGCACGTCGGCACCGTCAATTAACTGCAGCAGCGTCAGCTATGTTTACACGGCATGGCAGCTGCTGACGGTGGATATTTTTAACACAATGCTATAAATTACTTTGCGCAGACGTAGGCCTATAAAAGATAGATTTTACTGTATGTAGGCCTATATATCATACAAATTTACAACAACTTCTGAAGTATCCGAATTTTCCAAGTTAATGTAGCAACAGATTTCAGGTTATGTGGTAGGTTTAGTTATATCGTTAACTTCTCTGTCAATGCAAAAGTAAAACTTTAGTCTCAAAGCCAGTCAACATTTTGCTAAAAAAAGTCGTAAAATAAGTGATAGGCCTACGCTTTTGCGGAAAGCGGTACAGAAGTAAATGCAAGGAAAAGCAGATAGACCATTCGTTTAAACATTAGGATGCAGAGGACTAGGTCTAGGCCTGCATCATGCTGAAATCCGCATTTGTTTCTTACGTCGACTGCTTCATCTTGGCTCTCGACTACGCTTATACACTTAGGTTACTTATTATTGCTAAGCGAATTACAATGCTTTCGGAAGTAAACGTAAGCCTACATATAAAAATGTAGGCTAATAACATATTTGCAATATTAAACGTAATTTAGTTTAGCAATGTTGTTTTTCATTTTTTATGTTCTGGTGGTTTAAACACTGCATAATCATCAATCGTCGCGGCTCGGGTGATGCAGCAGCTATCATGTGCATCTCTTTGCATCTCTGTGTCTGCAGCGCGAGTCTTCAACAGATTGCTGTCTTTTTAAACACCACCTAACCGTCTTTGTGCATCCTTTAGCAACTTGCTTCTGGTGTCTGATACAGAACAGTAAAGCAAAAGTGTCGTAACTGCATTTTGTGCTAAACGGAGAAAAAACGAAAAAGAAGATTGACACGGTTAGCATAAATCGCCTGTAATCTTGACAGTTGTAAAAATTTAGGTAATTTGATGCAACGTCTGAAATATTTTTCATATAAACGTTCATTTAATGGTGCTTTTTTATAATTTTAGAGACTTTTAATAGATACGACACTTATGCACTAACTTTTTTCAACTGCCATATTTTGTTAAACTATTTTGAATTAGTATTTTTTCAGCTACAACTGGTAAAAATTTCATGTAAATTGAGCATCGTTTGAGTGAATTAAAAAAGAAAGGTCCCTTTTTATGAAACACCGTGTAGATTCAATGCTTTCATGCGGACGACGGGACGTTGAATACGTGTCTACCTCGGACTCTGATCACTGATCATTCCCACTTTTTTAACAATGTACCAAATAATACAGTTACTAATACTGATTAACATAAAATTTTCAGTGAATGATTTGTTAACATGTGTTAATGGATCATCGCAATAGAAATCTATCACGGAGTCGCTAAGACTCAGTCCTTATCAATCGTATTTGAATTGATCACACAAGAGTTAGCAAGACTCAGTGAGTAAGTGAGTGAGTGAGCGTGTAATGTTTAACGTCCCTCAAACCTATAGGAATAGGCCTATTGTAAAGGGAGAGAATCAATGTCGATTGGTATGAATCAATGTTGGTATGTTGATACTGCCTAGATCAACTCAGCCTTCCATCCCTCCGGGGTAGGTAAATTGAGTACTGGCCTATCTGGCTGGGGTTAAGGCGGGGCACATTCGCCTGTGTAGGATGGCAGGTAACACTGTGTGATCCCATACAGCAGGTGACGCCCCGTAGCGCTGTGATGAGTTTCCTATAAAGAGCTATAGGCTACACTAGGCACTAACATTTACGTTAAGCTTGCCATTCTGTCAAGCGCATTCTCGCAGTCTGCACTTGTTTTGATGCAGCACGACAAACAGAAAGTTGATACATAAAAAGAACACATTTCCATTCACGTCGATTAATTTAACAATCATGTAGTAAATGACGCTTTGTGAAACTTGCATGCCCCAAAACGACAAAATTATAACATTAAACTAATACAACGGCTTTAATGTTAAATGTGCAACAAAATCAACCAATTCACTGAAATTTAACTTGTCCATTAATGTCGGCACCTATCACTAAGACAGAAAATATGGCATAATGAGTGACGTTGTAGTAAGTAATAGAGTGCAATACAGTTGTAGCTGCGCTCTGCTATCAGTGCAAAACTGTAGCATGAAACGATACGACACGTTTGCACTGAAGTGCAAGCAGGCCTTCGTAAGTGCAAACTGTCGCAGTGTATAATACGACAGTTTTGCTCTAAACAAAAGGGGCTCAGATGCACATACGACAGTATTGCACAGCTCATAACGCAATCTGTGGATCGATTTTAGATGCGACAGTTTTACAGAAAGATGCGGCATGAAATTCTGAATCGAATGGTATAAAAATGTCAAAAACAATGAATTTTGCAGATATGTAGGCCTACCGAACCTCGTCGTGCGTAACAGGCTGCTGATGCACTGCACCTTAGGACGCCTGACTGAACATGCTTCGCAGAGGTGAAACGATTTGCCGCATGTGCGTACATGTAGTTCATGTTCATCCTTTGGCTACAAGATTGCATATCTCAGTTGAACCTAATGGTATAAACCAAGATTCCATTGAAGTTTGGGTTAGTGGCTTGGCATAGCGGTAACGCATTTCATCCGATCAACGAAGTTACTCTACGTCAGGCCTTGAATGGGTGACTGCCTAGGGGCAGGTAAACGATCTCGGTATGTAACCAGCCGCCTAGGTCAACTCAGCCTTCCATCCCTCCGGGTAGGTAAATCGAGTACCGGCCTATGTGGCTGGGGTTAAGGCGGGGCGCGTTCACCTGTGTTGAGTGGCAGGTAACACTTTCTGATCCCATACGACGGGTGACGCTCCATAGCTCTGAGATAGGTTTCCTATGAATAGCTATAGCATTTTTAACCATTTACACTGACATTCTCATTTATTGTCACATCTTCTATGAGCGTGTCTATGTTTTAATACTTCATTTAAACTGTGGGCTTAATACGAACATATTACTAAGAAAATATTCAAAATGTTGTACATTTTGCGCTGTCGAAATGTGTGCTACATTCTCCTCTATATTTTTTAAATTTTATTATTTACAGCTGTTTCAGAGTGTGAACCTTTTACCCACTCTGTAGAGTTCCTTAGTAATAAAGCTCAACGCAAATCCTACATCACATCTCTATTGTGTTAGAAGACCTAAATACTAGTAGGTTACAAAATTATGCTAATACTAGCGTTTATAGATATTATACAAAAATCATATAACAACGATGATCTAGTTTCATTTTTCGAACAGGAAATGTTCAGAGCCACACTCACTGTAACACTGAAACCGTTAACAAATAGTAAATAAATGTTATGCAGTGAATATCAGCCCAAACGAATTAATACAACACTTTTAAGAGTCACTAGCTCACTATAAAAACCATGTAGACAATATCAAACACAGTTATTTTAACGGCAAATCAACACGTTAAACTGAAATGCATAAAATTCATTCACAACAACAAACACCAAACCTTGAAATTCAACCGCACTGCAAGACTAAATGCAGGGACTATGGCAGTGTCATCACATTACAGTAATGAGCTACAAGTTAAAAACAGCAAAATTCAACCTCTGACAAGAAAACACATGCAAATTTGATGATGCGTAGTAATATACACTGAGGTAACTGCACTGCAACAGCTAATCAACCAAATACATACAGTAAGCATAAGATATCAAACATCAATAAATCAATAATATCAATAAATCAAAGCAATTGTCAGCATTAAATAAATTAATAATAGTTAAATATTACACTAAGAAGCAGCTATCACACAGTAGTTAAGACTTTGATTTCTTCAAGGTCCATGAATCACCACGGTGGGTGGACCCAAGGTAAATCATGGACCACAACATGGGTTCAGCCATCAATGAAAAAAATTCCAGCTAGTAATGGGTACTAAGCAATTACACATGAAAATCTATGGGATCCTTCAATAGTTTTCACTATATTCCCACTAATGCAGAACAGATATATCTAAAACATAAAAAGTTCATGCTAAGAACTGTCAAATGGCACTGCTGTACCAAAGCCCATCCATGTGTCTAGTAGACAGGTCTAATAAATTACTCGTGTAAAACAAAAGACTTGGCATTTTGGATGACTTTACAAGCAAACAGAATATCAGAGCCCTGAGAGCATTCTTAAATACTAACACTAAGTGTCTTAATTCTATGCTACATAACTACAGATCGGTTACAGTGCAAACATCACAAAACGTGGGCATCGAGACACCAAGATAAAGCTCTAAAGACACAAGTAACAGTCAACTATGTACAGAGTCCGTGTGTCGACATCATTCAGACATTATCCGTAATCAACGATGAATTGGTAGCCAGACTACCGGTCATCAGAAATATAAATTAACAGAACTGCCATATATAACATGATAAGTAAGGGACTCTTAAGACCAAACTGAAACTGTGGTATGGTACAGCATAAATAGCGCTGCAGAGACACAAAGTGCAACACTGCAGACTTATTTTTATGCTCTTATCATTTTCTGTTGTTCCTGATCCTGACAGCTTTGTTACTTGAGACAATCTAGCTGTCTATTGCATGCTTTTTAAACTGTTCTGTTCTATTGGTCTGCTATTACCATACGGTAAAATGAAGCGTGTAACAGATCCAGATGGTAACCAGTGCAAAGTTGGCATGATACGGGTGATTGAGTTGGTTAGAAGGCACGTCTCTGTTGGTCGCTGTAACACAGCTTGTAGTTGTAGCGGCGTTGTCTCACGCAGTGTGACATCTGCTCACTCACTCGGTTTGCTCGCTGCAGCGACTTACGCGTCATCGCTGACGTAGCTTGGCGTGATGACGTCATCTGTTGCTGATGACGACGCATCACTGCTGCCATGGCAGCGCCATTGCCTCGTGACGTCACGCCTCGAGTGGTGCCTGAACGCCGGCGGTCGGCAGTGATGACGTCACGTGGTACCGCCACCACCGGCACTACTCGGTGTACGACTGGCTCCACCGGCTGGACTGTTACAGACTCATCCAGGTGACAGATGAGTGGGCAGTGCTCAG
>Ga0209454_1003098_pt1 | contig 11721 bp, 10 predicted proteins | sample WorMetHERISLAND1_2_FD_187400 | JGI IMG/M metagenome (GOLD analysis project Ga0209454, IMG submission 187400) | Marine gutless worms symbiont microbial communities from Max Planck institute for Marine Microbiology, Germany - Olavius geniculatus... | ecosystem: Host-associated > Annelida >...
ACACCATTGGATTGGCCATCCCCGAAAACCATACCATAGAACCAAAAATTACGACTCTATCTTATACACAGCCAAAGTTATGACCGTTTAAAAAGTTGTTTAATTTTCCCATAGGTGCCATTGTAATTTTTTTGATTTTTGCGAATAAATACGTTAAATATTATATTTTAATTTTCTAACCCCAAAAAGGCACTTCCTAGTGCAGAACTGCATCGTTTGATGTATTAAGCGTGCGTAAAAATCCCTTAAGGGGTCTGACCTGTGGGTGCGTTGAAGAAAAAGAGGCATATAATTATAAAGAAAACTTTTTACTTATATTTCACCCATTTGCCGAGAAACCCCCTTGGAGGAATTTGCATAAAATTTTGCATGACGGGTCCCTCCCCGACGTGATCAACCGTGCCAATTTTCTCTCAATCGGGCCAGGGGTTTTGATTCTGTGGGGAGTCAAATTTTTGGACTCCCCATAAGAAAAAAAAGTCGCCGTTAACACAGGGTTTGAACTGCCGTTCAGCCTGTGATAGCTCCATAAAACATTGGCTGATTTTAATAATTTTTGGCATGCAACATCAAGAAAAAACTTAACGTAAATGACTGTAGTTTTGGCCACCTCACTTTAATGCTGTCACTACCCTACCTTATGAAATGCAGAAGTCGTACTTTGGTCATTTACAACAATGAATTCATACTGGATAGTGCACGTGCCGGCTCAGAAATGATTAACTGAATGGCAACAAACATGACTGGCAACTACTGTATCTCAAAAAGTCACACGTGTCACATCACATCATCTTTATTACAGCATGTGCTCAAAATGTCCTCCTCCAGCACCAATGCAAGCAGCAAATGTTGACACCACTATGTCAGCAGGCTCGTTAACATGCATTTCACAAGGTAGTGTAACGACAGTATTGCAGGGAGGAGGCCAAAACTACAGTCATTTGCGTCGAGTTTCTTCTTGATGTTGCATACCAAAAATTATTAAAATCGGCCAATGTTTCACGAAGTTATTAAAAAAATAAAAGTGGCAGGTGTACATTCTACTTGTCCAAACCATTGGCATCTGCCCTTCCTATTCACCAAGCTGACTGCTTCCAGTCCAAATAATTTTCTAAGCTGTGTATTTTGTTCTATCCTTTTCTACACATCCACCGGTGAAATAAAAACTGGCAAATATTACTGTGGTATCCTTCAGCTATAACATTTCTAAAACTAACTTGTAATTATTATGTATCACAACAACGCTGCAATAACTGTACCTCGGATAAGAAGTGTGTCGGCATCAGACAGTGAAGAAGTCTTGCCTTCCAGTCCGGGCACATTGCCGTTCACCGGCTTCTTCAGTTTGTTGATGTCATATGCATCCTGATCCTCTTCACCTAGACGCAGGGAGTTAGCAATGACCATGTGTGCTAGAAAGCATTCAAAGAACTGTCCTAGAAAACGATTTATCACTGATTTGATGCCGCATCCAGTTCCGCCAAAGCTGAGGCAAAGACCCAGTTCTGGAATTGTTCCTTCTTCATCTAATGTCCAAATATTTGCAACCAGATTCCTCCCAATATCAGAAACAGTTATTCTGCTCTGGCTTTTTGCAAAGCTTGTACAACACAGACTATCTGTTTCCACATTTCCAGACACTGTAATGCCTGCATGTATTCAATGATGTCGACACAGTTCTGTAACATTTATGATTATGATTATATTCTAAATGAAGCAAACAGACTGATCCACAAATTTTAGTGGTCTGACACGCAGGCTCAACAACAGTAATGATGCACGAGGCACTGTCCAGATGTATAGTGGACTGGATGGTTCAACTCAGTCATATGGTGACTTTCAAATTTGGACAAAAAATGATGCATGAGAAACGCAAAACTGCTGAGCAGCAAAGAAAGTTAATTATTGTAACAAAAAGACATCTGAGCTAATGCTCATGAGATGCATGAGAGCCTATAGCAGTTCCTGTTCGCAGGTAATCTTAGTCTATTTCCATCCATTTCATTGCAATTCACTTTTCTGCAGCCATAAATCACCTAAAAATTACTAAAATCCATATTTTTGGAGTTTAAGGTCAACGATGTTGATACCATTAAAAAGCATGTGACTGTGACCATTGCTAGTTATGATAAGCAGCATGCCTGTGCCTATCTGCAGCTGTTTTCATGCTAAACAAGCTAATAGCAAAAAAACACAACTTTTTAGCGGGGTACCCATCTTTGACAACCGCATGCACTAGCCGTTTTGAACGTAGGGGGTCGGGACATGAACTGCTAAAATCTACATTTAATGGCAAAAATTTCACACACAGGTTGTCTTGGTCTGTCTCCAGCCAATTCGGTGCAATTCACTCTTGAAATGTGTGCCACAGCCCAAAATAGCAAAAAATTTACTAAAATCCCCGATTTTGGGGGTTCAAGATCATTTAAGTCTTCGACGTTAACATTCATTTCCTAAGAAAGCTCGTCGCCAGTGCTTGTTACAATAGCAGCATGCCTGTGCCTATCTGCAACTATTTTCATGCTAGAGAAGCCAATAGCGGTGAAATAACGTCTTTTTAAAAGGGAGTGCCCCTCTTTCTTCCCCTTGTACATGGGGACTCCCTTACCCAGCGGCAAAAAAATACTAGACTCTGAGCTATCATATGGTGAAAACCCAAAGTCTATATCTCACTTTGGCTCCAATCGGTACCGGGTCATGACAGACAGAGAGATGGACAGACAGACAGACAGACAGAATTACTGTAGCTAATATGCGCTATAGCTATGCTAGCTCTCGCGCGTAAAAACGACAAGGAGCGGATGAAGGACTAAATGATGAATGGCAAATAAAAGAGACGAGACACATGCAAGTGCACTCCACTTTGTCACTGGTGATCACAACAGAATAGGAAACTATCAGTAAAAAGAACAGCAGTACTCACCGACGCCTTCTTCATCGTAGTGAATAATGTTCTCTCGTACGTCGTCGTGTGCATCAAGGCCTGAGGCGTAGGCTCGTGGACGTGACAGCCACCTGATGTAAGCTATCACTACTAGCACCAGAACTGCACCGCACAAATACAACTCATCATACTGTAACAATAACGCAACTTACATGCCATGAAGTGGCACTTTTACGAAAATAAATGCAGAATACCATGCCAGTAATGCAATATGTAACAGGTACAATAACATCGTTAATTAGGTTAGCATACTAAACAGTTTGGATCTTCAGATGGCATTTTAGCAACAAGATAATGTAAAAATAAGCTGGGTTTGACATCAAAAAAGTAACAGCTATTAGTCAGTAATATTGATCTCCTTTTTGCAAATTAACGTCACACAAGATCCACTCAACATGCACACTAATTGTCATCTGAATTTCCTCGCTTGGCATTCTAAAAACTCAATTAATATGGCATGAAAAATATGTAATGAGGCAAATTCAACAAATGTTCAAAAAAGGAGCTCACTGAGAAGAATGAGAGCACATGCAGTGATGGCCAGTTGCGCTTCGGTGCTGATGACAACTGTCACCGCACCACGCCGCTCACGGCACGTCGGTCCAAAGTAACCGTCATCACAGTCACACGTGTAACCGTCATCTGTATCACGACATGTGCCGTAGTAGCACAGCGACGGGTTCTCCGAACATTCATCGACGTTCTCACACCATGTGCTGCCTTGAAACAACCTCTTACCAGCCGGGCACCTGCAACAGTCATTCATTCGGTTTTTCAGAAAATAACAGATAAACAAATATGTGTATGAGGAGTTCGTGTAATACTGTCTACAGAGAGAGAGAGAGAGTCAATGTATATTCCCTCATCAAAAAGTTTTTGTGTTTGAACACTGAACTATGACCAAAAAGTTGAATGATGATTGAGTATATAATCCCACTTAATAACATAATTATACTGTTATGCTCAAAACTAAAGAAAACTGACAGAAAATGCAAACAAAATAACAATCTTCTGTGCAATCATGGTGAAAAACAGTTCGTCTATACAAAAGACATCAAAATTACGTCATCTCTATATACTACAACTTAATGAAAAATATCGATAACTTTAAGAAATCAACAAACTACCTGCACTCCGCGTGGCGCCACAGATCGAAACACAACAGCTCATATGGGCAGACAAAGCCGGAACCACTGCCACACATGTTCGACTCACAGCCAAACCCTGTATTCTGGCTGCGCTCCATGTAGTCTGCTGCACTGCTCTCCGCATTCTCCGCTTGCATCATCGGAAACCACTTGCCACCAAAGCGAACATCATTCATGCAACCTAACACAGATGATACAATCATGCCATTAAGCACATATTATGAGCAATTCTCTGACATTCTGCACCAACAGCGAGACAAAATGACCTAAAGTTTCCCCAGAAAACACTACGAGAAACTGCTGAAACGATAATGTGCAAAATACACAAAACTAGAAATTTTGGGCAAAGCCCAACGTGAGTCCGCCCGGCGCTTTAAGTCCGACTGGGGGGAAATTAGGGAGGGGGTAAAATTTCCCCGACACCAAAGTCACATGGTCCGAACTCAAATGCATTGGCATACGCCGAACGCGCATTGTCGACTTAGGGTATGTCAACATGAGCGCTTATAACTTTGTTCGTAGTGGACGGAATTTCACAAAAATTTTTTTGTTCAACGCCATTTAGATTTTGTCGCTATCATCATCAGTTCCAGAGATATTTGCATTCAAACTCGAAAGTTGTCATAAATCACACCAATTTTTGAACGTTTTTTGCCTTCCCAAATTTTAAGGAAGGCGGTGCCCCCAAAAGTTGTACTTGCATTAACACCCCAACCTAGAGACACGTCAAGTGCCAAAGTTTCGTCAGGCTACACCCCCTAACTCCGAAGTTATAAGTGCTCCTTTATTACATTTTAAGCCAATTTTTGACCCCCCTTTGAAAAAAATTGGAAGGGGGGCCCTTGTCCCCAGTGGGGAGTGCGCTAGTAAGACTTGGTCATTCTCTAGCGCGTGCAAAAATTTGGGGGTGCAGCACCCCCTAGTGGCCGAAATATGTTCTTCCGAAAAATGCACTTTAGGTGGGTACGATTTCACATCGAGATCTCCAAGGTTACTGGACCAAACTTCACTGGACTTGTTTTGCCTAACGCAGGAAGAATCGCGGTAGATAAAATATTTATCCGATTTTGAATATCTTCATCCGTTTCGGAGATATTCGCCGCCGAACTTCAAACTCGTCCGAAATCGGGCTAAATTTTGCATGTTTTTGGCCCCTGAAATTTTTTTTGGAGTGTGCCTCCCAAAATTTTGGACCAACATTATAAAATTGGGCCTAGTATTGACCATCGTGCAAAATTTCACGCCGGTCGGCCCACGCATCTCGGAGATCTCGCGTTCAAAAAATTTTTTTAAAAACATCTGGGCAAAAACCCAAGTCCGCTCCGCAAGCTATCGCTTCCGGGCAGACTAATAATACTCAAATGCTACCAAAAATGTGCAGAAAACGGAAAAAGGATTACCACAATGTATTCATCACATGAAGAATTTAAGCCTCGCTCAAGGATGCCTGCGGCATTTTACCATTTCATTACTACTCTTCCAAAAATGTTGTAGGCTGCCGAACACCATCAGCACCAGCAATCGAAGGTTATCTTCATCAAAATGTCATCATGTGTCCATTTAGCAGTTGCAAAAAACTTCACACAGCATATGCATCTTAGAATTCATCATCATCAGTAGCATGCACCAGAGTGGTGCATAGCGACACAAATCAGCCCCATCCATTAGAATTAATACATTCAAATAAAGGGTTGACTGAAAATGGGAAAACAGAAAATGCAGAACCAAAAAGGAAGTCATGGCACTTAAAGTACTCCAATAATTTTATTATCACAGCATCGTTATGAGCCACATTTGTGAATCTTGTTCTAATCTGATGTATAAGTGCCGCCAAAAAAATTACCAAAAAGACAACCAACATGTGCACTACTCTGACATGGAAATCTGCAGTTGTAAAAACGCAAGACATGATGATAATATTAACATTAATTTATATTACGAATTTTACGCACTGTTGTCAAAATCGTGATCGACCAATGGGAGTGAGTTGGAAGATGGAAAGCGAACATCGCCACCAGCAAACACATTCCGCTGACTCAGACGAATCTCGCGATGACCACCGGGAAATCCGAATGACTCATTGAAATTCCGACCTTCTCCACCATCGACCTTCAGCTGGACCCACTGGCCAACACGAGTCACGTAGGCCGTATGCCAGCCTCCATCCGAGACATTAGCATAAGACAAGACGATCTGCTGCTCACCTGCTCCAAGGTTGTAACGGAACTGCAGTCGACACTGCACAACCTGGCAGACATCACACAAGCAGACTGATCATTCAACACAATGCAATGTTTTTTTTGGCCACATTTGTACCTCAGCCTCACCTTACCTTACCTTACCTCCGGGGTGGACAGGCTCTTACACCTGCCCAGCGCTGAGGCCGTATCAGCTCGGCCCAATGCGCGTCCCCGAATGTAACCAGAAGGTTACAGGTACCGGCCATAAAGCCATAACGGCTGTGAAGCCGTAAATAAACGGCTGTGAAGCCGTAAGTAGACGGCTATAAAGCCGTAGTCAGCTGTGAAGCCGAAACCAGCAGCTGGTATCGTGTAGCAATATGCCTACACGAATTTGGTCAGCGCTTAGTCGCTCCTTGCCTCCAGATTTATTTGTACCTGAGATTAAAGTTAGATTTACAAATGCGGCTAAGATTCAGTGTTTTTACCCACTGACATTGTGCACTATAAAAATGTACTTACTTAATTACTTACTCGTTGGCGACATAGCCAAACTGGTAAATATACCATTTATGATAGCTGCCATAAACACTTACTCTCCCAAAACACAACAGATAGAATGCCTTCCCTGACGCTCAACGCTCAAGAATTTGCTGCATCACTAAAGGTATATGTACTGACAAACAGTGGCACATCAGCTTTTAATGCATAGCAATGCCAAAGAACAGCCAAGAAACCTGTCACAGAGTTACTTTTCTTTGCACTGTCTCAAATGGCATAAAGTTACCCTAAGGGGACCTCACAAAACAAAAGAAAAATACCTGGATGCCTTTTCCTTTGCAGAGGCAAGAGACAACATTGTTTCTCAATTTCAAAAACTAAAGGACAGCAGTAATTATCCGAGCTGCGATAAAAAAAAGAAGCACCTACTTCGAGAACAAGATATTCGGATTTCTGAGCATTCTGTGCCTTCCAAAGCAGGCTGGTGCCATGCTGCCGAGTGCGGAACATCAATTGCAGATTGGTCTGATGTGCTCCACGCTTGTCCAGACCAGCATAGAAGTTGTCTTGGAAATCCCACTCTATGAAACTGTTCCGTTGGAAGTCAATGACGGTAGTTGCTGCAGAATACAAGTAACACTGTTTTACCCATGGTATATAAAACCAAGTGAGTGTTTGATCATTATTATTAAAGCTGTCAAAGCGTTAATTTTTTTAGCATGCTAATGCAATGCATTCATTTTTCAGCACGTCTTTTCATGCATTAATAATGCATCATTAAACACTGCTGATGAAGTAGGTGGACTACATTGAAAGGGTGACGAAAATGAAGTGCACAAAGTTGTGGCCATGTTGCAAGACCATAACAGTAGTGACAGAACAACAACAAAACAATTTTAATTACTTGAATATTATTCCATCATCAAATAAACGTAATTTAATGGAATACTGAAACTTGTGTTTCACAGAATTTAGTAAATTTGCATATATGCATCATTTTTTAACGCGCATTAATTTATTAATGCAAACGCATTAATATGACAGCTCTAATTATTTTGTACACTGTAAACAGCAAAAATCTTTCTGTGCAAAAAAGGACATGCATAAGTAGATTAAACTGACAGTTTGTTTGTCAGTTTTCAAGTGCAAATAATGTACTGTATCGTAGCTGAGTGTGAAGGATTAGGGTTGTTAACTATATAGTTAACTCAAAATATTTTAAGCAAAAAATAAGCTAACAAAATATTTACGAGTGTTGCAGAGAGCGCCTCGCCAGCCTGGCTGACAAATGCACTGAAAGTTGGTGTTGACAAGATTGCCGATGCAGGCACCGTTAGAACCACAGTGTCCAGCAGCACGTCTGTAGCTGCCCTGGAGACCGCACACCACATCCTCAGCATAGCAGCCATCAGACGTTCTGCTGTGCTCACCCACGTCGCCGATGTGAAGATCATACATCTGCAATACAATGCAATACAACATCATTCACCACAGAAACGTGGTGTTAGTCTCAGTGTCTCGGTCTCCAGATCTGATTGAGATGTACTAATGTTTCATCTCAAAGAAGTCTTGGACAAAGTGCTCAACGTCTCGGTCTCGACTCAGTCTTGAAGCTACGTGTCTCGAGTCTTGTCTTGTCTTGGTCTTGGCCCGAAACGTCTTATGCCTATCCCTAATTTTTACAGGGCCACTTACGACAAACGTCCAGAAGCGCCAGCTTTTGCCAACAAAAGTTAACGTTAATAAGCTGTACAAACAGTTCAGTCTGAGGTGGCACTTAAAAAGACTGCTGCAACAAAGGATCAAATTTAATGTTGTTTAATAAACAAGTGACGCCTGCTTGAGGACCTCAAAATTTGACCTCTTGACCAAAAAACTTAATGAGTTCATTAATGTCCCAAGATGCACGAGTGGCGACAGTGAGAAAAATCATCAATGCATACTGCCGACGCAACAGAAAACAACTCTGAAAATGGCACTGTAACCTATTTAATCATGCCTTGACCTTAAACTTTGAACTTTTGCCCCCAAAAAGTTATCAGTTCATCTTTATTCCAAGTTGCACCACTGACAAAAGTACACAGAATTCCATTGATGCACATTGCACACCAAAGATAAAGTGGAATCATCACTGTGGCAAAGGCATAAAAACTTTCAGACAGCATGGTGTTCAAAAGTGACAGCTGGAGGCAAATACCTGTCCGTTGTGTATGAGGTTCTTGATGCAGCCACTGAAACCATCACGAGCAATGTTGGGTGGGTATGTGATGTCAGCATTAGATCGGCCACCAAGCTGGAGTGGAGTGCTAATGCTGAGATAGCGACCTTCGCCAGGCGTCTCGCTCACAGCTTCACAGGCACGACGGTCCTCCATGGACGTCTGTTCAGTGTCGCTCTCCACTATGCCGGCCACTTCACAACTGTCCACTACCAGCCGGACTTGCTGCAATGTCACCAACACAGCAGAGCATAATCTCATGATATGATGCGGTACAGTGGACAACACAATACAATAAAAGCAACACAATTAAATAGATACAACGAACTGTAGTTCTGCACATTCAAAGCCAGTTATAAAAAATGTCTCAAGCCAACTACCACTCAACATCACAGGCACACACAACTGCTGAGAGTAAACAATTATTTAATTATACATTTATTTATTTCAGAAAAAAGCAAAGGGCTCAACAATCCCTGCTAACATGCTGTTCAGTGCAAAATAATGAAGACAAGCAAAGCAAGCTCTAAGCGCAGAGAAACAAATAGCAAAACTGCAATAAACATAAGCACAGGCTATTTTGAACAAGAATTTTGCTCAAACTGAAACGCACAAAAACATACATGTCTGGCTTGGTCTAGTGTGCACGTTATTTGGTGTTGCACAAGTCTCTTGTCCAGAACAAAATGCAGTTAAATTCTGTGAAAACTTTCTTGTACAAGTTTCTTGCATTTGTGTCATGTGCCTTAAAAACTCGAGCAGCAGCATACCTTGCCAGCAGTGAATATATCAACACGATGCCAATGTCCATCACTGAGCTTGTGCTGTCGTACAACTCCATGTCTGTCTCGGCCATCAATCGTCAGCTTCGTCTCTCCGCTGCCGAGGTTCATCCGCAGCAGCGGATATCCGCGCTTCATCTCCAGTATGACGAAGTCCTCCCCATCACCCTCCGACAGTTTGGTGATCGGTCCCTGGTAGAGAACAAGTCCATTATCCTCGGTGGTCATGAGCTCCAGGCTTGTGTGGCTGTCTCTGCACTTGCTGAGCGGCTCAAACCATGCCCAGCCGTTCCCAGTGAAGCTGTGCTTTGTCTGCTGGCAGCGAGGTCCGTCGAAGCCCTCAGGACACACGCATCTTCAACACACAACACACAAATAACATCGATACACACATGCCTTCTCTTGCGCTGAACCTAACTACAGTAACTAATACACTGGAATAAGCAAATCACAAGCAATGCTGCAGCAACCTCCAAAGAGAGTCTTCCTTAACAATCCAGCCTAACCCAAATAAACTAAAAATAAACACTCCAATTATATAAAAAACAAACATACTAAGTGAGAATATGTCACACTTAACCCAGTATAATACAGCCAGCCTCTGTTTTTGGCAAAATGAAATAATCAGTCACAAACGTGCAATCTGATTAACTGCTAAAAAGTTTCAATATATCAGTATTTTCATAAAAAATATAATGCGTTTCCTGTTATACAAGTGCTGTTAGCAAAACAGCCATCAACTGGCAGCATACTATTAATGCCAGCTGTCTATCTAACCAGCCTTCTGCTCTAAAGTTACTCTGGGTTAAGTTTGTAAATTCTGGAGAATTGTTAAAGCATCTACCAAAAGTATTTTGGCATTTTGATGCTTAACTGAAAGTAATATATCGCAAATTTTCTTCCAATATTATACTTAAATCTACAATACCAAAAAAGCTAAAGCTGCCACTATTTTTTGTAGTCATACTACAAAACTTCTTGAACTCGACATTCACACTATGGGTGACTATAATAGTAAGTTTTAGTTTTTAATTTACATTTTATACTCAAAACTACAGCAGTCCCAAAAGCTATTCATTTAAGAAACTCGTACTGTATAGTGAAAGGAGTGGGCTGATGGCATGTGCCTCCATTGAGGCAACTGTCAGGTCGACATTCGATGATATCAGACTCGTAGAACTGTCTCGCAGCACATGCACAGTGCATCTTGGTATAGGTCAGCAAACCGACAATCGAAGTTCCGTTTGTGTTGATGAGCAGCGGTTCTGAGCTGGTAAGCAACACGGTTGAGCAGCTGCCAGACTCGCAGCGCTCATGGCCGATGCATTCATCTATTGGAGTCATCAGGACTTCTAGCTTCAGCTTCTCCTCCAACTAGTACACCAAACGTTCACTTCAATTACTCCCACATCAATCCCACTAAATGTTCAAATTACAATATTTATTTCACTTAAAGTTATGGCAGCAGAATGTTATCAATCTCATTACTACTGCAAAGTTCAATCTACAACATATTTCAATCAGAGCTAGAAGAAAAAGAAAAAGAATATTCCGCACAGACAAAGTCCGTTGCGTGGAAGCTCATCCCCTTTACAGCGCTTTCAGCCGGCGAGGGCGAAGCCGGCGCGATGGTTTTACCTGCCCACAGGCAGTCACCTAATGCAGTGCTAAGCCCAATTAAGCTAGCATACAGCCCGAGTCAGCCGGATGGCCGACTCAAATTAACAGCCAGCGCCTTTAATCGACTAAGCCAGTATGCTTGCAGTCCTGACCACAGGGGCTACTGTTGCGCAGAACTCGCCGTTTCTTCCCTAGTGATGGCCGTAACCACCGCCAGTACTCATTTTACCATCCCACAGAAGATAGAAGGCTGAGTCGACCTAGCTGGCAGGCTTCGCACCGAGATGGTTTACCAGCCCGCAGGCAGTCACCCATCGCAGTACTAACC
>Ga0209454_1003099_pt1 | contig 11718 bp, 6 predicted proteins | sample WorMetHERISLAND1_2_FD_187400 | JGI IMG/M metagenome (GOLD analysis project Ga0209454, IMG submission 187400) | Marine gutless worms symbiont microbial communities from Max Planck institute for Marine Microbiology, Germany - Olavius geniculatus... | ecosystem: Host-associated > Annelida >...
GTCTGTAACAAACAGAGTAACAAACAGATAAATATATTCCCCAACATTGCCAGACAAAGAAAAAACTTACTAATCTTAGTACACAAAATACAGATATTTAAATTTAACCTGAATAATTTAGTTTTGAATTAAAACTTGCAAACACACTGTTTTTGGCTTAAAAGATGCAAAAATAACATGACTTTGACAGTAACATATCCGTGTTAACTACTGCTGTAAACTCTATAAATTTCTGCTAAAATAAGTTTCTTTGGCAAGTGTAATACATTATTGCTCGTGTGCTGCAACAATATGGTCAAAAGTAAATGACATCAATTAAAAACAAGTTTAAAACAGTACTGCAAGAAAATTCTGTTTAAAAAACAACTCTGAACAACAACATAACAGCTGACATTTTGAAAAAAACCAACAACACTGCACTAGCACAATAAAGAAATTCAGCATCAAGTAGAAACAGTGGCATTGTGACAAGGGGCACGGAGGGGATGAACTGACCTCTATAAATTTTAGCCTATTGAAAAATGTGCTTCCTGTTGAAAAATGATCTTCCAAAAATGCAGAAATTACAACATGTTCAGGAAATTAGGTGCAAAATAAATATGTTGAGCACCCACACTCTGTCACAGCTGTCTGTTGAAAAATTGCAATGCCCCTTCTCTCCCACTACTTACCGTAACACACGACGCTACTAAGCAGAAAAATAAAAGAGACAACGCAAATGACACTTCATAAATTATGCACGTCAAGATGCGCGTAATTTAAAAATTTTCATTTTTGTTGTTTTGTTTTCTGCTTAGTAGCGTCGTCACACAGTGGGTTATAAAGTGGGTTACAAGAAAGCCCAGCTAACGCAGAACGCACGACAGCGGTGCATGTTTGAAGGCCTGGTGCAAACAAAATCAAAGCTCACTGATCCCAGCAACGATGTTTCATTTACGCTCGCCAGAGGGCGCGACCTGTCTCGCTCAGCCGTATTGGCTTAAAATCACAAATTTTCCCTACCCCCTGTCATTTAGCACCCTCGCTTGGGGTGACCCCTATTTAATTTATGGAATCTTTATGCATCCTGAAACTAGAGTCTTCTAGGCAGCCGATGGTGAGAAATTGGTGATCCTAGCTTGCACCATTTTTGACTGATCCACCCGTGTGACAGACGGACAGATAGACATACAGATGGACAGAATTGCGATGGCTAAGATGCACTACAGCAGTAGCTGCTGTCACACGTAAAAACCTAGCAAAACACATTTTTATAAGTTTATTTTAATAGCAAAATTGACAAGAAACAACTGATTTCGGTCACATGTTTCTAATACATACTAAGGATGGTCACAGAATATTAGCTGTTTTAAGAAGTGTTGTGGTCAAAGATAATGTAATAAAACAGCAGTAACAATGAACAGCATTGTGGTAAATATCAGATATGAAATGCTCAAAAAACAGAGGCAAAGCAAGAAAATATAACAGCAAAAATAGTAATGCCATGTCAGAAGTACACAGACGAACTGACATATTGCACAAATCAATATGTTATACAAGCAAATGCATAATAAGCACAGATGTTTCTCTGCTTTTGTCTCCCAAAAATATGCAAAATGGCAGAAAGGAAAATAGTATGCATGTTGCACTGCTATATGAAAGATATTATGCAAAAAAACACTTCACTATGCCACAACAGCAAACAGCTTAGCTACTGTATGTCATAGCTACAGTTCCTATGAAACGGAAACTGGAAATCATTCACATTCATTAAATCAATCAGCACCAATAACAAAGATGTTGAATGGCACACAATATCTGTCATGCTATTTCAAACATTTCTGAATAAAATGTGTTGTAAGATTTGGCACACATTGCCAAAAAACAATTGTTATCGCAACTGCACAATGTACTGCAATCATGTATATCTTAAAAGCACCCAGCAGCGATGAACAAATGTACAATTAAAGCAAAATCATCTTTTAGTTTGCTGTGCTTACAATCTGTACCAAAATAGCTGAAGATATACATCCAGTGTTCTCACTCAGTAAAATAACATTGTAAAGCAGAACTGATGCTATATGGTCACTGTGTCTATATATATATACTGAAACATTAAAGCAATGAGCAGCACTGATGTAAACAAGACAAGGATCAATAACTTGAGACCAAGAAAAACTGACTACTCCACACCTCAACAATACAATCGTTAGATCAATGCATGGACTGTAATGACATCTGCTAATAATATCCTCACGTCCTATACCAGTTTAACTGCAAAATTTTAAGTAGCACATGACTGTTATAAGCACACTGTACCTTGCAATGCAAAAAGCTTCAAAACAAAACCAAAATCAAAAGTGTAAAAATACAACCAAGAGTAGGAAACCAAGACCCAAGATCAAAATCAATGCAGTAGTGGTGTTATTGTTAATGGAATTCTGGTGCATCAATTGCTGGTTTAGTCTTGAGATCATTGTCTCAAGCTTCAAGACAAAACTAAGACCAAATCAAAGTATGATTATAAGACCAACAATCAATATCAGGACCAACCTCCTCAAGACCAAGACCAAGACCAAAACAGTAGCATATTCGTCAACAGAATCCTTGCATTCGCTACCAGTTTAGGAGAAAATTTTGAAAAGCAAAACATCACCATATAACTTCAGAACAAGACTAAGACTAACGTGTGACAACAAGAGTATGGTCTTGAAACCACATCTATGAAAACCAGTCAGGAAGCAACAAACAACTGTTATCCAACAATGAGATGTCCCCACTGTGCCTTGACGTCATCAGGAAGTGACTGCGTGTGGCGCGTTGGGTTCGTCAGCTCCCACTTGAGCATCCACGGACCACGAATTGTAGTGTCAAAATCCTACAAGCATCATGCACACTGTGACGTATTGCCTTCTTACACAGCTGTGCAAGAGTTGTAAAAACGCTGTAATTTAATTGTCTGTTTTGCTGCTGATGACAAGTGAAACACTGTGTTATCTGCGACCTAGGATTACCACTGTTATGGATGACTAACAGTTCAATAATGAAATACAACCAGCTCCATCGGCTGCAGATACCATCACTCAGTTTGTAGCACGTTTACAGTAGTAGATACACCCACCCACCAGCGACACATCCAGCTACTCTGCGATAGCGTCCATCCACAGACAGTTGTTCGTAATCTGGGGGTAACTCTGGACAGTCAACTAATGATGGCAGATCACATCAAAACTGTCTGCCGCACTGGTTGCTACCAGCTGCACCAACTACATCTAATCACTGACGCCAACACTTGCTCAGACGCTTGTCCAGGCCTCCATCGACTGTCGGCTAGATTACTGCAACTCGTTGCTCTATGGAATTGCCAACAGCCAACTAATATGACTACAGTCCGTCCAGAGTGCGGCAGCACGTCCAATCATTGGTACACGGCGTACAAAGCACATCACACCAGTTCTGCAATCACCTCTCTAGCTACTAGTCCGGCAATGGATTTTGTTCAAGCTGGTGGTACTGGTCTACAAGTGTCTCAATGGGCGTGCACCTGCCTACCTGGCTGACGACTGTGGTTTGTTTGATCCGCCACCACAGGTCTGGTCTTAGATCGTCGTCATCAACGTCCAAGTTGGAGGTCCGGCCGACCAGAACATCGTTTGGCAACTGATCTTTAGCCGTCAACGAATCACGTGTGTGGAACAGTCTACTGGTGTCCATTCGTGACCCATCATTGCAGATGTCACTTACTGTCTTCGCCAACAGACTCAAGACCCATCTGTTTGAGCAACAGCTGCGGCGTTTGTGATTTACATTAGACGCCTTTAAATTTGTGAAGTAACCAACTAACTAACAACAGTAATAACAGTACAACAATTTGATGCAATGTACTGGAAAATGTCTAATCAAAAATATCACACAAATACTGTACTAACAAACACTTGTATGGCTTAGCCGCAAACAAAAAAAAACAATAAACAGCATTCTCTAAAAAATTCTTCCTGACAATTCCCTGACAGAGCTGTCTAGTAATCCCCAATTGTTTGTTGATTGTAATTTGATCTCCAAAAGCTACATATGTACAATAATCTTGCTAGCTTCAAAGCCAGTACATTAATACATTTAATGGAAACAGAACGCACTTGGTCAACTTTCCCTGAGTGCCATGTGGTGTCAGGTCCAAGATTTTGTGCCTGTTCATGGCGTGACACTGCATCAAATGCATCCCAGTCGATGACGAGGTTAGGATCGATCGATGAGCGAAGTCTCACACCCTGTTTCAGGTTATAGAACCCAACATCTCGATCAGCTCGCTGCCAGCGCAAGTCCAGGCTCCAGCGGATTATATCCGAGTTGTTCATCAAGCTGAAAAGTAACATAAAATAACAATAGAGGTAACAAAAACAATAATAACAAAAACCAAAATAATTTGGCAAAAGCAGAATTGCCGTGTCAACTCCACTCAATTCCTCATTTGCATTTTTCCTGGCAGTAGCATAGAAGTGACGATTTGGCCACAATTTGACCCACAAATTTCTGCCTCGGCCTAATAATAGACACTGACACTGTACTGCTAAAACCACTCTTCCGTTGTAGTTTAATTAACCTACTTTGGCGAAATTACTCCACTTTAAATTGGGTCCACAGAACAGGTTGCTGCATCCAATCAACAGCATCAAAGCACTAAAGCATGAGCAGAGCTCCTAACACGTACTGAGAAAAAAGCACACGTGTACAAATCAAAACTACGAGAGAACTAATTGTCTAGAATGTATGATGAGTCTGGCCGTTCACCTCTGATGAGGAATGACATTGTTGAGCAGCAGCAGACCTCCATACTTCACCTCGCAGTCTACAATGTCCTTCTCCAAATCACATCCTATTAACATTCAGAACAAACAAACAAACAACAACTAGCATACAACAAAATACTCAGCTTACATGCATGACAGTGGCGTAATGGCAAAATAGAAGAAAAAAATTGATCACTGTAAATTTCCAGCCGTCAAAAAATTGTCCAAACATCTTCTTTTTATCCAAAAATGTTGATCCAAAAATGTAATATTCAGGGCTGATAAACCCCATTTTAGAAAAATTTTGAAGCGAAATTCACATTTTGACCACCCATAATTCCCTCTGCCATAATTTGTAGTATCTGTTGGAATTCTGTAAAAAAAATGTTGTAGCATCTGTTTAAACAAGAAATTTGAGCAAAGCTCACGAGATGCGCGAAAGCCTATAGCATTTCCATTTCAGTAGTTATAGTCTCGAAAATCACATATCATTTGGACTCGGCCCATCGGGACCATAGTACACTTCGGCCATAGGCGCGTGTGGCGTTGGCGACGGTGGCGCCTCCTTGTGAATGATATAGACTTGCGCAGCCTGATATCGCGAAAAAAATCCGTAAAACCCCCTATTTTGGCGTTCAAGGTCATCCAAGGTCATTGAATTTGGCGGCAATCGAAAGCCAGTGTACGACTTCATATTAGTGATTAATAGTAACCTAAGCCTTATCTCGCACCGTTACTGAGATACAGCGAGTTATTGGCTGAAAATCCCAAATTTTGACCACCCCCCTCTCATTTACTCCCCTCGTTCGGGGTGACCCCCTTCGAATTTATGGAAAAGCTTTACGGTTCCTGAAACTAGAGTCTTCCAGGCAGCCGACAATGATCCAAGCTTGGACCGTTTTTGCCTGATCCACCCATGTGACAGACAGACGGACGAACGGACAGAATTGCGATAGCTAAGACACGCTGAAAGCACATCTGCTTTCGCGCGTAATAATTACAACTTCCCGTCTTGCCTACTTTTGTAACTCACAATGTCGCTGTTCATCAGCATCAGCTGCACAGCATGTCCCGAAAGAGAAATGGTTAAAAGCTGTCTATAATTCTTCATGGTAACCCATCTCAGAGCTATGGAGGGTCACCTCCAATTCAGCTTGGTGACTTTGCGCACCTTATAAATTTCTATATTATTGTTATATAGGATCACACAGAGTTACCTGCCACCCAACACAAACAAATGTACCCCACTTAAACTCTAGCCAGGCAGACCAGTATTCGATTTACCTACCCCAGTGTTTTTCAACCTTTTGTTGCAGTGGAACCCTACATAAGTGTCAAAATCACCCACGGAACCCCATGGCATGTAATGATCAGTGAGTCCATTGGCGCAGGCAAAGTGGAATTTTCAGGGTATCTGGGGACTGATGTCCCCAGCGGAGTTGAGAGGCAGAAAACTTGTGGGAGTCTAGGGCAAAACCCTGAAACGCCGACAATAAAGCAGCATGCAAAAGACGTGTTTAATTTTACCGTATTAGATAATATTTAGCATTTTTATTTCACCCGTAACCAAAAACACTTTATAAGGCGGTCGCCAACGGCCCAAAAATTATTATTGGATCTTTTATGTTCTTACGCCCACCGTCCCACAGTCAGCTCAGGGGGTCTGGACCCCCAGCCAGTTGCGCTAATGGGCAAAGCTTCTATATTTTTCAAGCAGAATGTTCTAGAAAACGAAGGTTTTTCAATAAATGGACACACGATTCCTGAACACTAACACTAATTAGTCAGTGTTCAATGTTCAATGCAAATATTTTAGCATTGTTAACAACATGAACAATATTCAACACTGTATGCAAAAGTAGACGGCTAGAACCACTAATTTGGAACTAAGCATTCGGTGTGTAGTACTTCTATGGCTTGTTCTGACGTAATTTCGCACGCTAGTCTAGGTTATTTTTATTTTTTTACTGACAAGCCGCAGAACCCTTGGCAGATGCTCGGGGAACCCTGGGGTTCCGCGGAACCCTGGTTAAAAATCACTGACCTACCCTCATTTCTGCTGGAAATAGATCTTTCACAATTCCCATGCGCTAAGCTTCCAGGGCTGTGCTCCATGACAATTAAGTTGCCACAGGTATAATGGCTATCAAGGTCATCCAAGGTCATCAATTTCCATTTCTATCAAACGTTTATAATCAATTTTCTTTCAGTATCTCACAATACCTGACATTTAATTATCATGCACAACTGCACACGTTTCTCAGTTGTTACAGTACAGTGGCCATAAATTCACACTTTTGACAACACAGTACTTATTTCGTGCTCTTGTTCCATGTAAACTGTCAAACCAATGAGCATGAGCTCTGGTCAAGGGTAACCTAAGTAATCAATAAGCCACAATCTGACAAGAAATCTGAGCTAATGCTCATGAGACGCGCGAGAGCCTATAGCAGTTCCTGTTCGCAAGTAATCTTGGTCTATCTCTATCCATTTCGTCGCAATTCACTCTTTTGCAGCCAAAAATCACCAAAAATCACTAAAAACCAATATTTTTAGGGTTCACGGTCATTTAAAGTCATCGATGTTGACATTTCTAAATAGCTCGTCGCTATTGCTTGTTATGATAAGCAGTATGTCTGTGCATATCTGCAACTATTTTCACGCTAGACAAGCCAACAATGGATAAATAACCACTTTTTAAAAAGGTACCCCTCTTTGATACACGCTTGTGCAACCCTCCTTGAACGTAGAAAGTTCGGATTTAAACCGCTAAAATCAACATTCAATGCTGAAAATTTCATATGCAGGTTGTTTTGGTCTATCTCCAGCCATTTTGGCGCAAGTCACTCTTGAAATGCGCGTTGCAGCCTGAAATTGCGAAAAATTCACTAAAACCCGCTATTATGGAAATTCAAGGTCATTTAAAGTCATCGATGTTGACATTTCTAAGAAACTCGACGCCAGTGCTTGTTATGATAAGCAGCATGTCTGTGCCTATCTGCAAACATTTTCACGTTAGATGATCCTATAGTGATAAAATAACACTTATAAGGGGGGTGCCCCTATTTTGCCCCCTCGTTCGAGAGAATCTTTACCCAGCGGGATGAAATTTTTTCGCGAAATACTAGAAACAATAGGCTATCATATGGTGAAAACCCAAAATCTCCATCTCACCTAGTCTTGGATTGGTACCGGGTCGTGACAGATGGACAGACAGACGAACAAATGGACAGACAGAAATACCGTAGCTAATACGCATTATAGCTATGCTAGCTCTCGCGTGTAAAAACACATTCGCACACTAACCTGTTTCGAAACAGTCCACAATACAAGTGTGCAGCAAAGAGATAGATAAAGAGCAGCACCAAATGTGATGTGTTAAAAACTTGACAAAGTCCAAATTTCATTAAAACAGCAACTGAAAAGCAAATAAAACAAAACGGAAGCCAAATGAGAGCAGAGCTTGCATACCGAGTGAGTTTCTCATCTCATCCTCACTGAGCATCACATACCACGTGCCATCAGCACAGCACTGATGTGGAGCAGTCAGACCTGTCTTGTGACCATAACGAGCCATCTACCACACATGCATGCGAAAACGGGCTGCTTATATAAACACTACACTGGTAAAAAACAGAGATTTAAAGTTTAAATGACAATAGCAATAACAGACTGAGAGAGATTGGGGTCAAAAAATTACCATAACGATCAAGCCCTTAGCAAGTAGAGGCATACAAAGCTTGACTCTTGGCACCAAGATTAACTACCTATTCTTTCACACAAGAAATTTTCCACCTACCTGCATGCAGCCAGTTTTCACTGTAGCATCCATCATTGGAATCCAGGCAGTCAACTGCATGATGCCATACGACCGGGTATCCAGGTAAGCCGTATCTGCAGTCAACTGGTGCATTTAAGTCATGGTAAACACCCATAAAAACAGACAGAAACAGAAACATTCAAACATTTGGGAAGTGGAAGCACGCGCACAATGATCGGCAAACATCAGCTACATACACTTTTACTTTCTGACTAAGTTTTGGGGTGTTGAATGTCTGGCTACTGATGAGAGACTGGGAAAATTGACTTAACTAGTTTCACTCTCACTTTTGATTTTCATTCAACTGACCAATTTTTCTGCAGTCACTCCAAGCTGAGCTGGTTGTGGCCGAAGTTAACTTTTAAAAACTAATGAAGTAGAAGTCCTTACATGTCGAATGTCCATCCTGTCACTAATAGCACCAATTCACTGAAAGGCAATAACGTCTCAAATTAAAAAAAATATATCATTCACTTGATAAGCAAAAAGCAAGCTCTTGAGCATAAATCTCTTGAAGCTGAGTATATAAACATTATGCCAACAGAGAAAAGAAAATGGCAAAGATGATACTTGCTATCTGACCATATAAGTAGTCCAATTTCCACTGTGAGCCTTCCACTAGTGAGCCAATCATTATTGCTGCATGCCAGTTGATCTGCCTAGGTCCTGATCTAAATCAATACAGTTAGTATTATTTTAACTTTGCAGTAAATCGACTGACCCTGATGCCACGGGACAGTGGCAGCCGTAGAGCTTGGAGTCTTACATCGCAGGTTCCAGACCGGATGTCCAACAATATCTGACGTTCCCAGCAACTGCTCAGCCACATTTAGCAGTCGTTCGTTTGCCCAGATGTCCTGGAATGCCTGAATACACACCGCCATACACTCTGTATTTATGTCAACTCAGCCTCCTACCCTTAGCTGCAACAGCCTACAATGTCGGATGTTCCAAGCAACTGTTCGGCCACATTCAGTACTCAGTAATCACTTATTAGCTCACAATTATCCACATCTCCTCGAATGCCCAAACACATACAACCATGCACACGTGTTCATACAATAGGTGCTCATGCCAACTCAGCCTTCTACCTTCAGTAACTGCCCCACCTACTTTGCAGACACTCATTTACTCAGATACTAAACTGCCTGGATACACAGGATACATACGAGCAAAAACTTGCAAATGCATCAGTGATGCCAGGGTGTGGAAGTAAAGAACAGGCTGGACGATATGGGGGAACAGAAGTCTAAGGTAACAAATATAAATACTTATACTCTTACTCAGTAAGAAAACCAGTCTGTATGGCCACAACACACCAACGTTACAAAAAACGACACAGATGTGAGGACAATTTACAATGGCAATAACTGCACTTTGTACGACATGCAGTGCACAGTAAAAATACAAATTCTGTCCTGACAGATCTAACTAGCTGTTGAATGTGCTGCTGCACAGTGCTTTTTATGATAAGCAGCATGTCTGTGCCTATTGCAAGCGATTTCATGCTGGATAAAAATAACAGCAGGAAAATAACCACCTTTTAGGGGTACCACCCTTTGATACCCGTGTACACAGGCTTCGTTGAGCATAGAGAGTCAGAACTTAAAACTGCTAAAATCTTCATTCAATGCTGAAAATTTCATATGCAGTTTGTCTTGGTCTATCTCCAGGCATTTTGACATAATTCATTCTTGAAATGTGTGTTGCAGCCGAAAAATCGTAGAAAATTCACTAAAACCCCCTATTTTGGGAGTTCGAGGTCATTCAAGATCATCGATGTTACCACCCCTAAGAAGCTTGTCACCAGTGCTTGCTGTGATAAACAGCATGTCTGTGCCAATCTGCAACCATTTTCACGCTAGAGAAGCAAATAGCGGCAAAATAAAGTATTTTTAAAGGGTGCCCAGTTTCTCCCCTCATTCGAAAGAACTCCCTCACTCAGCAACAAAAAATATGGCCACGAAATACTAGAGACTCTAAACTATCATACAGTGAAAACACAAAGTCTATCTCACCTAGGCTTGAATCGGTACTGGGACGTGACAGATGGACAGACATACACCAAGACAGACAGATTATGGTAGCTAATACGTGCTATAACTACTAGCGTGCATAAAAATTGTTTCAAAATAAACAGTAATAAATTATGTAACAGAAGCAAATACCTTTGGAAGCCTTCCAAGTTTATGCATCAAAACATTAGCGCCGGGAAACTCAGCTTCCAACTTTGTCAGACGGTTCTCATAGCCAAGTTCACTGAACAAACCTGCACAGAATGCCAGATATACTCAGAGTGCCAGTTTTCCACTCGAGACTCAAGACTTATCTACTTACTGATGCCTACAGTAATGCATTGTAACCGCAAAGTTGCAAGCACCTTTGTTTCTTATCACATGTTTGACGATGCTATAGCCAAGTCTGGGTAAAACTTAAACTTAGAAGTCATGTGTAAAAACATAGAATGTGCCAAATAAAGACTGGACTCTTGAAAAGTTATAGATTTTTTAGCTGTTGCTGTAAATAGTCAAATATACACACAGAAATAAAGTATTATTAGCACAATGATAATAATTACATACTCAAACTAATGACAGTTTTTATTGTGCTGTTTTAGCACCAGTTTGTTTTCCTTCCCACTATCTGTCATTCTGCCTGCTTGCTGGACAAATAAAAACATTAAGGATAAAATAACCAGTGGCCTATGTAAAAGATCTTGTGGCCAGGCTAAAAAGAGCAGTGACAAATCTGCTTACTTTTTATCTTGCCTGCATTGTACAGTTTGTGAGCAAGCTGATCCACCAGATCATTAATGGCATCTTTTCCAGGGTTCAGTTCATCTTCAGTAAAGAATGAATCAATCAACACAAAACCCTATAGTAGAAAACACAGAAATTGTAGAATCAAAACAGTGCACAATGCTGGAAACTTTACGTACAAGGCAAATTTGAACAGTAAAGCATCTAGTGTAGAAAAAAACATAATATACGCAGATCGAGAAATCCACTAGTACTGGAAATGATTTAGCTTCATCCAGTGCAGTGGTAAGGTAACTGGATCTTTCGTTCCCACGTACTTTCGCTCCCAAGAGCATTTTCGCTCCCTGGTACTTTCGTTCCCAGGAACTTTCGT
>Ga0209454_1003100_pt1 | contig 11718 bp, 5 predicted proteins | sample WorMetHERISLAND1_2_FD_187400 | JGI IMG/M metagenome (GOLD analysis project Ga0209454, IMG submission 187400) | Marine gutless worms symbiont microbial communities from Max Planck institute for Marine Microbiology, Germany - Olavius geniculatus... | ecosystem: Host-associated > Annelida >...
ATTCTCCTTCAGCAGATGTCTTCTTTTTTCTTCCCTTGGCATTGGTGACCAGGTTTAAAAACATTTCTGGGATCAGTTCACATAAAAAATCAAAAATCTCTGGTCCACTCCATAAAGTTTTCAGGATAAGCTACGAACAAACAAATAATCATAATGAATGAAACATCAAATATGCTTCATGATAAGCTTAATATAGAAATATGTGCACTCAGTATTATGTTGCAATTCAGACACTGACAACAGCAGAATTAAACATGCAAGAAAGTAAGAAAGTTCAAACTCAGAGAAGACAACAAAAAATGACACAACGAACCTTAAACAGATGTTCAAATGAGCTACCAAACGATTTTCGTGCAAAATTGCATAATCCATCAAACTTTGAAAGCTTTGCCTTTGGCGGGTCATTAAGTACAAACTGTTCAACACCAGGCAACCAAACAAGCATGCCAGAAACTCACTGCGAGAAACTAAAAATAACTACATCGAACACTTAGAATACACAGCGAATCTGGAAATACAATGCACAACATTTTAAACAAAACAGTATTCGAACAGCTAAGAGAAATAAAGACAACAAACATCTAATGTATGAAGATGTGCTGCACAGCTTAACCACCGAAAGATTTGGCATTACGATACATAATTCATTACAAAAAAATAGCAGCCACCATATTTTTACAAACTGCAAATAAATGACGAAACGAATGTACTGCAAAGCAGATATCCACCGAAAAGAAAATAGGACAAATTCTCTTAATAGTGCTGTATCAAAATGCTGTGCAGCAAGCACTATTAAACAGCTTTTAGTAAACATAATAAAAACATGCAAAAAAGATCCACAAAGAAATAGACACAAACAGACGTTCAGCATCAATATTAGCACACAAAATTGCTGATGCAGTATGTCCACCAGTCAAAAAGTAAAAGTCAGCGAAAAATGCACAGAAAGAAAACAGTAACATGATATACATCTAAAAGAAGTTTGCACACGTCGAAAAGGAAACAAAACAGCCAAAAAAAACAACAGCAAAGGTACAGACATCATATTTGCCATGTGAAGAATGGCTGACGTCTCCAAGGTGAACATGTTCTCGCTGTTTGGCTTCGCTCAGTTTCAGCAGCCGTGACATCACCACCTCATTCCAATCCTGCTCCCACCAGTCTATTGTAGCTGACGACTGCACCATCCACAACATTATTAGTTACAATGGCCATCAACTGAATTAGTTCACTACCTTTGTCAACGGTTAGCTTGACTTAGGCCTATGTTGCAAATTTTACAGATTATAATTTTTTTTCCAAAAATACCATTGGCCTACCTATCACTGCTGAATACAATGATAATGTTAACTTTTGGCTACATAAAGCTGGCTTGTTATATTTGTGCTTAAACTGAACTAGACTGTTTAAGTTTTAGCCAATTTCAACCAGTGTTTGCATGCAAGAACGCATTATCTCGAGCTGACGCGTTACTGCAGTGGCAAGCGAAGCTCCTGCTAGGCAGACACGTGTGCATCAGCATGCATTAGCTCGAGATAATGCATTCTGGCTCCAACTGAAACTGACGGTAAACTGAATAGTGCAAAAACGACCAATTTTAAATGCATAAAAAGCGGGTTACAGGTGTGAATTTTGACACAGGGAATTTTTCCCTAATAGAGTATGAAGTGCTCGACATGACGCTGTCAATAACTCATTTTTGACAAGATTGTGAGATAATGTGTTCTGGCTCTAAGCCCACGATTTGAACATAAGAATAACACTGAAATCAGCACATATTATCATCCTTGGTGCACATCTGTATTCAAACAGTGCTTTTACATTAACCATTAAATAAAATCAAAATACAACAAACGACTAAAAGTACAGAAAAAACAATTATACATCCAAGAAAATGATTCAACACATTTATCATCATGTAAAAGCAGTAAAATAATACTAATGGTCTTCAACTGTTAATATCCGTTAACAATGTCAACATGCATACCCATCATTTTGAACATTGCAAACAATCATAACAAACTACTCAATGAAAGAATATCAAATGAAACAATGTTAAATCAAATATAATATATAGCTGGTGTCAAGAACAACTAAATTTACTGAATGAAAGTGTAAAATAGTATCGGACTGTAAATAACCTCAATGTTGGAGAGAATTTCCATCTGATCATGGTCACTCAGCTGCAGAATACGTTGCTTCAGCGTTTCATGATGCTGGCTTGGAGTCATTTCTACACATTAAACAAATTAACATGATGAAAGCTGCAATAGTTGCAATTCTGACACCATCCATATTTCGGGTAAATCTGACTAAGCAGCTAAGTCTCACAAAATAAGCTTTCAAAGTGCATGACCATTTGAACCAAAAATTTAAAATACTAGTTTCGCTATGCCAAAAACTGGTTAGACTGTAAGCGGAAATGAACTAATACTCAAATGTAAGTACAGAAGTTATACAGTCGATCCACATGACTTATAATCTGCAGTAAAACCTACTAGTCTCACCAAGCCAGTTAATCAAAAAGAGAATTCCATAGGTACAATCGGGCATTAGCACATAGAGTCAATAAAAAAAAACTACAACTTGCCACTCTGCACATTGCCATTCACATTTCAGTAAACTATCGTGCATGTATGGATGACTTACTATCGACAAATTGGCAGAACTTGTGAAACTGCTGCATCGGACACAGTTCACATACGACCAAGTTCTTGCTGGTGTTCTGCTGAAATGCAGACTGGAACGCTTGTTTCAATGTCAGCATAATCTCTGCCACCTACAATACATTATACATGTTGGCCAGGGAGTAAATTTAGGAAGTAATTCGTATATAGCATGAGTAACTAACTAAGTGTACAAATAATCTCAAACACACTCATAAAGCAAAAGTGTTTGAAACTGCACTTAAAAGTGAACAGCAAATGTGTACGTTACTTCTGAAACAGTTTAGAAGCATGTACTTAAAGACAGAGACAGTCACAGAATCTAAGACCAGATGGTGGTTACGACTACGCCAACTATCATGCCTCTGCTAACACATGACAACTGCAAGGCCAAAAAGTGCATTTTGCGTCATATTTGACCCCACTGTGATCTTGACCATTACCTTTTGACCTCAAAATTTGATGTGTTCGTGCTTGCCCCAAAGTCCATTACTGGTGAAAATTTGGTCAAATTCTGTCAACAAATACCCAAGACAACTTGCTAGCAATGTTTGTTTGGGACTCACGCATGCACGGACAGATGGATGGATGAACACTTAAACGCACGGACACTCTGGAAACATAATGCCTCTGGCCATTACGTTGGCAGAGGCATAAAAAATAAACATAGGCACCATTTTTTGCAAAATTTATATGAAACTTATAAAAATAACACCGAGCTGTGTAATTAAAATATGTACCAACAGACAGCTTACTTCATTAAATCCATTAGAAACAGGTCAAAACAATAGTCATTACGTTCGTTCAAACCATACACAACAGACCAAACAAAATATTGAGAATACACACCACTGACTCGGAAGCACACCGAAAGACATAGCAGGTAAAATTTCCTAATTCTAGATCACGAGATATAAAGCCAAAATGTTCGGGGTTCGCAATACCCTACAACAGATAAACAGCTGCTGTACAAAAGTAACATTTCATTATCATTTGCAGTTTTTGCACCACCTATACCACTATTGCCATAGAAAACTTTCAATGCCAGTAACATCTAAATCTGCACAGTAACCCTCATCTGTGCATGCTTCCATACCAAACAATCTATCATAAAATCTGAAAATTACAGAGCCTGTCAGAACACTGCGGATCAGCGCAGATCCCATAAATGGATTATGTTAGTGATTGCAGATCGGTCTATAGCACCGCAGATCACAGCAGATCACTAACTTAGACTATTTCTGTGACCTGAGGTTATCTGTGGTGCCAAAGACAATGACTGATCCGCAGTCACTAAGACGAGCAATTGCTGGGATCTATGATCGAGCAGTTGATCTGCGACGTTTAATCAAGCCAAAATTATACAAAAAATTGGCAAGATAAAACCAATAAAACACGAAACTCGGAAACAAAAACAATAGCAAAAAAGTTCAGAGGAGTGTTTATGAAGATCAAAATTCTTCAATTACAGCATGTACGCATGCACACTGAATCAAGAATTCACTTTTTCATTTGCAGTGAAGACTATTACTACCTACCCCCTACTTGTAAACACGGCCAAAAACAGTAGTGATATTTTAAAACCATATTACCACTCAGTGGTCTTCATCCGCCATTGAGCAGGTGACTGCGTGAGTAGGGTTTAACGTCCCACCTGACACAGTATTGGTCATTTCTGGCATGGCCTTTCCAGGCATACACATAATATGATGAAACACACAGCTTATACTAACATCTTTAGAACAGCACCCAGCAATTATAAATTAGCATTAACTAAGAACACAATTGTCAGCAATAACATCTGATTACCAATTTACCATACCTGGGAGCAAAATGAAATATCCTTGAAATGCCTTTCAAAGATGACAGTTTTGCGATCAAGACTGATCAAAGCCAGTTCATTCTGGCCGACCTGTATAAGCATCGTTCGGTTTCGATGTTCGGCACTGCTATCGGACGATGTGGCTCTTGCGCGCTGCTGCATAGCAAACCTCTGTAGATCAAGGCCACCAGACATCGATGCTTTCGAATGCTCGGCTTGGCTACCGGTATGCGACTTACGTAACTCACCGCCATCAAACAGTGACTCCGGTGAACTGCAACTCACATCTCTGTCAGCGCCAAACGACGACTGCGCTGCATCAGAGTTCTGTGCTGCTGATGTATTTGTGCTGCTAGTAAATGCATCGTCAGAGCCACTGCTCAATGTGCTGTCAACACTTGCTCTAAAACCGGTGTTTACACTACTTGTCTGTGCTGATAGTTCATTCTCATACATGGATACGACCCTTTCCAAATCAGCTGGAAGACTCTGAACACTAGCATCACTTTCCAGCCGTTGTCGATGTCCAGCTGCTGCCTTCTTCCCACCAGACACCTGCAGAATTGTGTTAGCACGATTAAACCTTACTACTTATTATGTCAACAAAAATTACAATTGGGCTTTTTGTGCTAGTGCTGCATGCCTCATTTATGCATGGGATCATACGAATCTAACTTATCATTAAGCTTGTAAGCAAAACATTATGCACCACTGCTTTAATCTGACAATTCTATACAGCAACCAGATCTGAATTCCTATCTGTCAATATGAGGCACAATATCAAAATATGCCTTTGAAATGTGGAATATTTGGCATTAGCACATTATCCCGAAACAGATAATCATGTAGTCTTGAATCAATATCATTCAACATTTTAATATGAAACAAAAGCAGACTGCATGATTGAAAAAAAACAGAACAAATTTCACATTTGTAATGCGAAAGCAGCAACTTTTGAGAACTTTCTGTCATGTAAAATAACATGCACTATGCAGCTTCTCTACACCTGTTTTTCTCCAGTCTTCCGTGAACCATGTAATACTGTGTAATGCATACGTACTGATAAATTTTCTAAGATACAATTTATGCAACACATATCCACACACATAAAACATTCAGAAAACAACTGTAACATGAACAAAGTGCCATCGACCTGTTTAGAGACTTCATCAAATTTTGCAACAGCATCATCAATGAAAGATGGTGGAGCTTTCTTCGTCGATACAACCGCTTTGCCTACATACAGAACTTCATACAGATTCGTTGCAGAACCAGACGAGTCAGACAGATCCTTCGGACACTTGGCCACTGCATGCCGCACCGCATCAAACAAAGCATCCACCTGACAACACAAACAAACAATCATAAATCCACACTGCATTAAAAGATATAGTTCATATGCACAAAATCCAACTAGTACCCTCATTATCAGACTGCACTGCTGGAAGTGTTGACGACACCAGCTACTGAGGGAGACAAATGCAGCGGCATCAAGATCAGCAGGGTAGGGGTGGCAATTCACCCCCCCCAAAAAAAATTTTTGTGCTGTTGGAACATTGTCTGAAAATCTTCTTCATGCGTGTCAGAAAACATTTGTGCACGAATGCAACATTTTGGGCTGTAAAATCCCCATTTTATAAAAAAGAATTAAGAGCAAAATTAGAACTTTGAGAACCCTGTTAGAAATATGCAGCACCTATATTTATTGCAAAATTGCAACTTCTTGCCCTGGCTGCTTTCATATGACACTGCTGGGCAAAGGTACACTATAGAGGACTCTGACTGTCACACTTGTGCATCATACAGTTGATGCCAATTATCATCGCTATCATCATCAAAGGCATGCCCAAACTGGAGCATAGCCTTTTCCACAAGCCTCCATCATGCTCAATTTTGGGCAGGTCACCAAACTGAGGTCAATCCATGGTTTATCAGCCAGAAGTCAGCTTCTAGGGTCTGTAGCCAGCTGTGACGAGAGACACCAAATGAGATGCAATTTGACATGAACACTCACGTGGCCCAAGGAACACTGTATCAGACAGGCCTGATTGCCCATGGAAAAAAGGCTTTGGTCCAGACCCCAAATCAGAAAATGCATTGCAAATTCTGACTAGATCAAAAAGCAACCCACTGCACTAATGCCAACTATACAACTGGATATATACAATACAAAAGTCGTCATTATTTTTTTTATTCTTACCGTAGCTTCACTTTTAGCTTGAAATATGTGGCACACAAATGGCGAGTCACTATTTGGTCGAGTTAGATATGAGAAGCATGCTGCATTATGAACAGTCCGTGCAAATCTTGTCATTGTATTGAGCCGGTGGCAGAACACAGCGGCACTGTGCTGATGATCACGCAGAGCAGAAATATCGTTCGTCAGAAAAGCACTGAGATTACCGTCCCCGACCACCAGTCTGACAGACTGACCGTTGCCACGCCGTCGCACTCCAGCCATCAGCCACGGCAGCATGGCCGGCGTGTGCCGGCGGTCCAGCGTCGCGTCGCCGAAGTACACGGCATCGAACGACATTTCACGTGAGCCGGAGAACAGCGGGAATGTAGGATCGTCTGTCATGGGTCCAGCGAACGATATGCAGCCAACGCCCCCGCGCAGATTGGAATCCGCCTCACTTCCAAACGAACACACTCCACTGTCACACATATGCCTCGCAGACTGACCGCCCACTTGCTGCTTCACGACTCCTGACATGCCACGAGAGCTGCAAAGATAATTTCCGTAACATAAATGACAAATTGTTCATAATGTTTATACACACCCACATAATCGGTAAAATAAATTAAAAAAATTAATTCTTTGTTTTTTGTCTATGGTAGCTTATGAATATGTAAATATGTAAATCTGCAGGACTATTTCACTTCAACATTAGGGGTGTGATCGAAAAGTGTAAAATGACGGATACAAATTTTGATTAATTTTTAAAAGCACAGTTTATACGACAAACACTAATCATAAAAATTTAACTTTCAAGTTTACTCTGCAATTTAATTTTTTAAAACGTTTTGCCAGAATAACAAATAATCTTTCACTTGAACGACAAAACTTTTTATCAACTTATTGGCACACCCCTCAGTGCTCCGGTCAGTTCGGTGAACTGAGAGATTAGCGACCAAAATTACCGAACCGAGTTGAAACAACCAGAATTTACTAAAAGCAGTTCGGCGATCTGAAGTGCAGCTAATTGGACTACTAAAATCAGTTCGGCCGCGTTGCTGTTTGTTTCACACGGCCACCAGTACTGCATTAAAGATAGTGAATAGATTCACTAATTCTGAAGTAAAAAAAATATTAGGAGGACCTTTAATTTAGAGTTCTAGTAGGCCTAAACTCCTCGTTAGCAGCGCTTGGTGCTGAAATGAAATCTGCGCAGGTGGTGAGTGAGATGATCTACCATGACTAATTATTGTGCAGGGCGACGTTCTTTCCTTATACAAGATGAAATGAAAAAAATGATTAAGCACCACAGTTCTTATTCATATCTTTTCAAAATACTGAGAGGTTAAAAATTTTCTAGTTTCTCTCAGCTGCACAGTGGCAGAATTGGACCATAATGACCTGCACGTGAACTTACAGCATGGACCTAAAGTCTTACTGCACAACTTAAATTTATTTATTTTAGCTTTATTAGGTAGTTAATTAACTTTCTCTTACATTTTAGTCTCGCCAGGCCGTCGACTTCCGACGAAGTATCAGTTGCTGCAGTGACATCAGACCAGTTCAGCGGCAAACAGTGACGGCGGCAGAATCTCAGCGGCCTGGCGGCGTTGGGCGTTATCCATTTTCCCCGAACTGAAAGTAGCAAATTTTGCGTTGCTTTTATCAGTTCACCGAACTGAAAATAGAATTAACGTTTGTGAAATATGAAAGAAGATCGGGGGATTGGCAAGAATTTACACACCTGCAGAACGAGCATTAAGAACGAGAATGAGTTCTTCATGGGCTCCAGTGAGACTCTGACCACCTCAACATTTGCTTCTGGCAAGGAAAACTGTTCATAAACATTGAATAAAAAACGTTAGGCCTTTAGCTTTAATTTGTTCTACCTCTTGCTGTACTTAATGCTGTAGGCGCAGTACAGCTGGAACTGGGGAGATCATAGAGAGAGAAAGGAGAGTAAGAACTTTATTCAGTTTCAGTTCAATCTTGTGGTCATATCACTAGATGAACTAAGCAAACTACCACAAAACCAAAATTTGCATGTGACCTGTAAATTCGTTTCTGTGATTGTTTCAAAAGTGCTTCTCAAAGTTTTTGGCAGAATTTTCGGTAAACGTGTTTTTAAATATATAAAACATTTGCAAAATGAAAAAAATCATTAAAAGTGCAAAAATGTAGCAAAAATGTAAAAACTGCACGTAACTGCAGGAACGTAGTGAAAATGCTAAGCCGCTGCTGCCGTGAAAATCACAGCTAAGCTGGGACCTTAGCCACGAAAATGCTAAGCCGGCCGTGAAATTCACGGCTAGCCGGTCCTGGGGTCTATCCCTAACCCTAACTGACCCTAGGTCAGAAACCCTAACCTAATCCTAGAACCTAGAACTTAACCCTAACCCTAGAAAACGCTCTCCGGGGAAAAGATGCGATTGTGCCATGTGCTAGCCCCATATTCGTGGTCTTGCAGTATGAAATGGGTGTCTGGCTAAGGGCAGTGAGGGCTTAGCATATGGAAATAAGCATCACCATATGGGTTTATGGCTTGGAAAGAACTTTACATTTTACTTTACGTCACACAATTATCATTAGTTGTATACTATCACTTAATGAATAAGTAAGTAAGTAATTTATATAGCACCTTAACTGTAACATCTTGAATGCACTCGATGTGCTAGTAAAATGGGGAGTAAAAATGTTTTAGATGATATCTGAAAGTGTGATATTGAGAATTGTTCATCTTATGTTGTCACCTGGCGAATAGGAACAAAGGCTGATTTCGTTTTTTGCCAAATTAATTAGTCCACCCGAAAACGATAGTTTTCGGAAGGACTTATGTTTTACTGCAGATTTTTTTCTCCCGACACGAGATCTCCGAGATGCGTGGGCCGACCGGCGTGAAATTTTGCACGGTGGTCAGTACTAAGCACTATTTTATAATGCCGGTCCAAAATTTTAGGGGGCACACCCCCAAAAAATTTCAGGGGTCAAAACATGCAAAATCTGGCCCGATTTCGGACGACTTCGAAGTTCGGCGGCGAATATCTCCAAAACGGATGAAGATATTCAAAATCGGATAAATATGTTTTCTACCGTGATTCCTCCCGCGTTAGGCGAAACAAGTCTAGTGAAGTTTGGTCCAGTGACCTTGGAGATCTAGATGTGGAATTGTACCCACCCAAAGCGCATTTTTTGGAAGACCATATTTCGGCCCCTAGGGGGTGCTGCGCCCCCAAATTTTTACACGCGCTAGAGAATGACCAAGTCTTACTAGCGCACTCCCCACCGGGGGTGGGGGCCCCCTTACAACTTTTTTCAAAGGGGAGTCAAAAATTGGCTTAAAATGCAATAAAGGAGCGCTTATAACTTCGGAGTTAGGGGTGTAGCCAAACGAAACTTTGGCACTTGACGCGCCTCTAGGTTGGGGTGTTAACGCAAGTACATCTTTTGGTGGCACCGCCCCCCTTAAAATTTGGGAGGGCAAAAAACGTGCAAAAATCGGTGCGATTTACGACAACTTTCGAGTTTGAGTGCAAATATCTCTGGAACCGATGAAGATAGCGACAATATGTAAACGGCGTTGACGAAAACGATCGTTTGGGTGTTGAACAAAATAAATTTTGTGAAATTCGGTCCACTACGAACAAAGTTATAAGCGCTCATGTTGACCTACCCTAAGTCGACAATACGCGTTCGGCGTATACCAATGCATTTGAGTTCGGGGCACGTGACTTTGGTGCCGAGGAAATTTTACCCCACCTTTAATTTCCCCCCAATCGGACTTAGGGCGCCGGGCGGACTCGCGTTGGGCTTTGCCCCAAATTTCTAGTTTGGTTTTTCTTTGGTTATGTGTCATCGGCATAAATGTGATGCAGAATTTTAAGCGTGAATGCATGTTTGTTTTTGTCTGTTTTTAATACCACCAGACACGATATCGAGCCTGATGATCGCGATGAAGATTGGATGAGTGGATGTCTGCCTAGGCCAATACCGCTGCTGTTACAGACAACACTTCGGTTCGCCGGTGTCAGACACGCTCAACTCCTGCACCTGTTCAGGCTCCATTGAATGCCTCGCCAGTGGTGCTTCTAGACAGGGCAGAAGCCTTGATGGCACTTGGGACTAGCCTGTATTTAGCACAGGACTTGCTAAACAGGTTATTGTGCTAAATACATGATAAGTTGCTCAACTGTGCCTGTGCTGAGTGCAGGATTATTTGTATGCAGCCGCATAGAACTGATGAACAGTTGTGATCGGTGATAACCCTAGCTGTGTAGTGCGTAGATGCATAGTACTGTAGTTCTGATGAAATGACTCATTGAACACTAACCTGAAATGACGATGTTATTGATGATGAACAGACTGTTAAGCTGCTGAAGTCTTGATAGCACAAGAAGAATAGTATACGGAGTGAATGATATGCTGCATTCTGCTTTTAAGTGTGTGGTATATGCTGTTTTAGCATGATTCCAAGTGGTTAGAATTTTATGCTATGAAGCATGTACTGAAATGCTGTTGGGCAGAAATTTTGAACGTTTGAAAAAGGGGAGCCATTAAAACTCAACACATGGAGTTGATGCTAGATTTATTAGGTGTGATAATCTGTTTCTCTGCTGTTAATTGCATGAGATCAATGCTAACATTTTAAACTTGATATTGTAAGCACTCTTTGAAGGTGCTTTTGAACTGAAAGCTTGGCGTTAGAAATTCGGCAATCCATATTTAGCATTGGAAGCTAGGTGTGACCTAGAAATTTATTGGATTTATGGGCGGGCGGGATAAAAACAATGGACACATTAATAACTAGACAATTTTACAGCTCCATAGGCACAATGCTGCATGTGCTTGGGTAAATGCAGTCTAGCATAAAACGTTTAACCTAGGAGCAGTGGCGGATTTAAGGGAGGGGGCGGGGGAGGCGGCCGCCCCCCTTCCCATGGACCAAGAATGCGCATTTTACGAATTTTAAAAAATTCGTAAAATTCGCGAATTTTTACGCATTTTAAAACGGCCAACGAATTTTAAAATTTACGCATTTTTACGAATTTTAAAAC
>Ga0209454_1003105_pt1 | contig 11712 bp, 3 predicted proteins | sample WorMetHERISLAND1_2_FD_187400 | JGI IMG/M metagenome (GOLD analysis project Ga0209454, IMG submission 187400) | Marine gutless worms symbiont microbial communities from Max Planck institute for Marine Microbiology, Germany - Olavius geniculatus... | ecosystem: Host-associated > Annelida >...
ATTTTTTGGTACCGGGTACATGATTATATTAATTCGCCGTCGTTTTTGAATTTACCGTTAAACGGTTCAGTGCATTTTGGGAAACTTGGCACATTGAAAAGAGACTTTTCCCAAGAAATGCTTTGGACAAAACTGGCTTTTAAGTTTTTAGCGTACTTTCATCACCATGTTTTGTAAAAATGATACTAATTCTGATGCAGTGGAATCTGTCGAACCATGCAATGTTGAATATATTTTCCTAATGTTCCCCTAATCTGCAGCACTGAGCCGGCACTCAAGCAAAAATCGCCTCTCTCAATCGGACAGCGAAGCGCGGCGCATTTAAGTCTAATATTGTCGTGGGAGGCAAGATAAATGGCATTAAATGCTGCCACCGGTGCGAGTTCTGTGGGCGGGTCCGACCCCGACTGGGCGGAGTTGACGTCACCGTAAGTTGCGCTGCTAAGCAAGGATTGATGACGTCACGCCATGCCGGATGCAGCGATGCGTGCGATGTCACGCCGTCGCAGTGCATAGGCGTGTGCGATGTCACACGCGCGCAGTTGCTGTATCAACGGACATTTAACTCGCAATCGACGAGCGACCGACCCCCCCCCCGCCTTCACTGCGGATTATTAGCGTTTAATCTCACACGAAAACAAACAATCCAACAATAGGCATAGGTGCATCAAAAATGCATACCGAGATCAAAGCATCGGAAAATCTGTTTTCACCATAATAATATGATGGTAAATGAACGAGCAGGAAAACAGAAAATTAACTAAATCTTCATTGATGTTGACTAATAGCAGCATTTCTCCCATTTGAGGCCCATTTAAATGGCATGTGCGATATATTAATCTACGTTTTTCTTACATAGTTTTAATGACTCAATTAAGTTAGGATTAGTTCACCGTTTTTTGTTAAGTTTTTTTGTGTTTCGAATTGGCTTCCTGCTTGGGCGGACTCCAATACCTGAATATGTTCTGTTGTGTTAGCCAAGGTATAGGATGAATGTCCCAATCTTTATACTGAAACATGTCAGCGGGGTTCTTGTTTGCTTACTATGCTGTCGCATATAAAAAGTGTTGTCACGGTAAAATATACCAAATTTTTCTTCGGCCGGGCCTCAGAACCACGGACCCTGCTGGGCGCGCTTACGACGTTCCCGCGATTCTAGTCCCGATTTCTCACCTCACTCGACAGCGGTGTCATCGGTTACAAAATTTGGAAACAAAAAGTTGCAGTTTTGCGATAAAGTGCAAGTTTCCGACATAGGTGATTACACGGTCATCAGAATGTAACTTTTTGTCCCCGAATTCGTCCAAATATATATATTTTTAAATTTTAGACGTAAAATTCTGTACTTTATAAAAAATAAAAGGTCCAATATTAGGGGAAAGGCGATTTCACGAGAATACTGCCACTCGACGCCTGCTGTATGCGGTGTCTAGTTCTCGACGCCACAATGTACTGACAATACGGCAGCGCAGAATTTGAACAACACGCGAAGTTGCTGAAGGATAAGCGAGTTCGAGAATACACGACGAGAAAGCCATAGCAAAAATGCGAACCATCGAAGAACTGTGGAAGGCAGCACGGCCGAGCAGCCATACGGCCGTAAAGCGGTGACGGACGGACGTCGAAAGGACGTCTGCAGGCGTAGACTGGCAATCGAGCGTGAATCGTGTGTGACCATCGCCCAATCAACCGCAACGACGCTGATTAAGCGCAGCTCCAGTCTCTGCAGCCTGCGTGTTGCAGACGCACGGTTTCCCTGCTCTGTCAATTCTCTGCAGGGCTGGCAAAACCTAGGTTTTTTGAAGAAAATTTTTAGGTTTTAGGTTTTTAAGGTTTTTAGGCTTTTAGAAGTTTTTAAAGGTTTTTAAAAAGCAGCACTTCGAAGCAGCAGAACTAAAAAATAGATCTGCCAAGTGCCGACATATTACGTGGCCATCCGCCTAACAATTTTGATCTTATGAAATGATCTTTGATGAAATAGGGAACCTTCACGTCATTTTTAATTTTTCATGCCAAAAGTCCGTATATATATATATATGAAACAGAGTGACAGACAGACAGGCAAACGGAGAGACGGGCGAAATCTGTAATTTGGCTTATTAGGACGGCCGCATAACCGAACATGGATGCGTACAATACAATGGGATCATTCATCTCTGTGGCGTCACAGATAGATAGATAGTATCGTCAGCCAACACGCGGGTGTACGTTTCCGCTCTGCAGCTGTGCATGCGTACTGCGAGCTTATCCGGCTTTGCATCGACTCGCAGTCGCAGCTGATTGGCCAGATCCGGTCACGTGACTAACTGTTTCCGGCCGAATTCCGCAGGTGCGTTATTTATCAAGCAGTGATAGGAGAAAAATAACAAACAATAATTAGATAAAACAGAAACTTAATGAAAACGGCCATCCGATTAGTTAATTAGCAAAAAATAGCAGAAACGGCGAACACGAATCTCATTTTATATAATAAATTTCAAGTCATTTTAGTGTCTGCTATAATACGGTACTGGGCAGCAATTTAACTCTATTGTAACAGTTACTGTAGTACCACAATTAACTCGAAATGTTACGCAATAATAAGCAAGAACGTATCTATTTTATCAGCGATTCTTTGATTCTCTTGTGAGATTTTGGCGCTATATAAATTGCTACTTACTTACTTACTTATCTAAAAAAAATCCCTGTGCTTTCACTGCAATCTGGCAAAAAACATGGAAGAAAGGAAAATAATTGTTTTTATCTAAATTTTTTGTATTTCATGCCATTCCGCATAATATTGCACATTTGCCCATAAAAACAAAATTTCACACGGGATAGTAGGCCCTTACCTGTGTGAATTGAAGTAAAAACACTGCAGCATAGCAGACTAAATGCAAACAGTTTTGTTACAAGAACACTCTGAAAGCAAATGAAAGCTGCGACCAATATTTCGAAGGGTTCGACAAAAATTATATAGACGGAGATTTTTTACAAACAAAAAACAACTGGAAACACGAGAATTTTTCAACGTCTCAACACCGCAGTAAATAGAAAAATAGTGATGCTCCGAGCGGAAAATCGAATCGCGATAAAAAGAATAATTCGAATGCGGAACGACGATTTCGACTGTCTTCAGCCAAGCGGCGACGACGACGTTAGCGGAACGCCGTTGAACGAAAGTCGTTAGGAAGCGAGCCAGCCAGCCATTCCAATGGGAGTCTCGCAAGAATCATGAGGCTTGGCTGGCTGCAGATGGTAGAAGGTTATAAGTGCGGCCTGAGAGGGCTCGAAAACAGGACATCTTGGTGGCGTGGAGAAAAGGATAACCGAACAATTCTATGCTTTTTGTTTTTTCTATGTTTTAGATATAGATTTAACCATAGTCACTGATTCTTTCTGTTGCATGTTTTTGTTGTTTTTTTCGTTTTTGTGTGACTGCTACCGTCCAATAAAAATAATATAAATACAGGTGGTTCAGACAAAAAAATTTCCAGTGGCGCTAGAAACACTTGGCCCCATGAGTGTCAGTGCCCAATAGTTCCTAGCACTAGTCGAAATGCATTTGACCGAGGTGACGACGGATCGACCCCGTGAAACCGCGTTCTTATTCCAGCGCTCGTCTTTCGCCATCCAACGATTAAACGCGGCCTGCCTGGTCGACAGGTAGGTACACCTGTGGAGCACAGTGACATATTGTGATAAATGGGGTCTCTGGCCCCTAAAAAGAGGAGATATAGGGTCAAACCTCAAACAAAACATGCATTTGCAAATTGCTGCTGCCACCTTCATAAGCGGATCCAGGAGTTGAAGTTGGGGGAGGGGAGAAGATCGAGCGCCGAAGGCGCGAGCCAAGTCGAGGCGCCGAAGGCGCCAAGAGAGGGTGTGGGGAGAGGGTGTCTTTCTCCCCAGAAAATTTTTTTTTAGATTTTAAGATCAAAATGGCGTATTTTCGTGGACTCTGTGCTATATTTCGTTTTTTTCTATGACCACAACAGTATAAAAAATACAGCAGTAATACAAAAACTGAACGGAGATTGACTTGCATGCGATAAAAAACGTTATTCAAAAGCGTCTATCCTCCTAAGTCCTAGGAGCAATCCCCCCAAACTTAATGTAAGGCGCCGCAAAAAATATCTCTTTCCTCAGCCGACTAGAGACTCTGGGGGAGCGTCATGAGCTTCCCAAGCAGGCGAAAAACGAATTTGGTGCATAAAGCGTCACAGAACCCTTCTGGTTGCAAGATATCGCAAATATACGAAAAATGCAAAATAATAACATTATTCAACTCCCCCTAATTTTCCCCCAAAAAACTTTTCTTGGTTTTTTTGTAGCGTTTGCTTTAATTAGGTTTATACAGTTTAAACTCTCCTGGCATTATTTATTGTTTATTGTTACTTACTCTTACGTAGGCATAGGCAGAAATTGGAGTCACGAAAGGCGAACTATAGACCCCAAGGTTCGGACCAAAAATTGAGACCGAAAGCCAAAAAAAGAAAGGTGGACATCTTGGGGAGAAGCCTGTCGCCGGGGCGCAGCCCCGGAAGCAAACGTTTTTTGGGCATGAAAACCCCTAAAATGCATACATTGAGTAAAAATTTTATTAGTTTTACTGCAAAAATGCACTGGATATGCTAGGCAAAAAGGCGATTTGGCATCTTGGGCGGCATGGCCCCTTTGCCCTCCTAAATCCGCCTATGGCCACCTTTCGCAAATACAAACGTGGAATTTGATGGACTTGCCACAGCGATTCCGCCATTTACCAATTTACTTCGGTATTTCTTTATGGACAGTCAGGTCGTTCTACTTCGCGAGTGAACGTTAAACGCCCTACGGTGCTGCGATTCTACGGTCGATTCGCCACGGTCAGAGATCGACAAAGCAGCACCACAGTACTTCAGCAGCTTTTAGGCTCGCTACGCTGTTTAGTCTTTAAGAGTCAGTCGGTCTGTCTACGGGCGCCGGTCATTGGCGTTCGTGCGTGAGACGCCCGTGTGGCCCGGACGGACACACAGACAGACGGACGGGCAAGGCCAGTCAGACGACCAGTGGCTCGGAAGATCGATGGTTGAATTGATTCGTCGGAAATGGGATGAAATCGGACGTCGCATCGCGCCGACGTGACCTGAAAACTGTTCGCGCGACCCGAGCTGGCGTTGCCCTACCGGTCCGTTCTCGCCCCCCCCGACCGATAATTCAGCGGCTGATCTAGAAAACTCTCTAAGAAGGGGGGAACCTGTAGCAAAAACGTTTAACGTAGCTGTGAGAAATAACGACTGATTACGCCAGTGCTCGTTGAAAATTTTTACCGATGAACAAAAATTGTAATCGTCGAAGTTTCGACTTTGATTAGTGAGCAGTATTTCGCTTTGACATCGATATCGATACTGTGCTTCTTGGTGAACTGTTGTAGAAATTAGCCTACGCGATTGATCCTATTAAAATGTCTAACGATTAAAAAATTGTCAAGTGCCAATATTTCGATGCTGACAGTAGAAATAATATTCTTTACCAGCTCTTATTTATAAAGTTAGGCTGGACCCACAGTCTGGATCTCTTGCAATTATAGGTCTCTTTTGGTGATTTTTTTTCACGTACGGAAGAGAAAAAACCAACGCTGTGTTCTCTACCTGTAGATACGCCCCTCCCCTCCCCCTGTCGTGAACGGCCGCCATTACCCCGGTTGACTCAACGTCGACTCACGGGTCGTGGCAGACAGTCGTTGGTCAATCGCTCAGATACGCTCCATCTATTTCATGCGCCCCCTACTGTAAAACTGTTGTTCTTTCTCGTTCAATGTTTCATCCGTTTCCCGATCTCTCGCTTCATTCCAGACCTTCTCCAATCGGCAGACTTCTCTGCGCATTTTGATACCGCTAAAACAGTTATGGTCTATGAAAAAATCAATCTTATACAGCGTCGCTAGTTAACGTTCTGTAAGTTTTTTCTATATCGAACGCTTTCTAACATATTTTGCAATATAAAAATCTGTACTGTAGATGTACCTATTTACGTCAAAAATAAATATTTTTTGACGTGTTTTCTCATTACTGTGTCTTTGCTTTTCCGTCAATTGTATAAACCGTTAAACTACGTACAAGTGAAGAGAAAAAAACATTTTGTCATGTAGTTAACTATTGTACAGAGTGCTTCAAAAATGGCACATTTTCTGTACGCCTTAACTTCATCAAATATTATCATTATTACATATTTTGCTGATTGTGAAAATAAAAAAAAATAAACATCTGTTGGTATTTGATATGAAGTTAAAACGTATAAAAGTTATGTCACTTTTTGGGGTCACCCTTTACTGACGGTTTCGTTGTTATTATTATTAATTAAGTTTAGTTAAGATTTATTTTTTGTTCAACTGTGCTACCATTGTATTATGGTGAATAAAGTTGTATATATAATACGTACGTTGTGCAGTTTGTAGTAAAGGCCGCAAGCGTTGCAGACCGGTTCACCATTCTGATTGCGTCTCCACAGCGTAGTTGTAGTTGTCGCACAGTTAGCACAGCTCGTACCCGCCCTACGAGCCGACGACTGCAACAACAACAGTGACAACACTACTACTACTACTATTACTACTACTACTACAGTACTGCTACGCCAGTGGTGAAACACGAAATACGAGCTAAACTCACGAGACGCGCGACAGCATGGGTAAAAATTTGGGCGCAATTCAGTCTTGAAATACGCGCCGCAGCCTCAAATCGCGAAAAATTAACAAAACCCGCTATTTTTCGCGATTCAATGTCGTTTAAGGTCATCGATGTTGGCACCACTAGAAAGCTCGTGAGCAGTGTTTGTTAGGATAAGCAGCAAGTATGTGCCTATCGTAACGTTTTCACGCTAGAAGAGTTAATAGCAATGAAATAACGATTTCATAGGGAGAATTCTATTTGACGTTTTCGTTCAAGAAAAATTCGCTCAGCCAGCGTCACAAAATTTTCTCACAAAAACTAGGGACTTCATGCTATCAAAAGGTAAAAATCCGAAGTCCCTCTCTCGGTACCGGGTAGTGACAGACGGAGGGACAGACGGATAGACAAACAGAATTACGATAGTTAGTACGCGCTTAGCATTACAAGTGCTGTCGTACATAACTTGAATACAAAACATTTTGCCAACAACGCTGCTACACGTAACAGACTTTTGCCACATTTTTCCTGGTATTATTACATTTAAATATCGGGCAATAAATATAAAAATATACGAAGTACAAACACAGCGTAAAACTGCATGATATTTTCTCTTGACGACGTCTGTCACGATCGTCGAACAGTGATGCTCCCCGGGGTCAAATTAATCATCGATATCATCGCAATGAATATCGAATATCGGACGGCATCGTAACGGTTTCATCGTAGATAACATCACTAGAGCCGTGACAGTCCACGCGACGCCCATTAAGCTGTGCCTAATCCGCCCAGGATATCCGCTATCAGATGAAGCCAAACTGTGGACGCGAATCCGATCCGAAGCAGTGAGTATTTGGGCCAGCACTATTACGCAACAACGGTTCAAAGGCACTTCAACGGATTCTAGGCAACGTCTTATAATTTAATACCGGTATTTATTATCTCAAACGAATGGTGATGTGTAAAATTAAAATATTCGAACCGGAAAAAGAGCGAAACCTACACGGTTGTGCCTATATGTGAATGATTCGACAAATTGTAAATTAAAATATAAGTTTGCGAACGTCAACTTGAGAAAGTAGCTTAGGAAGTACAAGACTTACAAAATGAATAGTTTTCAAGTTTTGTAAGCTTTTTTACGCGCGAGAACTAGCTAGCGCGTATTAGCTACGGTAATTCTGTCTGTCCGTCCGTCCGTCTGTCTGTCCTGGTGTCACGTTCCGGTACCGTTCCAACACCAGATGAGATAGAGACTTCTGGTTTTCACCGTACAGTCTCTAGCATTTCGCGACATAATTACATGCCGCTGTGTGACGGGGTCTACACGAACGAGGGAGTGAAAAAGGGGCACTCCCCTTAAAAGACGTTATTCTACCGCTATTGGCTCCTCGAACGTGAAAATGGTTGCAAATAAGCACAGACATGCTGCTTATCATAACAAGCACTGCTGACGAGCTTTTTTTAGGAATGTCAACATCCATGACATTGAATGACCTTGAACCCCCAAAATAAGAGATTTTAGTGAATTTTTCGCGACTTTGGGCTGCGACACACATTTCATAAGTGAATTGCGCCGAAATGGCTGGAGACAGACCAAGACAACCTGGACAGAAAATTTTCAGCATTGAATGTTGATTTTATCAGTCTAAGTCCGGACCATCTAGGTTCAAGGACGCTTGCGCACGCACGTGTCAAAGAGGGGTAACCCTCTAAAAAGTGGTTATTTATCTGCTGTTTGCTTGTTTGGCGTGCAAATGGTTGCAGACAGGCACAGACATGCTGCTTATCATAACAAGCACTGGCGACGAGCTCCTTAGGAATGTCAACATCGATGACCTTTAATGACCATGAACTCTAAAAATAGGGGGTTTCACTGATTTTTGGCGACTTTTGCTGCATAGGAGTGAATTGCAACGAAATGGATGGAGATAGAGCAAGATTACCGGCGAACAGGAACTGCTACTGGCTCTCGCGTGTCTCATGAACATTAGCTCAGATTTCTTGTTTTCATCCCGAATCCTCTCAAATTTCTCGATGAGCTTTGACTATAGAGTCCCGCGGCACTATCTGTTAACAAAGATTTATTGATCCCTACAGCTCGAGTCGTTTTGCAACGGACAATACTAACGTGTGACAGACAGATAAACCGACGAACAGGCACGTCGACTGTAGCTGTAACAGCGCTTCTTCTTCTACTTCTTGGCGAACTTCTGTCAGCGCGTTGCCGTACTGACAACTTGGCGCCAAATGTCCTTATCCTTGGCCTTCCTTCAGGCAGTGTAAACTCCAAAGTTCTGGAGCTGTATGTCTTCATTAACTGTTCTGAGCCAAGTTGTTCTTGGACGTCCAGCGGGTCTCCTCCAGTCAGCGGGTGGACGGAGCGCGGCGGCTATGACGCGGTGGTGATCTTCCGATGGGGATGAACGAGCTAGGTGGCCGAAGAATCTAAGACGGTAGGACCTAATCATTTCATAGACTGGTGTACAAGTAGACGTCTCGAACTGTCTCGTTTGTAGTGTGCCTGGTATATACGGTAGGCTTATCCGTATAATTTTCCGGACAAAATCGACCGCTCATCAAGCGCTTGCCGTTTTGTAAATGTACAAAAATTCAGTTTAAGCGAGCTGCTACAGTACCTTGTAAAATTTATGCCAGAGAACAATGAACACCGTGCACTGGGACATTGTCTTAATAAATAATAACCACGGAGTAACTAAATCCTGTATTTGAACATGTCCTGTAGTGTACGTCAGCCAAATCTAGCCCTGCAGGATAGACGTTCCGATTCTTTTACTAAAAATTATATCAGGGAAAAGCAAAATAACGGCCGAAGATTTTCCAACATGTTTCCTACGCTATGTACAAAAATAAAGGTCTGGCGTGTGACATACAGATGGGAAAAGGCAGGTAGACACGCCAACCGACCAAACCATCCGAGCCAACTCAGCCTGGCCATTCATTCGTGGATTAGAACAATGAGTAGGCCTACTAGCGACGATTGCTGCCACCGCTGAGAAAGAAACGGTGAATTCTGCCTAACAGGCAGTTAGATTACTGACTGAATGCAAATCCACGTAGAGTTCCGACTTGACAGTTCATGATATATAATACTCACAAGACGTCGTTTCGGCTTGATGAGCGGTCGATTCTGTCCGTTCATCTTGTGATAAAGTCCGCAAGCGTTGCAGAGATAATGCCCGGTGCCGTCGCGGCGCCATAGCGGCGTTGATGTGGCACCGCAGTTCACGCACTCGCGACCTTCTACAGAATAGCATACAAACGCACGATAACACCACGAAACAAAAAGTCTAGCTGTCCATAGGGTAGGCCAACCGTAACGCCAATATCCGAAGGCCAGCGTCCGACTTCCGGTCGCAGAAAAAACGATTTCCCAGAGTGACTACAGTCCCACACACGCCGTAGTGACGCTGCTATAACGAACGTTAGAGTGAACGCTAAGGTACGATACGGTAATTCGACGCACGTCGGTGCTGGCTGCACGCAGCAACTTTGTATTGAAAATTGCAACCAAACCGCTGCATGGTCACTATTGACAATCTATAGGAGCACGTCATCGCTTTATCCATCGATACCATCGCCGAACCCTTATGACGTACGGTTTAGCCATAATACATGCATTACAGACAGACACAGAAAGAGAGACAAACACAACAGTGTACCCAAGACCAGTGGCTTTTATCCCCCTAAATTTGAAATCGAAATCGGGCGTAACTTCCCCCACATTTGAACTCAAGTCCTACCTTTTGGGTTTCTTCCTCTCTAAGTGGGTGTTTGTTAAGGGTGTAGAGTGAGAAATAGGAAAAGGTAAAAAAATAAAAGAAAGAAGTTTTGTTTAAAATGTAGAGTGAAAAATAGGGTGGAGTAAAAATAGGGGGAAGTTTTGTTTAACGTGTAGCTCGACCAGTAAAACATAGAGGAAAGTTTTGATTTACACCATTCCCAAAACTTTTCCCCCTATTTCTTAATCCCCCTTATTTTTGACTTTAATCCTTAACAAAACTTCCCCCCTATTTTTCACTGGACGCAAGCTGCACCCACCCAGTATAGCGATAGAAGCCACTCCCCAAGACTCGACCTGACAGTCGGCGAAAAACTATAAAAACACTTGACGAGTCAAGAATAGAATAATTAGAGCGTGTCTATCTCCGCAAAGTGATTTTTATGTCTTCATTAGTTGACAATAAAATAGTAATTCAGGGATCACGTGATAGAACATACTGAAGGGTCATGTCCGCCGACCGTCGCTGGGAACACGGAGATAAAACGCGGTTACACGGAAAAAAACTTAGTAAAATGTATTGTTTGCGTGAAACTACAGTGTAAGCCTATGTACGTCCTATACGTCCATGGCGCTAAACGTTTTGCATCATTGTTGCATACGTTTTATTTTATACGGGTGACACCATCTGCGACGCAGAATTTGCAAAAAACAACATCTTTTTCATTTTTTTAGGCCCAGCCGTAACCAGGCCTACGGTCTGAACGCTACGGGTTTTGACTCCGGTTTAGCGTCGCATTTAGCTTTCTAGATTAATCGTAAACCGGTCGCTGATGGAAAATAAACTGGTAATAGAAAATGTCACAGCGATACTGATGGAACAGTAATTATTCGTAGATCAGCTTCTTAACTAGCGACCTGCAGTGAAGTGTTAATTCCGCAAAGGTACCCGTTAAGAAAGTTCTGCACAGGGATAGAGATGCGCTATGTAACTGATACCCGATACTCGTCGATACCCCGCTGTTCGATTCAGTTAACATCGGTTTCGAATAATAGCATGAAGGAACTCGTATTGCTTCCGGTGCCACATTTCATGTTTATGATTAATTTCAATGTCTAGCGACTGGAAATCTATACGATGATAGATCTAATTAAAGCGCAGAAAAACGTGTATATAGACCTATGACCACCGTGTAAAAGCTCAAATTTTAATAAACGAAATATATACACACACCTTTATTCACCGTATTCGGTAGACAAAAAAAATAAACAAGAAATGAACAAGGAAATAATAAAACTTAACTAGAAGTTAACTAAGACTTAACTAAAATGTAATATAATGTCCATATG
>Ga0209454_1003107_pt1 | contig 11711 bp, 7 predicted proteins | sample WorMetHERISLAND1_2_FD_187400 | JGI IMG/M metagenome (GOLD analysis project Ga0209454, IMG submission 187400) | Marine gutless worms symbiont microbial communities from Max Planck institute for Marine Microbiology, Germany - Olavius geniculatus... | ecosystem: Host-associated > Annelida >...
GGGTGGGGATGGGGATGTTACTTCATCCCCATGTCATTCTTTAGTCTGGCATAAAGCTGCTATGCGTCATTTGTAGGCATGAATGATTTGCTGTCAGACCTCAGTATTCAGTCAAACAGTGCCACTGCTACTCATAGCCTAGCATCGTTGTCAACATCATCAGCAGCAGTGCAGGCAGCTGATGCATCTCCAGGCAGTCATTCATCTCCACAGCTGCTTCTCATGACTCCAAATGCTTTCACTTCACGGTGTGAACGTCGTACAGTATACATTGTATGGTATTTCATTTCATATTTGCAGCTGACAGCGTGTGGTGTGAAAGAGCAATGTTTGTAATGACAGATCAGATGCTGTTGTTATTTTTAGCATTTGTAGTACAGTTGACTCCGCTTATATGCACGGCCTTGGGATCGCAAGCTGACTTGCATGTAAGCGGAGCGTGCATTTAACTGTAGTTAGCTTATAGGACCATTGCCATCATTTACAACATGCAGTTACAATAGGCGGTCATCCATGCCACAAGAAACGCTCGCCTCACTCATCTCCTTTATGGACATCAGGGACAGCGTGTAGTAGCTGATAATGGTCACTCCAGTAGTGTCAGTTTGCACGCCGCCCGCCCGCCTTTTTAATCACTCTCAAAGACAGCAGGTGGTCTAGCACTATTGGCCCGCAGACTGCCGTTTGAAGTTCATTATGATGCTGCATGCTGCTAGGGTGGGGAGATGCACTGTAGCTACATGATTGTTGCTTATAACCGAAGTAAGTCATGGCGCTAGGAACAAAAGGGTGTGTGCTTATAGCCGAATTGTGCATATATTGCTGGTGCTTATAAGCGAAGTTGACTGCCATTGACATAGCATAAACTCAAACGGGACTAGATGCACGTCGTGCAAATAGGCGGAGTGTGCTTATATCCGACCTGCATATAAGTGGAGCCGACTGTAGTATCAGTAGTTGCAAGTAGTAGTAAGTAGCCGTTATAGTGCCCTGCCTACTCGAGCCCAAACTGGGATTGCATTACAAAATGTCAGAATTAATCTAGTCAAAATGTTTAGCACTAGTACTAGAGTACATTATGTTGGCGAGCTTTTTATGCAGTTTAATATCATTTGTCAGAAATCATTGTGGTGGGTTGGATGCTCTTTATGGCACTCATTCTGCTATGTTGCATCTATTGTTGTGTTGTGTACATGTGTCGCCACAGGTTGAGTGATGAGAGTGGTAATGAGATGGCCGCCAGCAGCAGCAGCATCAGCAGCAGTCTGACACTAGTGACAGCCATTGATGAGGACACAGAGGAGGATGCTTTGACTCCGGTCAACACTTTGGCTAAGTCTGGACTAGTGACAGCTGACACTGACCCTGTGTCTCTGCTGCCGACCGTCATATCAGAGATGTTTCCACAGCCACCGCCACAGCCGTCGTCAGTGCATGAAGTGCCATCCACCGATAGTTTCATGGAGGATGGAGTGACGGCTGATGCGGATGACTATGCACATGGTGCATCGTCGTTGAGGGTGCTTCAGAACAGTGAGAGCTCGGCTGGGTCCAGTGAAGGTGCCGCTGAGCTCAGTGAGATACTGGACAGTGCCCAGCGTTCTGATGACTTGAATGCCAACAGCCAGCCGTAAGCACTTCGGTCATTTGTTGATTTAGTAGCTTTTAACTGAAATAGTGACACTTGTGTTTTTCATTTTGTTGCCATTTCAGATTTTTAGTATTATTGTCCGTTGATGTTTCATTGTTTGAACTCTGATGCCATGTCTTTAGAAAGGATTATCTGGCATGCAGAGAATATTGTCAGAGCAGTCCTGTGTGACTTCTTTAGAGTTTTCTTACAGGTTATAGCTTGCTTTTTAAGTGAGTGCAAAAAATAGGCTGATTAAACGTTCTTGGGTCATACATTTGGAAGAGCAGTTGACTGGTTAAATGAAACTTGAGTATTACTGCCCATGTTCAATTTGGGAGTAATTTTCGTAGAAACTGATTTACTCTCCTGTGTATGACACGTGTAGAAGAATATAACAGTTGACTAACGAAACAGTTCTGTATTGGTGCACAGTTGTTGCTTAGCAGAAGGGCATTTAGTTTGTAAAACTTCTGCCATGGCAGTTCTTAAAATTTCCTAAGTACAGAAACTGGCCTAACTTGGAGAAACTTCAGAAAGTGGCTGGTTAGCTAAAACGGAGCATGTGTTTCATGGTAGCGTTTGTTCCAGGGGTTAGTGATGATCATGCTATTGATTTATGGCACGTATGTGTGTGTATGTGTGTCGCAGTTCTCCTAACCTGGCATACAATGATGATGATGTTGCCAGCTATGATGACGAAGACGACGACGATGATGATGAACAAATTCACCAGGAGACTGACGGTCGGCTGAACACTGTCAGAACAGACTGGAGCACTATGCCAAGGTACAGCTAAGCTTACTGGCGCTGTGTTTTGCAGCATTTTCATTGTTCTAGCCTTTAACTAGTTAATTGTTGCTTTATCGGAACACCGTGAACACCATCGAATGCCATGATTAGACCGGCATCGCCAGTGAGCTTCCTGTTCATCAGTTTGACATTGTAAGTTGGTAATTAATAAATTTGATCCCTCAGTTCTGTAGAAATATTCTGTTATTTTTGTTACACAAAAAATAGTCTTTCGACACGACCATTTCATGATCATTGCCAGTTAATTATTTTTGACTAATTTTGCCATCTTGGACGTGCGTTAATTTCGTAATCTCAAAGTTTTTGGTGTATGTTGTTGAACCGGCAGCCAGCAAGTGGAAGATGAATTGGTTGCGGATGACCAGTCACAGGACGATGGTTCATGCACTCACCGCCAGACGTCTGCCACTTCCGCTGATAGGTACAACATCTCCGAAATGCATCCATGTTCAGTGTCGAATAAATGCATTTTAATGTCATTGTCCATGTCCATGTCATTGTCAACATATGATATATGTAGCACAATACCATGAAGCATCATCAGTAGCTGCATTGCAAGTAATACACTGTATTTGATTTTCCGACTTTTGTGCCACGTGACTGTCATTTTGTGCCATCGAGAAGCTAAAACTCTGTGTGTCCTGCAAGTCGGTTTTCATGTGATACAAGAACTATGGAAATGGTCATGCTCGTCTGCTTTTAAGCCACAGTGACTTAGTGTTTGATTTGATAGTTGTACACATATGTGCTAGGGAATTATTGGAATCGTGGCTAATCTGTGTGAAATTGAGAAGAGACTTGAGATACTCGTTACATGAATGCTTTTGTATACATCTCTGTGCGTGTATGCTTAAGTGTGTTTTGCTTCTGCTTCTGTTTATGTGTCTGTGTGCGTTCTTGTGTTTTGTTGTGCAGTTCTCGGCGGCCAATGTTCAGAGAAAGCTATGAGTACGAGGAGGTGAGCTGATTATTTATTTACCACCATACTGGTATTCACATCAATAATAATGAGTAAACATTTATATGGCACAGTATCATTTGGAGGAATCTCTAGTGTGCTGGCTATGCTGTCAGTACATGTCAAACAGAAATGGCTTAAGAGAATGCTTAAATTTGTTCAAGGTTAGTGTTTTATCTTGAGGTATGCAGGAGACTATTTTATGCTGATGTGCTAACAAAAGTGAAAGCTTGTCTGCCAGTGTCATTAGTCTGTAGCAAGGTACGGCGAGTTGTCACGGACAGCTGAACACAGATGACGATGGCCAACCACCGAGAAGATTGGCTGGTACATCTTCGAACAGATATGGCAGTCACATTGCATGCAGACACTTGAAGAGAGACACATTGTCCTTTTTGTTACAATGGGACTCCATTATGGCTAATACAGGCATGGTTGTGTTGAAAAAAGTGCTAGTAAATGAGCTAATCAGGAGCTAATGTTTCTGTGACTACATCATATAGCATGCTTACTTACACAGTCCTGTGCTCAGTTTGCTATTTTCTTGCATTATTTGTTGACTGTCTGCATTGTGATATTTTGCTGTCACTTGTTGAACAAATTCTTGATCTGTATTGGTCTTCTTCAGTCTCCACATTTTTGTTAGATTTGCTGTAGTGTATAGTTTGTCTTAGTCTTTTTGTTTCACTTATTGTTTATAGCATACGGCCATGAGTAACTGATGCTGTGCACACTTTTCTTCAGCGTGTTGCATTGCAAGTTTGTGTTTTTTCATCATAACGGCCTACACAGAATATTCCAAAAACAGTTAATGATTTGTTCTGTGCTGTTTGTCTCTTTCAAGATGTGATAGAAACGTATGTATGTTAGGTGCAAACAGATGCTCTAGCTAATCTGCAGCACAGATGGTATTGGTATTTGATGAAAAATTGCTGAGAATATGTGTTAGATGTAGACGTGTCTGCACGAGATGATGGGATGAAGATATCAAGGACCTACCAGTCCTGGCTAATAGCATGAGTTGTCTGTCAATGCAGACTGTTGATGGGTTAAATGTCATCGTGTGTTAGATGCAGAGAACTCTACATCAGATGATGGAGTTGCTGCAGCAGCAACAACAGCAGATATCCCACCTGCACACGGAGATGTCAAGACAGCGAGGTGTTGCCGCTAACATCAGTCAGCTGTCGGCACAGATTGATTCAGTGTCTGCATCTGTCACCGACCGCACGGTTGCCATTCTGCAGGAACAGCATCAGCTCGACTGTATCCTTTACTGTCAGTTTTAATAAGAGCAACACCCAGAGTGATGGGGCATTAAGTAGTGTCAACAATCAACATATTATGTTGGCGAAGAAAGTCGTATGAGGTCGGTGATGACACCGTTGGATAGAGCACTGCTGAGTTTCTGTAGACTGTCTGTCTAGGTGGCGGTTTGGTTTAGTTGGTAACCCTGTTGGTCGCATCAGCCAAGTTAATCAACACTGGGCCTGTTTAGTACTTGGATGGGTGACTGTCGGCAGGCAGGTATACCATCTCAGGGCTCCCAGTTGTCCTGAAATTCCTGAAATTTAGCAGATGTCCTGAAATTGTCCTGAAATCAGCAATTGTCCTGAAATTTTACTCATTTGGTCAGAATGTCCTGATATGGACCTTTGTTATACTGCTGTTACGGCATTGCATTCATTTTGTACTTTACTTAGTTAACAGGAGTACTTTTTGGCTTACTTACTTACTTACTACAGTTTTGCTTTAGTATGTTCATAACAGTGCCTTAGTAACATTTTTAGGACTGCAGTACTGATCTGCTTCAATGAATAATATTTATGAGGACAGAAAAACGTGCATCTTCTCTGTCTTGAGCCTCGTGAAACCGACAAAAATGTCCTGAAATTGTTCTGAAATTTTGTAAACATTGGGTCCTGAAATTTCACTTATTGTTCATGGGAGCCCTGCCATCATAATATGTAACCAGCCACCCAGATCAACTCAGCCTGGCCATCCTTCCCTGGGTAGGCACAATGTGAATCAGCAGAAGCTGGGATGTAAATAGGCACACCACACAATGCACTAGCCCTGTATACATTGCATTGGCCTCACAGTGTAAAACCGGTGTCTGGCTGAGAGCTAAGGAAACAGAGATCAGTGCTGCCCTATGAGCCTTATGGCTAAGGAAGGACATTACGTCTAATGTTATGTTTACGGTAACTATTAACAATCTATAACAGATTTTGGTCAGTTTGGACTGCAGTGTTTGGCTAGAGGTTTTGTCAGGCCTCTTGTAGATATTGTGCTCCCTACAAATTTGCTTCTTTGACCTGCTTATTAAGCTGGTTTATGGCAGTCTGTTCTTAATGTTCACCAAATGCTACTGTCTTCAGCAATTTACTTATTTGCTCCCAAAATGTTCCCATTTAACAGTGATTATTACTAGTGCCTGTATTGTTATATTTGGTAATGTTATGGTGCATACCTGTGGTTCACGTGAGTTGGTTGAACTTAGTTTAGCATGTGTTTATCTCTGAGCAGGAACAGTTAATATGTATAAATGAGAGATATCAGCATGTGGTTGTTCTTAACATGTGTGCTTGTTGAAAGCCGATCGTTGGCGTCAGTCTCTTATGGCCATGGAGTCGGTCAGTCATCAGCAGTTCAGTCAGCTCGATGCAAAAATCACTAAGAATGTTAATGAAGTCATTCAGACCCAGCTCCAGAAGATCGTTGCCACGGAAATGAAAAATATCGTTCTGCCTCGTTAGTGCATATCTCTGCAGTCTGTAGTTTATTTCAGCAGATACCAGTACTTCTAATGTATGTGTTTTTGAATTTTTATTCGAATAAGGCGCCTAATTAGGCAGTGAGAGAAAAACAGACCTTGGTTTACTGGTCTGTGTGCCAGTTTTCGCCAGGATCATTGTACTTTATCAGATTAAATTAATAGTTTGCGGAAGAGGGTGTTTGTCCCTAAAATTGTTAACCAGATTTTGTTCCTTAATACTGAATTAGTATTGATATTTTTCCGTGCTTTCTCTTTCTTTCTCTCATTTCCTGGTTGGGGAGAGGGTAGGTCACTGCCCCAGGAAACTCCAGAGGCATTGTGGATCGGTCATGCCTTCGTCTCCCGGCTAAGTATCCCTTCTGGTCCGGTTGTGGGCTGCACAGTGAAACACCAGATTCTCCACTGTTTCATCCACACCATTGCAGTGTGGATTTTTCTGAGCTTGCCTGCTCTTGCTGCTGGAACAACTAGTGCCCGCAGTCTATTGGCAACATAATGTGTGTGTGTGTTGTGTAGACGTGGTGCAACTGCTGGAGCCAGTCAAGGAGATGCTACATACAGAACTGACACAGAAACTCACATCAACTGATGCTGCGCTCAAGGACAGCATCTCAAAGCTTGTTCGCTCCAAGGTGAACTAGCATTGAAAAGGCTGTTTTTTTTACGCTTGAAAGCAGCTACTGCTTTCAGCGTGTCTTAGCCATCACACTTCTGTCTGTCTGTCTGTCTGTCTGTCCATCACACGGGTGGATCAGTCAAAAAAGGTGCAAGTTAGAATTACCAAATCTTCACCGTCGGCTGCTCGGAAGACTAGTTTCAGGAACCGTGAAGTTTTTCCATAAATTCGAAGGGGGTCACCCCAAACGAGGGTGCTAAATGAGAGGTAAAAAACGTAAAGTCCTTTCTGAGCCTTACGGCCCCTAGGGCTTCGCTGATCTCCGTTTACCAAGGCCCTCAGCCAGACACCAGTTTTTACACTGAGACCATGGATACGGGGCCAGTGTATCGCGCAGTGCGCCTGTTTACGTCTCAGCAGTGAAGCTGGTACCAAATTATACTGCTTGCTAAATGAGAGGGGGTGGGCAAAATTTGCGATTTTTGGCCAATAAGTCGCTGTATCTCAGTAACGGTGCGAGATAGGGCCTAGGTTACTATTAATCACTAATAGGAAGTCATACACTGGCTCTCGATTGGTGCTGAATTCAATGACTTTGAATGACTTTGAACGCCAAAATAGGGGGTTTTATGTATTTTTTTGGCGATTTTGGGCTGTGACACAAGTCTACATCATTCATAAGGTGGCGCCACGGAACTATTGTTATGCGAGCCAGATAGAGAATTTGGTATTTGTATATTAACTTAGCGAAACACCCCAATTTTCAGCTAAACTACTGAACCTTAATTGCTATAGGCGTCTCGTGAGCATTAGCTCAAATTTCTTGTTTGTTGGAACTTGAATCTTCACCTTTAACAAACTTCTTGTGTGTTAATTTGATGGTTTGGTCAAATGGCAATTATGATGTTGAACTTATGGTCAAGAGGTTGTGAATTCCTCTATCGAGTGGTTTAATGGTGGTCCAAGGCACAAAAGTTTTTAGAACTTTCTCTCTTCATTCCTGTTGTTGTTCTATGCCTACTTACTATTACTTATACCAAATTTAGTGGCAGTTGATGAAATGAAATTTTTTGTAATGTTGTAGATAGTTTTTGTCACCCAGTGTGCATCGTGGAATGCTCCAGCACCCAAATGGAAAAGTTCTTTCGTTTTACATGCACCACCCAGAAAAAATAAAACACAATTTTCTATAATTCTGGAAGTTTACTTCTGTTGTGGGACATTTCCAAAGCTGACAGCCAGACCTTTTGTACTTTATCTCAAAGACTGTTACGGTGTGCATCAAACATATCAGTCGTAGCAATGTCATATGACTCCAGGTTAATGCACGGTCATCTTCAGCTGAAATTTTTTTTATTATTTATTGCAGAATTGTGTCTTGTCTGCTGTATATTATACAGGTGAAAGTTTATTGGAGTTGAAGTGTAAGAACACAACTGAGCATTCGCGTGATGACAAGCCAAAACCGTATTTATGTGCAGTCTGTGACAAACGGTTTAGAACTAAAGGAAATTTGAAACTGCACACACAAACTCATAATGTAGACAAATTGTATTCATGTACTTGGTGTGAGAAACGTTTTGCTACTCAGGATTACTTGAAGCAACATATGAATGCTCACAGCAGTAAGTACAAGTGCACTGAATGTGGGAAGTGTTTCAGCAGCAACCACAAGTTAACACTACATCTACAGTGTCATTCTGGAGAGAAACTGTTTGAATGTACTGTTTGTAGCAAACGATTTACACAGCCAGGTAATCTTGCAGTTCACAGCAGAATTCACAGTGGAGTAAAACCACACAAATGTCCCGAGTGTGACAAGACATTTAGTGTGTCGCAGAATCTAAAGAGACATATGAGAGTCCACACGGGAGACAAACCATACAAGTGTTCACTGTGTGAGATAAGTTTTAGCGAATCCGGTAGCTTGCAGAGACATGAACGTTATTTGCACAGCAACAGAAGACCTTATGACTGTCGCTACTGTGGGCAGCTTTTTAAGGATAGCAGTGAACTGAAGCGTCATGTTTATACTCACACTGGTGCAAAGCCGTACTCATGTAGACACTGTGCAGATGTTTTTACACATCGCAGCCAACTCAAGACTCATTTACTGAAGTCACACAATGAAGGTACTTGGTTCACGTGCTACCTTTGTCATAAGAATTTTAACCTCAGCGGTAACTTTAAGATACATTTACTGCGTCATGAAGATATGAAGCCGTATGTTTGCTATGAATGCTCAAAGACTTTTTGTACAGCAACTGAATTGAAACGTCATCAGCTGAAACACTCAGACTATAAACAGTTTTGCTGTTGTGTATGCGGTAAATATTTCAAACGTAAAGAAAATGTTGCAAGTCACTTGAGCAAATGTGCCATTAAACTAGGATATGTTGAAATATTTTCTTGAGGCAAGAATAAGACAGACAACAAAGAATCTGTGGACCATTGCTTGTAGGGCAGATTTGCTACTGTTGACGCAAGACTTGTCAGTGAGATTTTTTTTGTACAACTGATTGTGTTGTGGTACTTTAATACTCAATTTCAGCCTCACAGTACAGATTGTCTTGTGCTTAATCTAGGTAATTTTTAGACAGTGCTTCATTAGTGTGTGTGTCAGAAATGGAATCGAGTCAGGATTTTTGATCAATTTGGTTTTTTTTAAGTTGACACGCTGACCCGACCTAAACTCGTTCATTTAGTTGGCAGATAAATCGGCAAATATTATGGCTGATACCTTCTGTAACTGAAATCATGAACATCAATTTGTGGAGGTGGTGTAACTCTGTTGAAACAATACCATGATTGGCATAAATGTTGAAGTTATAAAACCGGGACAAAAACTGGGTCTGACGTACTGACTAATGACTCGACCCAACCTGGCTAAAGTTGGTGATTTAGTGACCTGGTAACCTGAAGACCCAGTTTCATCTTTTGCATGTATCCATGTATGCACTGTTGGTTTTATGCTGCATTTTTGTAAACTGATGTGTGCACAATGGTCTGAAAAGGTTTACTTATCTGGACCAGCTTAAACTGAAGAAACTCTGAAAACAGCCTAACATATAGTCAAACAAAATGTGTCTAAAACATTGTATATCTGTGTTTATATGTGACATTTTAATATTGTCTGATGACGTCAATTATAATAATGATGCATTCATGTTGTTGCATTGTACAGTCATAGACAGTGCTTTGATGCTGCCAGATTAGACTTTGTATATGTTTATGATTACTGCACTGATGTATGTTGTATTTTGATATTACATCATATGTTACACAGTAGTTGCAAAAATTTATTTTTTGGGACTTTTCTAAGCTTGACCGGCTCAAACTGGAGTAGGTCTGTCTGGAAAAATGACTTGTTAAGCAAAATGTTTGTAAATATATGTTGGCACACTTGATATTATGTCACTGTTTCGCTAGTTTAATGATCAAACCTCCATGACCTCGGCATTGTATAAGTTCTTCCACCACCACCAGTGTGACATCTGCAGTAGTGGTCTCTTTGGAAGTAGACAAAAAAGCAACAGCAACACGCAGGCTGTTTTCAATCAACTGATAATATGCATTCTGCAGCGAATTGTCTCAATGCGGTTAGCGAAACGTGTAATATATTCCTTCAAATTCTCATCATGTTCTGTGCAAGTCTCAATAGTGGCAATAAAAGAATCCAGGACAAAAACACCCATGGCACTGAAAGTGTCTCAGGAGTGACACAAATAGGTCTAATATTGCACTACTTAGGCCTATGTTATCATTTGTCATGCAAATGCTCCAAGAAAAAATAGAAGGGAGGTTTTTGGGAAATTAAGGCAGAAATTGAATAGTATTATTGTTCTACATTTTTTATATATTTACGATATCTTGTAAGCAGAAGTGTTCTGTAATGGTCAAAATGCACCAAATTCGTTTTGTCGCCGGGGCTCTGCCCCGGACTCCAATGCGGGAGCTCACGACGCTCCCCCAGATTTCCAGTCAGCTAGGGAGGGGGATACCCTCTCTCCATTCCCCACTCCGTCGACGCCTGCGGCGCCTCATCTTGAGTTAGGAGGAAACTTGCTCCAAGGACTTAGAGGGATAGACACTCCTGAGTAACGCTCTTTATCGCATGCAAGTCAATCTTCATGGCAGTCCTTGTAATCTTGGTGTATTTCTATACTGTTTTGGTCATAGAAAGAAAAACGAAATTTTGCACCAACAGTCCACGAAAATACGCCAGTTTGACCCCCAAAGTCCCCGAAAAAAAATTTCCGGTGCCCCCTCCCACACCCTTTCCCCTGTTGTTACCCCCACCCCTCTTGGCGCCTTTGGCACCTCGACTCTGCTCGCGCCTTCGGCGCTCGACTTTGCCCCCAACTTCAACTCCTCGGTCCGCCTATGGTGTCGTATATGGCTTTGCCTGTGCTTACTCATGCCATCAGTAATACTGGTGGCTTGGGTGAATTCTTCTTGCAGCAATGACCTTCAAGGTCATCCAAAGTCGATGATTTTCGTCTTACCTGAAAGAGCGTATGCGATTTCCTATTGTGATCAATCGCAATCTTGGCCTTATCTTGCACCGTTTCCGAAATATGGCTATCTTTTCGTTGAAAATCACATTTTTCTTTTCCTTCTATTAACCCCAAATATTAAAATGTTTCTCTTGCACTGCATCCCACAAATTTTGTTCTCAGAGAGCCTCGATACATGGCTAATTATTCGTGCAAAGGTTTTCTTTTACGACTTAACGCTTAGCCACAATACATCCTTGACATACAGACATACGGACGGAGAGACAGACGACAATCGTACCACACAGTGCCATAAGCGCGAACCAGGGCCTTCCACAGAGGGGGATGGAGACAAACTGTCTCCAATTTAGGTCAAGGGGAAAAGCTTCCCCCCAGCTTTCCCCACCTGAGCTGGGAAG
>Ga0209454_1003113_pt1 | contig 11698 bp, 3 predicted proteins | sample WorMetHERISLAND1_2_FD_187400 | JGI IMG/M metagenome (GOLD analysis project Ga0209454, IMG submission 187400) | Marine gutless worms symbiont microbial communities from Max Planck institute for Marine Microbiology, Germany - Olavius geniculatus... | ecosystem: Host-associated > Annelida >...
TTATTCAGCAGCACATTGACACACAGTCAGTGTGATGCGGGCAATATCGCCTTTTGTAATTTTTGCTGTTTTCGATGTGCAATTCCTTAAATGTTGCCCTTAACAAGTGTATAAACTAATGTTTTGTACATTTATTCCAGTATGGACTTCGACCAGCTAACGCTACGAGGACATTTCTTCGCTATAGAGGCAGACAGTTCCTCGCAAGTCGACGTGAACGGCGAACAGTCACAACATGTTGCACGTCAAATACACAACAAATCGAAACAAGTGGAGCTTTCCTGTACCCTTTGGGTACATTCAAATAATTATCTCTTGCTACCGCTGAACACGGTTCCAATCTTAAACTTTTCAAACGTCAAAGAATTAATTGACCAGAGACAAGACACGAAATACTGAACAAATGCTGCGATTCGTGTAGTTAAGTTAAGGCGGTTATACATCGACCGAAGCGTTAAGTGGAAGGACGCGGATCGACGTGTGAAAGCAGCTTTATACTACACAAAATAGCTCGAAGGCTTTACGCCAAATGAAACGCGTATTTTAAAACAAAATGTATAAAAAAAGTGCGTGGGCGTACACTTCAAATGAACATTTTTATTTTCCCTCGTCTTGTGATTAGTTGTTCTTTTTTTGTTATTATTTTTATAGACGGCTCAGGCACCAAACCTCGTATCAGATGACTAAATTGCGTTCATATCAAGCCACAACGTCATGTGACCATAACACGGTAAAAAGTGAAGTACATTTCGAACAAAATAGGTGTATATATTATTTATATAGGGAGCAAAAACCTCTGAGCGGATCGAGCCCAAATTAGTTTTACTGGTAGGTGTCCCCGGCTTAATCACGCCATTCAAATTTGGTGACGATTGGTTCAGAGGTTTCGGGTTGGCTGAGGGTCAAAATTTGCCCTTTCCCATAGACTTTGATAGTCCTTACAACACTCACAGTCCACTATACCGTGTGAGGTGTGATTGAGTGGCGTAAAACAGACTTTTAAAAACCCAAACTCCACTTGCTTGGATTTGTTTTGAATCTGTTGTGCGACATGCTGTACAACAAATCAAACAGAACTTTGTCCGTGCAGAGTATAATTACATCCGCAACGCAATATATATTTTAAAATATTTTGTTTTCGATTTAAACACGGTCTCAGGCAGACAAAACTAAACTAGAAAGCAAACCCGCGAGCGCCTGAAAGGCTTACCTCAACACAAGAGTATCGAAACTCGGCAGATTTGTTCTTCAAGTCCCACAGCACGACACAACCGGATTCAAATCCTATTAACAACTACACACACAGTCAGACACAGACAGTATAATTATAGTTATGGTTAGTATACTTTTTATTCTGTTTTCATGCAGCTTTTCCCCGTACAGTTTGTCTATCAACATGTTTGTTATATTTTGCGTTGCTTCCTAGTGTGGTATTGACTGAATAATTGATTTATTGATAGTGCAAATTATTAAGCCTACACACTCGATCAGCACTTAGTACCCCCGCTATAAAGCACTAATCGTATAAATCCACAAAGTCCAGATTTTCCCCAAAGAACAAGGGTATTTCTCACCACTCTGCCAAAATATTCTCGCCAGTTTAATCAAATTTAGTCATGAACTGGTAGAGATAAACTGCAAAATGTTGCTTTAGCCTTATCGGCCTGCGGTAAGGAATCCTGACAAAATGATCCGTGATCGGCTGAAAGACTCTGGATCCTCTCAAAGAGCTGAAAGCTTTGTCCCTAACTGTTTTTAACGGGCATTCCTTTTTTAAATGTTCATCAAAATTTGTTCGCAACTTTTGTTAGATATTTTGGACACAGACAGAAAGACACAGATCGCTACGAAAACGTAACCTTCTTGGCGGGAATAGATAATATGAAAGTTGAAACCGATTTATCGGCCCAATGAATGGGAGTGTGGGATCCGTTACATTCGGAATACAGAGAAGACAAATGCCTTACTAGCCCATCCTTCCCAGTGACCACAACTTTTCCTCAAGCTGCCATTTCCACGCAAGCTTAGCGGTACGAATTATAGTGCCTACTGTATGTTGACAGAGGAATCACGTTGCTATCATAAAAGCTAATGGTCTCTTTCTCCTTGCGGACGTTTCTGTGCCGCAATCGCTAACACAGTTTGCACTACGATTACCGTACCACATTCTCGTACCAATAGAACGGATGTAGGAACGCATATACGACCTCGTATTCTTTCGTACGATTATTGTTAAACGAACCTACATCGTATAGTCGTACCAAACAGGCATATTTTACTAGTTATTGTAGTGTTCGCTGAACGCATATAATATTATACTTTTTCACAATTTTAGTTTTTCGCAAAAGACTTAATTTTAATTTGTGTATAGTTCTTTAGAAGATATAATTTTAGTCCCACAAATAAAGCGATTGTGCTACTTAATAACAACACATGACAAATTAGCAACTTCACGAAATTGTCATTTCACCGTTCGTCATTAGCTACATCAGTATCAAAAACTGGTTTTACGATGAAATGTGTCGTTTTACAAACTGTATATAATTAAATATCTCATTTTCGACGTTCCGCTGTAAATAATTACGCTTTAGTTCGTCTGGAACTTTTTATTTCATACATTTTCCCTCTCTTTAACCTAAAAACTCTAGTAAAACGAAAACCAACGATTTTCGTTTTTAGCCGACCGTCTTTAAGTAACGGTCGAGCTATTGGCATGGTTGTCGTCCGTCTGTCCTTCCGTCTGTCCGTCTGTCTGTAACAAATGTATCCTGGCTAACAGGTAGGTCGTAAAAGAAAACTTTTTGCACGAATAATTAGCTATGGGTCTCAAACCTGAGCATGCAAAATTTGGATGACCTTAAAGGTAACTGACAACCAGTACGGTCAGCTATCCCAGCGACAGCTGCCTTCTTGTTGTTCTCGTTTTAGCTACTGAGATATTTCTGGCATCGTGACAATGCAATTTAACTGTGGATTGGAGGGTCAATATCAAAATTTCACCAATCCAAGCCGACTGGTGGTCATATCGCTATGCGTCAGAGAGCTGTCGTATTAGATTGCGTTCAGAAATGACACAGACAAAATGCATATAAAGACGACAACGATGACGATTTGGTGATGCAACTATCCGGTAATTTTGCAATAGTTCGTTATAAAACCAAAATCAAGAATGCGTACGATTTTTATTAGTTTGTAATATTTATTTAAAGTAGCAGAACTTACTGATTAGGTTTTATTTTGTTTTTTATACGCATTTTCCGTTTATGAATAAAAGATTTACACATATCTGCGCTTAATAAATTTTCCGTCCTTTAGCATTCGTTTTAAGCGAAATCGTCATAATTTTAAACCGAACATTGCACGAAATTATCAAATTCAGTTGTTTACACTAAAGCAAAATTCGCTGACTCTCAGCGAAAGCTGGAAGTGGGATCAAAACAAGTACGAGTTAACAGCGACTCGTATAGCGAACGACAGATCTAGAGAGAAGAAACAAAATGCTGAACATTCGTGATTAAAACATTTCATCTTTCTACAGGTTATTGTGTTACCGGTAGAAAAGTTACTCGTTTACCGAGTATCCGTAACAGCTCTAATGATAAATGGTTGGTAAAGGACGAAGAAGTCTTCGGCAAAAGAGGCTAATAACAACAAGAGACATGCAGAGACGTCCAGTTAATCATACCGATCCACAGTTGCTGCAGCCGCTAGCTGCCCAGGGCTAGCGACGCGACCAGGTTTAATGACCCACAACCAATCAACGTAATGCTTCGAGGACCATTTCGACTAAGCACGGTCGTAAATACTGCGACATTCAGTACGGTAGCCAACTGTCCGTCTGTCCTTCTGTGACAGCTGTAAACTGCGGCCAAACGCAAGGACACGTCGTCAAAGCGCTCCCAGGTTTGCCCATCGTTAGGAATGCTACGTGTACGTGTTTTAAACATGACGTCATGCACGTCGTCGTCTACTCGTCTTCGACGCCAATTCTGATAAAAATGACAAAAATTTGGGATTTTCGACGACAGGTTTTTGAAATAGTTTTAAAAAAGTCAGTACAGCAAAGTTGAATTACAGGTTTGTCTAGAAAGCATAAGAACAGATGCCCAAGTTGGCAGCCACAAGAACTTTTCATACGTATGTTTCTGTTATTTTGCCTGACTATTTCAGTTAAACTGCAATCTTTTTTCTTGTTACAGGCCCCACACCTAATTAGTCCAGCTGGGTGTTGTTTACTCTTACAGATCTCGGCGTTTACGAACGTCAAAGCAACGTGAAAATGTAGTACTTAGGATTACTTATATTGCAGCTATTGGTAGCAATGTGTGGCGCCGGCTAAAATCCACATCTTAATGGCAAGCACGACCGCATCACAAGCATCATCATCATCATCAGCAGCAGCAGCAGCAGCTGTTGCAGTTCCCGCCATCATTTCATAAGCAGTTGTTATTTAGTTGTGTATGTCACGTACTAAATGACGTCAGTGACGTGACCACGTCTTCGTCGGCATCGGGTACAACAGCAGGGGCCACATTTTACACCCCGAAAACAATCTCAAATTATTACTAATCCACGTCATAATTATCAGATTTTTTCAGTATGAGTTTAAAAAATCAAGGTAAAGAACGTGTATTATTTCTACCACGTATTAACTAAAATGAGTAACTGATTTATCAAGTAATTGTACTCGTTCTTTTACTGTTTTTTTTACCTTGTGGCTCCCGTTTTACGGACGCGAATATACAATTCTGCACAAAGTCCTGCAAAAATAAATATATTGGTTCTGGGTAAATAATTACAATGCTATGAAAAAATCTGTAAGTGCAAGTTCTTTCTATGATCAAAGACTTTTCTTTCGTCACAAAATATAAACCCATCTCTTCATCCGGTACAACTTACATCTCACTAGTACTATAGTAGTTAATTTTATTGAATGATTACTAACGGCAGTGACAAAAGTCTATTTTGTGGTGATGCGCCGTTAACCAACTGCCTTGAACAATTTCGTCTGTTGCCAGCACCGCAAGTTTCAAAAACATTTTTAAAAATTAAGACACATTTTTTTAATCTTTTTATAAAACTATCCTTTATACTAAGTTTGTCAGAAGCCAATAATTCGCATTGGCTTGTTTTCACTGCATCTGTTTGCACATTACAACCCGGTGATTGTGACAATCTTCTTTCTTTTTTAAACTCATGTTGCATTTGTTCTGTTTCCCCAGGTAATGCAGCAACAGACGTTAGGTGAGCTGAAAATTTAAACGGTTATTTGATGGCCAGTTATGTCGGAAATATTTGTACTAAAAACTATTAGAATCTTATTATCCTTCTCCAAGTTACTATCAGTCATGTCAAAGATGGTTTTTGGCTTTTTTTGTTCATTTAACGCTGATTTCATGTGTTTTTGATTTCCACAGGTAGTGCAAAAACATATGTTATGTGAGGTAAGAGCTTGAATAATCGTATGATGACAAGTTGTATCAGGAATAGTTGTACCAAAAATTATTAAAATCCGATAATCCGCTTTCAAGTTATGATCAATAAATTTTGGTGTGTGTTTTTATGTCTCACAGTGTAAAAGCGGCCTTGCGTATGACTCTGTGTTATGCAGTATGTGGTTACCGGTAAAAAAGTTACCTTTTAACGGAGCGCCCGTAGCAATATTAGAATTTTTTCGTCCAAAATTTGCCGAAAAGTTATATTTCTAAAACACACGGTGAGTGAGCCATCGACATTATGCTCTATATAAATCTACTTACGCACTTACTTTGATAACGCTCGAACCAAAGACGCCTTCAGCACTTTTCTAAAACGTGCATCTTTACAATTTTCGAATACGCCCTAATAATGGCAATGACGATGATACTGATAACGATGATGGCTCAGTGGACCATTTTGTAACAGGTTCCCGTTTCATAATAATCTCAAGCTCGTAAGCTGGTGCTATCAACCATGGTTTTATATGAATAACGTTCTCAGGATTATGCGCGGTTGCATAACGACGTCCCGTCCAGAGAGATACATGGGAAGATGTATATGCATAGCGTGGTCAGTGTGACATAGACTATATACAGTGACGGGCCATGCGGGCAAAAATATCCCAGCAACTAAAACGAAAACGAGAATGAGAACGAGAACGAAAACGAAAACTGTTTGTCTTCGTTCTACAAGACAGCAAACTAGAATTTTTCGGATGTAAAAAAGTATGAACTACGACAAGCAAAACAAACTAAAACAAAAAATTATTTACGTCAGAAAAATAACGAAAATGAAATTTATACGATGCAGGATAATTAAACGACTTGCATCAGAACGGCAGTTTGCAGCATTCAACGTACTTGAAACATGTGACATACGAGCTATACACTGTGTCTCAAAAAACATCCCAAACATTTTCGATTGTAACTTAAAAAACAAGGTGACGATTTCTCCATTCTTTGACAGCAGTATCGATAATGTTATACTCCAAACTAATCCAGACCTTATCAGTCGCTTCTTGAATCCATAAACATTCCTTAACGTCATATGGTAGACATACTGCAGCAAGACAGTCAAATTTTGTAATCGACTTGCTCTTGGGGCCACAGATCAAATCAGATGAACAGAAACATAACGATTTCGTTCAGCTGCTAACAATGTGCCACTCACCACGGTGTTGTTAAGTAGGACGATCGCTGCACTTTTTTTTATCAAACTAGAACTGAAGTAAAACTGAATAAAGCTGAAATTAATTAGATGGGATAACTGAAATACAGCCAGCCTATCAGGCGGGTGGGTCGGTTGGTGGACAGTCATTACGAGTCGGCTCACGCAACATCGCGTCAAGCCACGCGGCTGCGCCGTGCACTAGCTAGAATCAATCAACGATAAAAAGCGCTCGCTGCACGGGACCGGGATCGTATCACCCATCACTGTCCGGTACTGGCCGGGCTCGGTGTAACACAACCCACGCGAACGAACACTGCGCCCGCCTGCACTGGCAGACTAATGGTAGCCAGCGACGACCTTTCGCTACCTCCAAGCCACCGACCCTCGACATTGTGATGCAGCAGGGAATAGCCACGATAGATGTAACGATTTAGGTGATGACGTAATGGTCTAGTGAATAACAACATAGTTGGGTTGCCCACGTTAGTAGGCCTACCTGGTTAACGGTTGTTGGACAGGTAAACCAACTCGGTATATAACCAACCCAACGTCAACTCAGCCTACCATCCCTCCTAGGTAGATAAATCGAGTACTGCCCTGTCCGCTTTGCTTGGATATCCGTTACGTAACACTGTGTGATCCCGTGTTAAAAGTGACGTTCCGTAGCTCTGAGATGGGCCTCCTTTGAAGAGCTACAGTGTATACGACCCCTTAACACTGTTTCTAACCCTACTGGAGCCTAGTGGGGAAGCGTATGAAAACGGTAGCACGGAAACGTGTTCTCTTAGAGCCTATAGTTATATAGATCTACATGCTAGGATCTGGGCAAAGTCTTTTGACAAAAATGGAAGGTTGAGTGTGACCCAATGAACAAATGGTAATCCGAATAAAAAACTTTTGACTAATACAAATAAGTCTAACAATGTTCTAAGTCTGTTGTAATCGCCAGCTGCCAGCACTATTCCCGGCAGAGGTTTGAGATTTCTAATCACTTTTAGTATTCACTATTGCTGATGTGTGTTCTTTGAGCCTAGATCTACGGTTTGATAGTGTAGTCAGCGGTATTCTTGACGTGAAGTGGTGTCATTTAGCCCATTTCTGCACATTTTTCTCTAATTAATTCTGTCTGTCATATGTCAGCTTTATATCTTCTATTAATGCTCATTTGTGTGAGTTGTCAGCAAACCCTACGGCAAACAAACGTCGTAGTTATTAGTTATAACGACTATCCCTTCAAAAAGCTGCGATCACAAGAATGGTGTAGAGGCCTAACTAAGGCACGATGTTGTCACGAAAACTCTTGCTGGTTTGCACAACATCGAACGCACTGAGAATAAAGCGAATGATGACAATTGTTTGACAGTGTTTTTGTTGCCGCAATTTAATGAAGATCACAATAAGAGTTTAATGTGCCAAAGAGATCTGCCAGCGACAGACCGAAATGGAGAAAGCTCGTCGCCCGATGTTCCGGCAGGAACTGGAGGAACTAAGGGTCTAAGGTAAGGTGCCAAAAAAATCTGTCAGATTTATGGGGTACGACCGACGTGTACTCAGTATTCACACTATAGTTAATAGTTTGCTGTGCCAGTTTACTGTTTTCACCCCCATACGATTATTTACTGTATTGATTTTGTGGACATGATGTGTGTGTTTTAATTTTGTTTTGTTTTTTTTTGTTACCAGCTACGGTGGGTAAATATAATCAATAAGGTTCTGTTTGGCTGTTACAGTATTTGTTGCTGTCAGTATGAAGCGGAAAATCTAATTTCCACTAAATTGAAAAAGTAGGTCCTAAGCTCTGGTACCGAAATCTGGCTGTAGATTGTCATCTTATGGATGTTCATTCTACGTTCTACATCGCCCTAGCTCTCAGCGTTATTGTTATCATCACAGTGGCCTAAATAATAAGCATTATTTTCAGGAAGACGTCAGTAAAGTGTCAGATATGTCCCGGTAAAAGCGACGAAACAAGAAAGTCTTGAGACGCTGCCTGAAAACCGAGAGTGACGATGCAGAGGTGATGTCAGATAAAAGTTCGTTCCACAGGTGGGCAGCGTAGACAGGAAATGTCCGTTTGCCGACTGGATAAAAAGAAGAGTTAACGTTGGTGAGTGGCTATATATCGAGACAGATCTCTCTGTAGAAAGTTAGCCATCATGATTCAAGTATTAGGCCTAACCACTTTATTGCGACCCGACTGGGCGTCGAACTCACAGCCTCAGTCCAACGTTCTAACAGTTACGCCACTATAAACGCAAAACTGTGGGGTAAGACTAAAAATGATAACAGCCGGAAAAGCTGTACATTTCCCCAGTTGATCAGATAATCAACCCGTGCATTCTAGAGGTCTGCTGCGCCACGGCCACGGGTCGCCTGTCAGATTATAGCGCGTCGTGGGTTGAGCGAGTGGTGTGGAAATCCATCGGATTACGATCGGTCAGTAAAGTGAATGGCAGAAGCAAGACGCAGCAACGTCGGTTGGTCGCCAGTCGTCAAGACGAGACTATCACTGCAATCGCACGCAGCTCAAAGATTCTGGGTTTCACGCACCCTGAAACTTGGCCGCACTCACATACCGTTGTGCAGTGTGCTGCAGTTTGACGACTAGCATGCAGTATTTCCTGTAATGGCAATTAAAATGAAGGGGAAATGCGCTGCATATGCGAGATGACAGAATCATCAGAAAAAATTTTATCAGCGGCAGCCAAGCGACAAAAGATCAAGAGAAAAACCACCGAATAAATGAATGGACCGTGTTAAAGAAAACTTCTGAAGAGCCAGTCTACACAAGTTTGTGGAAACAACCAGAAAACAAAAGTGGTGTTAGAGCTTTTAATGAAAGCCCATTTCAGAGCTACAGAGCGTCACCTGCCGTATGGAATCCCACAGTGTTACCTGCCACCCGACACAGGTGAACGCGCTCCACCTTAACCCTAGCCAGATAGACCGGTACTTGATTTACCTACCCCAAAGGGATGAAAGGCTGAGTTGACCTAGGTGGCTGGTTAAATACCGAGATGGTTTACCTGCCTGCAGGCAGTCACCCATCCCAGTATTAACCCGGCCCGGTGTAGAGTAACTTTGTTGATCGAATCAAACGCGTTACCGCTAAGCCACGCCACTAACCCTAAAGAATGAATGACACTTGAGTGACATTCCAAAAGACAGAGAACAGTAGTGGGAGTTGGTAGCAGCATTTGCAATGGCTTAAAGCAGCTGGGCGGTGCATACCTGACCTATCGGCTATAGTAATAATTATTATATACATGTAGTTTACAGCGTGAAGATACTGTAGTTGATACGAGCAGTGTTAAGTCTGCTCGCCGCACTGCGACCGATCTAACTGTGGGCAATAATTGTTGGCGCGGCACGTGTCATCAAGTCATGTCCATTAACGAGCAGTAAAGCGCAGTATACACGCAATGCATTGCAAACGCGCTCATAACAAGCACGCACTCTAGTCAGTGCTAGACCTCCAAGACCTTCCAGCCATTACAGCATGTTACAGGCAATTAGACGACGGAAGCTACGCAGACAGAGAGATGGATTTGTGTGTGAGAGAGAAGCAGTCCTTGATCAGCAAGCCATTACAAGGCTTACACCACACAGTCGCCCATGTCGTGTCATCGGGGAGCGCATTTACAGGTGAGTATGTAAGTAAGTAAACAGGTAGGTAGGTAGGTAACTAAGTGATTTACACACGGTAGCACATAAAAGTGGTTTGTATAGAATAACCATTCGAACGGTTTTGATGACGATTAGCTTTTATCATTGCAGTGAGGGGTGGTCGTGGTGAACATATGTTTAATATAATAATACGACAACTCTTCACTAAAATCATTGAGTAAAGTCATGTCCAAAAATGTCCAATTGCTTGATCTGCGTAAAAATGTACTTTTGTGCGCTACCCGGTATAGCGCGTTAAACGTCGAACGGTTAAGCGCGCTAGTAAAAAAGAAGCTAAAATGTTTCAAAAAGCGTCTAAAAGTGAACAGAGTGTGTGCTGCTTTTCAGCCGAATTGATAGAAATGTGAAATGAAAAGGGGAAAATAAGTAGTAGGCCTACATTTCAGATGTACATTATTTTAAAGTGCTCAATGTGCAATAACCCTAAATGCGACCTTGCTTCAAACATCACTTGCACTTATAAACCATAGTGCGTCCCAAAACCTACTACAATTTTTGAACAAATTATGACCAATTTTAAACAAAACTGTGTAATATATCACATACCAAAGAACGCGGGCACTCGGAGAGAGCGGTAGAAAGTTACCTATTGGAATCTATTGCTACGCCAGTGTGACGCCATGCCTTACGCGGTAATACAGCTTCGTAACTGATAGCCACATTTACTGCACGGCAGTCTAGGCCGTGCTGAAAAATAGCCTTATCTGTCCACACAGCGAGAGCTACAACGAGTCACGACATTGTGTAATTACCTCCAGCGGAGAAGAAAACGAAGAAGAAAGTTACCTTCTTCCGTTTTGGCCGATTGTTTGTTGGTTCGTTTGTTTGTTTCTCTGCTGATTAGTCGAAACGTCGTGAACGGATTTTGATGAAATTTTGCGGAAAGGTTGGCCAAAGGGAAGCAACCGGATTCTGTTGTTGATCACATTCTGCATCATCACTGTCCAGGATTTTTTCCGATTAAAATATACGGCGAAAACTGACACTTTGCAGCGTATATCAGCAAGTTTCGGGCGGATTTCGGTGCAATTTTACGTGCAGAGTGGCCGAATGACCAGCACTCTGGCGATTCGCTTCAGAAGCTCGATGTAAAGATCCCGATCGGAACCCCAATTTTTTTCTAGACGAATTAGGTTCCTTGTATTCACCAGATGGCAGCGTTTATCTAATTGGCGAAGATTTGAGACTTCTAGTCGCCTAACCAGCTAAATAAAATCACACGTGATGCATCTGACGTTACTTCAAGTAGAGACAAAACGACGGTGTGAGTTATAAGCTAACTGTGGCCTGTAGTTGTAAACTATTTTCAAATGTCTCTTTATTGTTATTTTCGAGAAAAACATTACTAAAAATAACTCTGCAT
>Ga0209454_1003114_pt1 | contig 11697 bp, 5 predicted proteins | sample WorMetHERISLAND1_2_FD_187400 | JGI IMG/M metagenome (GOLD analysis project Ga0209454, IMG submission 187400) | Marine gutless worms symbiont microbial communities from Max Planck institute for Marine Microbiology, Germany - Olavius geniculatus... | ecosystem: Host-associated > Annelida >...
CTGTTGGTGGGAGGCCTGGGGCCCGGGGCCCCCGCCCCCCCCCTAAATCCGGCCGTGATGTTTTGTGTGATGACGTACCGTAGCTGTGAATGAAGTTAGCCAGGTACAGATCCAGTTCTCTAACACTGACGCTCATATGCTGTGGGTTAACGCACAGTCCCGGGTGCGCACAGTACAATGACTTTTCCAGCCGTTCACCGTCGGTGCTCTCCAGCGGGATAGCGCGGAACAGTATCACCATCACTAGGTCCAGCCGCCAGACCTTGTCCAGCCATATAATCATTCACGGCAATTGAATTAAGCCTCAAAGCAGAATCATTAATTACAGTTAACTGTAGCTTATTAATGATAACTGGAATTATTCTTAGAACGAAAATTAAGGCTGAGTTGTTGATGGTGGCAGTGAAGAAAAAATAGAATTGAAAATTTTCATTTAGCAATAACTGAAATTAAACTAAAGTTAAAATTATTTTATCAGAACTGAATTATAATTAAACACCAATTATTTAAAAAAGTAAAATATCACATACCTTGTCGGCTTGACGGAGACAGTCAATGCGACGCATCTTGCCCTTCTGATCGGGGTTACTGAGAACACAGACAGGTGGTCGCTTGCCGGTGATGCACATCACGAAGTCCTCACGACTGTCCTGGATGATGTCCTTGCGCAGCTTCGCTAACAACCTCGACGCCCACTTGTGCTTCACGTCCGTCTTTTCGTTCTATGACAACATTAATATAGAGCTGGAAATAATTAAAAATTCTAATATTTTTTCAATAATCACGTTATTTTCAACTAAAACTAAAGGTAGTTATTGTGCAAGAAAAATGCATGTTGTTTTGCCAAAGTTGTAAATTATTCATGCAGTTAACAGCTGTCAGAAATAAGCCGAGACAACATTAAGTCTATATTAGATATCATCAAAAGATGTTCGTTTTATTTAATCACGTTGTCAAGTAATGTGAATACTGCATGATTATCAAATTATAGTTATTTTTCTACCATGTAATGCGTTCTTGGTGGCGTGACCTTAATCAAAAATTGAAGGATTAAATTTTATTAATCGTTAAAAAATTGTAACACTTATTCGCGTGATTAATCATTAATCATTAATCAGTTACGTACACGTCATCATAATCATCACCATCATACAGTTAGAACGCCAATGCCAACGACCTAAGCCCTGGCGTTTAACAAAGCAATTTATGCAGATTTTATGCATGTTTTCGTGCTAATTAGAAGCTGACTGGCAAGGTTAGCTATACTGACGATTAAAAATCAGACCAAGGTGCAGTTTATCGCACTCGTACTGTCTCTAGTGAGCTACTGCGTCAATAACCCACATACGAATTCAGATAGATGATCAAAAGAACGGCTACGTTCTATTGGACGTCGGCGAATGTGGAGCCAGTATCGGTTAAGCCACTGTCTGGGGTGCACAAGTTCGTCTAGCACTCACTAATCCCACTCCAAACAGTGGTTTAATGTGGACAAAGTTATAACCTGTAGTTCGTCCTTGACAAGTCGTTCCTCGTCCATTGACATGCGTCTATCGTGCTTCTTGTAGTAGCGGCGCTTGGCCGCCTGCAGGTTGAACCAAGTGTATGAGAACGACTTGACGTGCGGCAGAAGTGCTTCGATGAACGGATGAAATTCATCCTACCACAAACACGCACGCACTTTCAGTCAGTCAGTCAGTCAATGAATAAGTAGATTTGTAAATATGCGCAATGCCGACAGGAAACCTGCCGTATTTCTCTCCCCTTTGAACCTTCGAAATTAGGTAGCGCCATTCATTCCCTCCTTCCTCCTTCTTTTGCCTTTCCGTTCTTGTACTCCCTTTGTTTTTCGCAGATCCTTTCCCCCAATTCCGTCTATGGGGACTAATTTAGTCGAGTCATGCGCGAAGTCTCAGTCGCCGTCGATTTATCTGAGCTTGTAAAAACGCATTTGGAAGCAAGCTGAAAAATAAATAGGTATATACGTTAGCTTAGCTCCTATAGATTATACCAACTCCGTGACTTCCCCCCCCCCGCCCGAAGAACAGGCACAATGCTATTTTGAGCTGATATTGAAACGCATATTTAATTTACTTTAACCTGCATAAGCTATCGATATCTTATATGTTACGTACTGCTGTGTTGTCAACTGTGTTATACGTGTTGTCACACATTTTTATTTTGTGCGAAAAAAACGACGATGTTAATGACAACGACGACGATGATTGTACCGTAGTTATCAAGCTATTTATATACGGGACCTCCGAAAGCCTTTAGAAAAGAGCACGGCTTAGCTCTAAGGTTCTGGTCACTCTTGGAGAAGAACTGAAGCGCGAGAGTTTCAGACGCGCCGGTTGTCTGCTTACGGCAACCAATCAGCGGCGACGACGACGCAGCGCAGCAGCAGTAGCTGCAGCAGCTGCAGCCACGGTGCTGCGCGCATCAGCTGACTGCGCGGCGTGTGACGTCAGTCGGTGCCCGTGACGTCACTGACCACGCCCCCGACACACGCCACCAGCGCTATCATTCACTGCGTCGCATGCGTACGCTGCGATTTCCATCAGACGCAATGCAAGCGACGCAACGCAACGTACTTTTTGAAGCAACCGACGCAGAAGACGCAGGAAAAGTACGCAAGCATGTACGCAACGAACGCACTGAACGCATAAAGCTACGCAACACACGCCAGAGACGCAGCTACCGCAAGTGACACAACAGCCAAAAATCCAAAACGCAAATATAGAAATAGTGTCTATCCTTGCGTTGTGTGCATTTCATTGCATGAAAACCAGACTCTACGCAACGTGCGCAACGCAAGAAGAGACGCCGCTTCTCTCTCTAAATTTTGGCTGAATTCAACGGTGCTATGGGTCAACTCTGCAGTTAATTTATTTCGTGAATCCGTGTAATCGGTGATCTTAAAATGATATTTTACATAAAATATTTTCTGCATTATTATCGACCTTTGTCGTTTTCATATTGATAATGTGTAGACTATTATTGTATTTGACAATTTTGACAGCAACACCAGTGTTGCCGGCATCGATAACTTAAGTGAATGTCTACTCTTCTCTATTAAACTGTATGATAAATAATTTAGTAGTTAAGTAAGTAGAGTATGTGTGAAATGCAGTGTTATTCCAGTTCTCAAAGTCAATTCAATTTCAGTTTCTCTAAAGTTTTTAAAAAAATCATTTCAGTTCAGTTTCAGTATTTACATCATTTCAGTTACAGCTTTTTAACGACGCAACTGACAGTTTAACTATCAAACAACATCAAGTTCGTTAACTCCAGCTGCTAGCCCACTAGCAGTAAATTCATCAGCTATCCAAAATTTTCATTTTTCAGGACGTTCCAGGAACTGGAAAATGAAGCGAAAGAAGTTCAAGATTTGTCACGACTTTTCAAGAAAAGTGGAAACCCTGATAAATGCACGAACACCCACACTCACGATAGCTGGGTCATGGTTCGACTCCTAGCCATTTAACTATCATGTAACAACTCTGGGCAAGTTGTTCACATACATGTGCCTCTGTCGCTAAGCAGTGGCTTAACTGTTGAACAGGTAAAGGCAATATATCAGAGAGATGTGGCCTATACCATCCATATAGCTGAGCTATGTCTACAGTTTGCTGCCAGCTCAGAGCAGGAAATGGAGATGACCATTGACCCTGCGGTCACAAAGCCGTGAGGTTGTAAAGCTAGAATTGGGTTAAAAAATGGCAAAAGCTGGAAGCTGCCACTAGTGTCAGAAAATAAGTAAATAAATGAAGCATGCCGAAAAAAATTTTAGGCAAAGACAATTAGACAACCAATCATTTCAGTATCAGTTTTCAAAATCATTTCCATTATAGTTTCAGTAAAATTTTTTGTGATCATTTCTATAATAGTATCGGTATTGAAAATCATTTCAGTATTAGATTCAGTATGAGTTTTACTGAAATCAATCATTTCACTATCAGTTTGAGTTTCAGTTACTGGAATATCACTGGTAAAACGTACCAAAAAAGCCTGCGCGAAGATTCGACTAGCGACTGTGGGATAGTGCAGTAACGTTTATAGCGAGATGCTGTCAATTTAACATCGTGTCTGCAGTCATGGGGCTTGAGATGACAGTGACTTGACTTGAAGACATTTGCCGCAATCACATGAGGGACACTCGCCACAATACCGACGAACGATGTTGTTGCTGTTTACTGGTCTACTGACGCATCGTGCATTCAGTAAACAGAGCTCTCAAATGTTGGTGCAACGACGTCCTGAATGCAGTATATACCTATAACGTGGGTTTCGTGCATTCAGTGCATGGACACTCGCTATAGGTAGAGTGTATGACGCAATCAATGCGTGACCTTACACAGACCTACAGCATGCTAGAACTCAAACACCTGCGGCGTGACTATTCTTACCGCACAACTCATACAATGTCATACATAATAAGGTAGGCCTATGTGCTGTTCTTATAGCACGGTATCACTGTATCAATCAATCATTGAATACGCCAAAAGGTATCAAACTAACATGTTAATAGCCGATCTATATGACGCTTGCCTGTTTCGCCATGTATGATTTTTATGCAGCTCGAAACGTAGTTCCCGGCGGTCTTATGTTTTACTGCTGTTTCTTTATGTTTTCAGCGCAAGATCTCCGAGGTTTGTCGGCTGATCGCCGTGAAACTTTGCCATTTAGTGGAAAATGTGTTCTATTTCATAATCTAGGTCCCAACATAGGGCCCTCCGTGAAAAATTTTAAGGGGTGAAGGAACGTGCAAAATTTGGCGCGATGTCGGACTAATTCAGATTTTCATCGCATATCTCCAAACCGGATGGGATATCCAAAATCGGAAAACTAACTGGCCGACTGCGATTCCTCCCGCGTTTAATTTCATTTATTTTTAAATAGGCCTATCAATGACTAAATATTTTTGTGCGCGTTATTAGCCTAGTGCAGTTACTCGATCGGAAGTGACATTGTGCTGACTGCTGATGAAATCAACGTAAACAAGCTCGAGTGCAGGCTTGCCTCATCGCTTCATCGACGAACGCCTGCTGGAATTAAATTAATGTTCCCACTCTTCGATCGGGCGCAATTTCAGCTGGTCGACGTCATGAATCCGGCTGCGGTACAGACGCTGTTGCAACTACCACCAAATAAACCGGGTTGAGATCGGAATTGTTGGCTGGCCACAGAGCTAAGTGATGAAGTCTGAGGTTTCTTAAGTTAACAGTTGCATGGTCTTGCTACAGCATAGGCATACACAGGCCTAACCTCGTGGTTATGTACGCTGTGGTCTCGCGCGCCTGTTGAGCAGGCGCGTTGATTATTATCCTGTCGAAAAGTGAAGAAGTTGTGACAGTGTTTTTAATCCAGCCAATTCCCACTGTTTTTTTTTGAAAATTCCGTGATCAATGTCTTAACACCGCATTTTCTTGCCTCAACGTTTTTTAATTAAACAACATATGATCTTCTGCAGAAAACATCAGTTTAGTTTACATTAATTATTGATTACGTTTAATTGATTGAATCAGCACGACATTTTGAGTTGAGTAACTGCAAGTAGGCTGTTAACACTATACTGAAAACAAAGATATTTTGTCATAAATATTTAACAATTAATAACTCCGCTACAAAGTAATATTTTTTAAACAAAATTTGGCGATTATTTCATTTATTAACGATTGACTGTACAAAATTTTTATTCAGATTCGTTCAGATTTACGTCTTTATTGCACATTGTCTAAGGAGTTACTTTTTTCTGGACACGCTGAAATTCATTCCAAACAAAACTATCATGTGCAGAAATCATGAAAGAATCCGACTCTGCTTCACATAAGCATGAGCAATCGAATCACATTTCCACGAACGACTCTGCAATGTCAGAACATCCACACACTGCATTCATCACATCTTACAACATGGGCTTTGAACGTGGCTTTCGGCAAGCTTCGCACCCGTGTGAAATTACGATCAGCAGCGTACGTAGCCTAGCTGGAATAAGCCTGAACACGACTTACCAGTAGCATTGTCATCGTACTTGAATATAAGTAAAAATTTTCATAGCTGCTCTGTCAGATCATGTCCAACGTAACAAATGTCGTTATACGTTTCGAGCCATATTCTGCTGCAAAGTTTATCAAATATTTCGCCAACCACAACTTCGCAACTTCCTCCTGTGTTTACTGTTTATGCAATATAGGTCAGGTCATCGCCAGGCGACGGCGCACAGCGCTGAGCTGCGGGGCCTAGGAATAACCTCATTAGGCCTACTGCTCGCCGTCAATCACTCAATCAATTAAACTGTCCATTTCGCACGCTGCACTATGACGTACATAATGTAGAGCAGAAACTCTCGATAAACTATTTTTCAAGCGTTACCCAGTGAATTTATTGGCATAAAATCATGCGGTGAAGCGGGAATAGAATATAGCAAAAATCATGAATAACAAGAATTTCCCGCAAAAACACAAAAGGCAGAAAAATTAGGTTTAAACTACGCCTACACTGCGTCAGAAAAAATCAACCCCCTTCGTGTATTTTCGTAACGCCAACAAACAACATTGGATTCAAACAAAAATGTTATACTAACAATGCAGCATCTAATTGCAGCTAAGCAGCTAAGTTTCAGTGAAATCCGTCTAGGCAAACAATAATTACAGCGGGTTTAGTGAGGTCACTCCAAAAAGTGAAGTGTACAGTAAATGCATATCAAGCATTCTAAAGTCTGTGTTCTAAATGTAGCCTATTCCGCGTGCCCGAATGCAAGTTCGAAGACGTGGGCGCGTCTGACCGCTTCAGCGATAAACGCCTGCTAACCTACTGTACAACATGCTCTCGTAGCTTTTCCCAATCTGATAGGCTAGTAAACTAGCCAAAACTCAGGACTGTTTCTGGTCACAGAGCTGCGAGTGATAAAGTCTGTTTTTGAGTTTAACAGTTGCATGGTCTCACGTGCACTGTCCGGTGGGCCGGCGAATTGTACTGTTGAAAAGAGAAGTCGCAACAGTGTCTTTAAGCCGACAAGACAGCAACCATGCTTGTTAGGAAATAATCCGTCATCAATTTTTAGCACCATGCTATTTTTCTTGCCTCATAGTTAAAACCAAAATATTATCTTCTGCTGAAAATACCACAAATATATCGTTTGCGTTAATTATTGTTTACCCTGACTGCGCATCGTCACTTCCAGTTGACGAAGTCGAGTGACTGGAGTATGCATACGTAGGCCTACTGAATACGACCCGTACTGGAGACGGAAATATTTTTGTTCATAAAAGTATAATAAGTAATTTGAGTAATTTTGGTGCAGTTCACTCTTGAAACATGCACCGTAGGCTAAAATCGCGAAAAAAAATTCTAAAAACCCTCTTTTTCGATTTGAAAGTCGTTCTTATTAGTGGTTCTTGAAAGCTCGTCATCAGTGTTTGTTATAGTAAGTAGCAAGGCTATATCTTTCTGCAACCGTTTTCATGCTCAATTAGTGGATATTGGCAGTAGTCACGCATTTTAAAGGAGTGATGAAATTGATATAGCTGCAACTGCATGTATAGTAGCATGGCCTATCAGATTTGTAACACAATTATTATTTTACTAACCATGGAGGTCATCGGCAGAGTGGCCATTGTCATCCAGTCCCTGAGGTGGGTCGGAGCGCCATTGCATGGTGCCTCTGTCATCACTCGGCTGCAGTGTGCGCCGTACATGACCACGTGGCGACGGACTGACTAGACAGACTTCGACCACCCAGTAGAAGGGTGAAAGCGACACAGCACCGTCGAACTCTTCTTTCTTTTTTTCCGGCGCTATGCGATTCTGACCCGACTGTCGTATGATCACCAGAAGACTGTCTGTCGGCGATACATCAATCTAGATCAACTTGATGCTATATACTTTCGTGATGACGCTGCAGACAGCGGCGACTGCTTAACGTAATTGCGGACATGCCAATATTACGCTGATACTCGCGCGTAGTTCACATCCACATAATTTATGATCGCAACTACAGTTTTCGTTTTCGAGAACGTCTAAATGACGAACGACTTAATCGTTTCCGTTTGGCTTGTCAACGTTTGTTTTGTTTGTAATAAATTCTTAGAAACTGTTACAAACTTTTTTCGCGGCGTTCGTTTACGTCAGCTAAATGATAAACTCTTTATATAGCCGGACGACGAGAAGACACGGCGTTTATTAGACCGGGCGGAGTGTGGCGGAAGGCGTGATGAAGGATGCCGACGGCGTGGTCTGTAGAAGACAACCGTACGGCGCAGTCTGACCGGCGATCAGTGAAGGTCGTCGGTCGTCGTGCGGCATCGCGTGAACGGAAGTCATTAACCGCATCATATCATGTCGTGTCATGCTGTCTCGTGGCAAGGACGATCAGATCGCGTTCTTCTCTGACTTCTGCGTCCTCGTAGCTCCAAGCCTCGCCTCCCTCGCCGTGCCGCCAGCCTTGGTGCTTCCTGCGACCCGCCCGACCGACCGAGCGACCGCGGTTAATAAAGTTGATTGCCGATCTATTTATTATTTAACGATAAGGTTGTTGCTGCAGCGGCAGCGTCAGCGGCTGAAGCTGATCGATCTGAAATGATTGATGAAGACCGACGGACACTGATCAGACTGATGTGCGGTGGTAGGCCTAGTTGTCTAATTCTCTGACGTCATCATAGCGTCATACTCGCCGTGTATCTCTACCTGCTGCTGCTGCAGCCGTCGTCCATTGCACGTTATGACGCACTGCAGGCAAACATAGCGCATCACACGCAGCCTTGCAGGCCAGTCGCCGCTGCGTGGCTCCGTGTCCTGATGAGGCGACTGAGCCGGTAGTAGTGGGGGCATTCGGCCAGAGAATGAAAACTGCTGTCGTTTCTGTTCTACTCTTTAGTTCTGAAGGAATTTGCATACCACACAAACGGTCGTTTGATTTCGTTTTCACCGTATGATAGCGAGGCGTCTCCAGTTTCTTGCAACAAAATTTCTTGCCGCTGGGTGTGAGGATTCCCCTCGAACGAGAGTGTCAAAAGCGGTACCACGTAAAAGTCGTTAATGACTCATTTAGTGCGAGAACAGTTACAGAGACGCACAGACTTGCTGCTTATCATAAATAGCACTCCTGACGAGCTTTTGGAAATACCGACATCGATGAGTATGACTGTGAATGACTTGAACCGCGGGTTTTAGTAAATTTTTCGTAATTTTGGCATGTGGGCGCACATTTTACGAGTGAACGGTGCTGAAATGGCTTCATTAAACGTAGATTTTAGCAGTTTAAGTTACGAGAGCGTCTAATTTTGGTATCCGTTCATGAGCGATATCTGCCACTATCGACTAATTTAGCGTAAAAATGGTCGCAGATACAGATGGGCTTGCTGCTTATCTAACAAGCATGTTGGCGAGCTTTCCAGCGATATCAACATGGCTGACCTTGAATGATTTTGAAATCTAAAACGTAGATTTAATGACTTTTTTTGCGATTTTAGGTTGCAATGCTTATTTCAACAGTGGATTGCGCCAAAATTGCTGGAATTAGACCAGGACAATCCACCGATGAAATTTTCAGCATAAAACAGATTTTAACCGTGTGAGTTTCGTCCTCCTAAGTTCAAGGAGTCTTTCATGCGAAGCGTCAAATTTTGGATACTCTTTCAGAACGCAGCATCATTTTATTGCACGGTGTACACTGATTCCCAGGTGTGCACCGATGCTGTCGCGCGTCACGTGAGCTTTGCTGAGATTACTTGTTGTAGTAATCGGCATAATGCTTAAGAATTTTTAGAATTATATTTTTTTCAATATTTTTGGCATTTCTTATTCTAATTTTCTGCTCGAGTGTCATAGGCCTACTTGCCAACTTGCGATGTCTCATATGACGCGACACTGGTGCTCAAGTACGGCAATATTATTTCACAGCATCGGCGGCGGATGCAATAATTTTTGCGCAGACATCGGCAGTTAAAGCGCTCACACATCTGCATTCAAATAAAATGCAACAACTGACGACGGTTACCGTCGACTTCGTTCAGGCTACTGTTTATCACCGAACGAAACGTGACACAGCAAATTACCTAAATGCGCAAGACATGCAGCCCTATTGCGAGAAAACAAAATAGTCGTTTCTGACCCGTTTTATTTTGTTTTATCTCACACGTGGGAGCGCTCTTAGCGAGCGACAACTTTGTTCATCAGCAATGACACCGATTGACCACCGCCACGAAGACGTGTCGGTGGGTGGTGAATATAAGTAGGCGGGTCCGGTGCCAAGTGCGAGAAACAGCGAGAGACCGTGTGGATGCGCGCCTACAGAGAAACTGAGCGCGCCGCTGTCGACAATGTACGGCAGCGGGCGGCGGCATCGATGAGTTGTTGGCAATTGCCCGAGGCGCAGACCGGCCGCAGTAACAATCTGTGCAGTCCGCTGTATTCTGTCTCACTCGGCGTGTGGTCTTGCTACCTACCGCTTGTTACATCCCGTATGTACCGTATGACGGACGGCAATAATACAGCGATAACGAGCCGTATGATTAACAACGAGCCGATACTCGGTGAAATCCTACTAATGGATTGACACTTTGGCAGAAGTACTTAACGCTGATCAAGAACCGCTGTTCACTCACTCATTCACGCCACGCGTCAGCGGAAAGCATTAGCAGACACGCGCTTCTAGGGACTTGGGGAATAAATTGAAAACAGCATTCCAAATGTTCGTTATATTGGCGAGGCAGCATTTTCAGCGAAGAACGATATAATTCGGCGACCCAGTTGTAAGACTCTGACAGCAACTCATCTTTAACAGTTTGCCAAGTTCCAGAGCGAACTATTTGATTTAATTTATGGCAGATTTCGTCAAACGAGCACTAATTGTATGCGCTGGTACTCAGAAAAAGGCTTTAATTTTAATATTAAGACAAGTTAAAGTATCTACCTTGATATACAATCTATCCGTCATTATTTTGATGATAACAGTGTTTTACACAATAAACATGTTTTCTGCTGCAGCGCATACCAAAATAGTTTAACTATGAAGCCGTACTACTGCAAGAAAATGGCGCTATGCTGCAATTAGCCAATTTTGATCGGAGAATCTGAAAATAGTATTATCCACAACTACATTCTTGCCGTTGAAAATGTTGATCCATATTCATTCAGATGCATGTTTTGTAAGCTTGAGGGTGTAGTGGTTGTTCAAGGTCATTCCAAGATCGTTGGCTATAGTATCAGTCGAAAGCATATATGCAGCTTCATACTAATGATAGTTTCTAGTGCCGCTCTCGCAAGCTACAGTCTTATGCTTCGTTTCTAAGTGGTTCTATTTCACTCCGCACAGCAGAATTTTTACTGCGGTCTAAATTTTCGGATGTTTCCTACCACGTTGCCAATGGCGAGTCCAGAACAGAAACACATTATATTTCCTATTTAAATTACCTTTTAACATATATCTACACTGTGTCCGGAAAAAAGTAACCTCATAGACAGCGTACAATAAAAAAATCAAATGCATTTTTGCGCACTTCTGACAGTTATTTGTTAGCCAATTTTGTATCACGATGCGGCTTACTATATTGTTTTATTCAAGAGATATCGGTGTTCAGTAGAAAGTTTGATGCATATATTTGTAATATAAATATGAAATCCAAACATATTCTGCAATAAAAATTTTTCACTGTAGTCGGCCTTTAACGCATGCCCATTATTTACTCATGCAGT
>Ga0209454_1003117_pt1 | contig 11696 bp, 5 predicted proteins | sample WorMetHERISLAND1_2_FD_187400 | JGI IMG/M metagenome (GOLD analysis project Ga0209454, IMG submission 187400) | Marine gutless worms symbiont microbial communities from Max Planck institute for Marine Microbiology, Germany - Olavius geniculatus... | ecosystem: Host-associated > Annelida >...
GGAAAGTGGAAGGGAAAGAAAATGGAAACGGAAAAAAGAAAGGAAAAAGGGAAAGAGAAATGCAAAAAAACAGGAAAAGGAAAAGAGAAAAGGAAGGGAAAGTGGAAGGGGAAGAGTAAGGGGAGGGAAAATGGGGAAGGGAAAAGAAAAAATGGAAAAAGGAAGGAAAAGTGAAAGGAAAAACGAAAGGAATACCGAAGGGGAAGGTGGAAGGAAGTGAGCTTAAAAAAATTTAGACGCACGGACGGACGCACGGACAGACGCACGGACGCACGGACACTCAGGTGATTTTATACTCTGTCCAATGTCATTCATTGCATTGGACAGACAAAAACTTCTGGCCGTCGGACACAACGGTACGGTCGGCTCAATCTAGCGACAGCTAGGCTTCTTATTACTTAGCTTATAACAGAAAAAAACCATTTATGATAATTTGTTCGCTTCTTAGTCTTATACAAAGTTTTTGTTAACTAAGTATTTACATGGTGGTCTAGTCGATATTCTCGTACACAAACGACAGATAAATCATTTTTACAGCGTGTCAGCATGTGCAGAAATTCTGTCTGAACTATCGCAAAACTGTCCGTCTGTCCGTCTGCCACTCTGTCTGTCTGTCACACTGCGATTTTGAGAAAACAACGCTAGCTAGGATTACGAAATCGTCGCTGTCAGTTCCGTGGAAGTCTGTATAGTAAGTTTTTCTTTCGTATTAGTTGTGTTGAAATGTGATAGCACTAGATACTCAATACGGACTGGCCCACTGACCTTGGGATGCAAAGAGCCAAAATGGACGACAGCTACACTGTTTCTCTATGACGTCAGTGACGCAATCAGTGACGCACTGCTCGCGGTTGTCACGGTGACAGGAAGACGCTGCATCCGGGTCCATCTGTCCTTCAGCAGCATAAACTCCATTAGAGATGAGTCAGTAATTAAACCTTATGCACGCAAAATCAATTGCAGTGTACAGGGTGGGCCAAAAAACTGGCACAGTTTTTTTATATGCTAATAACTCTATCAAATAGAAACCAATTTTCAAATTTTTTTCACTGTCAAAATCAAAAGAAAATTTGCAGCAACACTGTCACTAAAGATCTCATCACACCTCATATGTCCCTACACTACCTTGTGAAATATCAGACATCGCACTCAAGTTGGCGACGGCACTGACCAATTGCGTGATCAACGTTGATCGAACCAATTTACTCGGACTTAAATCCGGTCGATTTGCTGTTTGGGGGGTCCTTCAACAAATGGTCCATCAACGTCGACAATTCACGACAATTAACCAGCTGAAGCAGGCGATCTTCACTGAGTGGGGCAAACTTGCAACATTTGGATGATCGCGCCATCGTTCAGTGGCGTCGCCGGCTTGAGTGCATCATCCAAAAGGCGGACACATTGAACAACTTTGATGAGAAAACTGCGAAATGCGACAGATTGTTTTCTGTTGTTCATTTTAGAATGTGTCGTTACAGATACCGCCTTCTTTTAAATTGTTACTTTTAAGACACTGATATTTCACCAGGTAGTGTAGCTACACGCTAAATGTGTGGTGGACCTATAGTGATAGCGTTGCCAACAATTTTCTCCTGATTCCAACAGTGAAAGAATTTTGAAAATCGGTTAATATTTGACAAAGTTATCGACATATAAAAACATTGTGCCAGTTTTTTTGGCCTACCCTGTAGTGTACTATCCTACTAAGGTAGTGACGCGCTTAAACAATGACGAAATCTCTCTCAAGGCGCTTACAAAGCGACGTAACTGAACTGAACTAAACTGACACGGTTTAGTTTTTGACCAACTAACCAATGGGCGAGCAAGGTCAGTAGTCAGTAGTATCGACGCCTTGGACGATGCTTCCTGTAATGCATTACTACTTGCCCATTGGTCAGTTCGTCAAAAACTAAACCATGTCAGTTCAGTTGAGTTAAGTTCAGTTCAGTTACGTCACTTTGTACGCGCCTTTAACAGCAGTTTTGTTATGCATTTTGCTTAGCCCAGTCCATCAGTGAAAGAGTGGAAAAATCTGCTGATATTGATACTTTATGATATAAACTATGAACAAAAGTTTGGTACCAGAATACTTTGCGTTTGTTTCCGTGCCACACGTTTTGCTGAGGCGCGGCGTGCCTGGTTTGAGAGAGAAACATTATGCCACTGTATCGCAGACTCGAAGCGTCATTAGACCGCACTGCCTAATGGCGATTACAGAGACTCCAGAAATCAGACATATCAAATAAACTGCCACCCATTAACATTAACATTATAATAAAAAAATGAAACTAATACACGCGTGTACGAGGAGCGTTGAATAAATTCTTAGACGACATCCTTAATATAGCGACAGTAAATCGCACACTTCTGACAGTTATTTTACTTTTCAATATATTTTCCCTGCAGTTCACTGCAGTGTTCCCATTGTTCTACAGGTCGGCTGGAACTGGAACCCGTAGCATTAAGTTTTTGTTGGTTCCTGTAGAAATTTCCGGACACCATGCTGTAGAACATCTTAATCGTTCTTAAACTTAATGTCTACAAGCAATTCGCTCTGTGGTCCAAACAAATGAAAATTACTTAGAGCTAAGTCTGGACTGCATGTTTGCCATAGCAATTTCCAGTCCATGTTTTCATTTTTTTAACTGTCTAATGGGCCTATTGCACGATGGGGCACTGCTATTTTAAAAAAATGACAATCCACAATGTCATTTTTTCTGCAGCAAACCTGGTTAATTGCTGCAAATTGCTGATTGTAATCAATCGGGCATGTTTTTTCTGTAGCCGACCATTTTTGCTGTATGCAGTGCTCCAACACTGACATCATCACTAACTGACTGATGATCACTGCATTTAAGCGAACAAACTACTCGAATACTTTCAAACGTGATAAATTGTCACTGCTGATTACTACGGATAATCTACAATAAATTTCAGCACTTTTTAAGCTTTCTGCGATAAGAAGATTTTATGATTATTCTCTGCGTACGTTTGTATAAAAACGACTTTAAAAGTTGTGAACTGATTAGATTTCGATAAAATACTTTTTTTCAGTAATTGGAAATGACCTAATAATTGATCTCAACAGTAGCGCTAAAAATATGGAGAAAAAAGCATATCTGGCTGGATATTCATCCAGAATGCAGATTCTAAATGAATATTCACATAAGCGTCCTTCTCGTAAGGTTTTTTGGCGCCTGGTGACCTTAGTCTTTAACTTTTTTTAAATATAAAAATTGGCAAATCGGTTTACCTGCCCTAGGGATCGTTCGCGCCAATTTTAGTTTTTTAGCCATTGTTTTTAAGTTATATTGGAGCTCTTACGGGACAGACGGACGAACGGATGGACAAGGTTTTTAACGCGTCTGTAAGATGGCAGCGTGATAAACCACAAAAAATTAATAAATATTCTTATCGAATAGAGCTAGAAAAAAACATACGCGGACGGCGATGCGGTGTCGAGTACCAGCCGAGAGAACTATATCGCGACTGTCGGAGCCGATCAGTGGCGGATGTACTTCCGGTCGGTGAAGCACAAGACGTAAACCGGTCGCCAGCGTGTCATCGGAGTAGTCGTATCCCTCCGCGTTGAGCACTAGCTTCAGATGCGACACTGTAGGCATATGCACATTGTCAATAGAATATGCTAACCAAATGCCGACATATTAGACGACCGTCCGCCCGACCGTTGACCTTTTGAGCTTAAAAATTTAAAAAAAATGGCACATCGGTTACTCCTGCTTTGAAAAACGTTTACATCGCTGTTTGGTTTGTTATGCTTTTTTGTTTTCAAATTAGGTTCCATACGAGATAGGCCTACGAGTAAGTGGACAGACAAACGGACAAACGGGGTACAGGCAAAACCTGTAATGCGACACTGTTAGCAAATGCACGCAATATCAGAACAGATACATGCCAAAATTTATTGACACTTGGCGTCGATCATCGCTGCGAATATGCTATTTTGCAAATGAACGGAAGTCGTAGCCTATGGGGTCGGAGATGGTAGCCTAGTGTGGATAGTTTGGTGTGACGGCCGCTGAAATATGATGTGTTTTACCGGTATTTGACATAGTTTAATTACAACCACTTCCTACCTTCAAACTGTGCTCATTCCTGCTAAAATGTCTACTTCAGGCGTAACTACATAAAAATAAAGCAACACTTTTACACGTTTAGGCCTAAATGAGTTGTGTTTAGATGCAACTATGGCCTGTTGTATTTCTGCAAATATCGCACAATCGATTATACAATTTGCACCAGAGAAAAAAATGACTGTTTTTGCGGCGAATGACTTGCATATTGCAGAAATCTTTCTATCAACGCGTAGCTTCGTTTCGCATTCACCAAACGTCACTCATGTCGTTAGTTCGCAAGAAACTCACTACGCGCCGCCACTGTCAGCTAAGTACTTGCAGCCCACGGAGACGTAAATTTGCACAACGTTTAATGAAAACTGCTAAAAGTATCTGAAGAAAAAAAAGTAACTGAGCAAAAGCGGAATCGCTTGTTTGTATTTGCCAGGTGGTTGCATTGGAACGACGGTTTGGCTGCAATTTGCATCCGCGTGTTTTATTGACCGACGGTTCGACTCTCAAAACTCCTATTCCTTTAAAGGTCTGGGATCCCATCAGTTCTAACATCATGCGTCATTGGACCCCACAAGTGGTATCCAAATCCGTCGAACTGTTCAAGCAGGGTGCACGAATGTGACACACCAGAGACAGACGACAGAGAAATGTAGCCTACGGAAATGGTCGGAATCGTTTGCGCTGCAATGAACGCATCCTTTATTTATACGACGCTTTGAAATAGAGGCCTAAGCTATAACAGGGTCCTACAACTCCGACGTCAGAAGCGTCGGAAGCAACACAAGAGTGCGGACCCACGGCGAGCAAAGCTATCGATGCGAGCTAGGTGTAGGTCTAGGCTACTGCTTTTTGGAACACAGTTGACTTGAAACAATTATTATTTGTTTTACCAAAACGGCTTTGGATAAAACGTCAAAAAGAGTGCATCTCCTGTCAGTAGAGGCTGCAGCTGCTGTGATAACTGTATAAGGCTGGTACTATGTCACAATCGTCGTCATCGCAACGCTGGTTCTCAACTGACTTGCAAATGCCATACAGTCCAGCAGCTCATCGTTAATGCCCGCCACGCATGCCTGTGTCTGTGGAGCCGCCCATGAAGCACTGTATGCAAATTCAGATTATTCCAGTTAACGAGAATTGACAGCCCGAGTGACAGGTTACGTTTCTATTTCAAAAATATGTACGGTAATCAGTGACTGATACACGGCGCTGCACTGTGCAACCCGCCAGTATATGTCGATTGACTTCAGTTCAAAGCCGCCGGATAATTTTAATAACTAGGCCTAATTATTACTCGGCTAGTTATTCAACATAATTACAATAGGTGAGCCAAGGAAGTGACATCCTTTCCAACTATACTTCAGACCACTATGTATACTTCACACGGTAGGTCTACTGTAGGCCTGTAGCAGCACGGGCGCCGACTTTGAAAACTACAGTGAGCTTCTCTTTCCATAACCGGTTCTTAATTCACCCCCACTCTTTTTTGTCTCCCATCTTAATCTTAATCAACAATTTATTAAATGAATATATGATAATGATAATGATAAATTCAACGCTGGTTAGTTCGACGATTCGCACGATCTTTATATCTCACTGATGCTGTGCCGTCTCCAGATGGTATCGGCAGATATTCGGCGCCCGGCGATGAATGACAATCGAAACTCGTACCTGAGCGCATCACTATTCACACTATACAGCGGCCGGTGGTCTTCCGGGCTCCTTGTGTGATAAGTGATGAATCCAGGCGCCTGTCGATTCCATCTGACTCCCGCTGGACCGTCGTTATTTTTCATTCTCTCACACCGTGCGCAGAAAAAAACTAAACCATGCACCGAGTTTCCGCTGACCGATTTTCAAAGCTGTTTCACTAAGACAGTCTCTGAGAAATATGCAATAACGCAGTGACTTAAGATTCCACCAAGCTTGAAATGAGTTGCTGCACTACCTTGTAGAGTACAAATGTCAGATAACTAGCTATGCCTTATTAGTTAGTCCATTTTAGGTCATTTATTTGCGCAAGAATGAAACCAAACTAACATTTTAAACTGTTTAGGCCTATCAGTCACTAGCCATTTTATTAGCGTTATCACATTCGGTGTTCAAAATGTCCACCTGTAGCCAGCACACCAGCCTTTAGAGCATGCAAATTTTTTGATACTTCACGCGATTTGGGTTTTAATTTTCCCCCAAAGGTGCGACAGTCAAAAACCTGTGATAATCGGTCGACACCTGGCAAAGTTGTGGCAAAAAAACTCTCGAGTGGTCTACCGTTTTGGCTCATAGTGTACATTCGCAACGGATCTCGCGAGATTTCACGATATTCTCGAGAGACGGTACGACGCTTAGGTTAGCCGGGCTTCCAGCATCGCGAAAAAGGGGTCGAGCAATAGGGCGGTCGATTGTCTCAATGACGGTTACATCCGTTCCGTCAGTGGCGTTCACTGCGTTACGTCAATTGTAGCAGTTACGTCAGCTACGTCCGTTGCGTTGCGTGCGTTGCGTTGAGTGGAAACCCCGCTTAACGCTGTAACCAAATGTCAAGTAAGCAAAAGTAGATGATAAAGTAAAATGTGTAAAGGTCCGAGTTCAAACAGTGAATATGAGGAGTTGAGTTAAGTCGCTGGGGGTGCCAAGGTATAAAAACTGAAAACTAATAAAATGTGTCTTCCACATTCTGTTGCAATTTTAGGCCTACTACACAAACTTTGACTAAACGAAAAAATCCTATTATTTGCGCACAAAGAAAATCATCTGCAAAAAACTGAGTCCCGGCAACATCGTGGGGACACGGAGCTGAATGACGTTAGACGACGTGACGTTAATACAACATTCGTGATATTTGGGGAGAGCGGCAAAAAGGGGAGGGAAAAGGATATAGCACGAACCAGTCGTGTAATGAATACATCAATGACAGCTTCTTAGCGGAGGTGTAATCTGCATAAGCGCCTGGCTAGGGTCATCAAGTCCACTCATAGTGATCCACAGATCCGCACGTCGATCCACCGGCGGAGCGGACTCTCTCGGATCTACAGCATAAAACAGTTTAACAACGGCGCAGTACTGTCGCAGCGAACGGATGTGCGTGCGTGTATTTTTGTTCACGATCGTGCTTCCGGGTGACGTCACATGTAGATAAGTAACTGAATTACGCCGTGGACTAATATCGCCGATGCCGGATAATGGGGCTATAAAAAGTGAAGACTTTATATAGACTAGTTATTCGTGACAGACGACTTCACATGAACCGGAAGGTGACAGCTTATAAACTAAGACTGCTGTAAGAACTAACAAAAGGTGATTTACCGCGCGTCTTTTTACCACAATGAAACGACGATCCAGCCATAGGCTCTTAATGCGTCCAAAATGCATTTACGGTCGGAGCTGGTGGCAGGGAACTCGCTACCATCCCCCCCAAAAAAAAACCTTTCCCGTTCTCGGCCTTTGGCCTAAAATTTCGGCACTTCGGGCCTTAAAACTCACCTTGCATCTCAAGACACAGGCCCTTTTTTGGCTACGCCACTCTAACACTTTGTCAGTAGTATGCAAAACGAGCTGGTTGTCGCGTATTGTTCGCCGATTTCAATGCTTGCTTGTGAAAACTAAAACATGACGGCATTCGAGTACTGTCGGTGTCACTGGATTCGGTTGATTGATTGATTGACTGATTGACCGATCGACTGCTGACGCATGCGGCCCTAAATTCAAAAATCCGAGCACCTCTTTACAGCGACCAAGCAACCACGCAGTAGCACTTTTTCTACGACGGAAGGAAAGCGAGAAGACGAGTTGCGATTACGATAACGTAACGTAACTCGTCAGCCGACGGCTGCGGGTGGACAGTCGGTAATGATGAACGTATTTAATCAGTGTCTGGAGAAAGGATGGAAGAGAGACGACCGCCGTTCAGTTGTCAAATACGCTACGCAAACAACAGTTAGCCGGGCTTGGAAATATAGGGGTGGGATATGTTATCCCCAGTTTTTATTACGAAGGAAACTTGTGACTAAAAGCTACGTTAAAAAGTTTGCCGTTAGCCTACGGTGCAAATGTATAAGATGGACCAAAAACGTAGACCTAAGCTACAAACTTGTCTGCATCTTCACTAGATAATGGCCACACTCTGCGAAAAACTTGCAACAACGTGATTATTAAAAATCCCGCAAAACCTTAAATGCGTCGGTACACTATTGTATAAATATAATTAATAGTACAATTCCTTAGTCTCAGATGAAATAAGTGAGCGCTAAACGAACTTTATGCCTACACGCTTAAGTGCACTTGTAGAGTGTAGTTATATCACTCCAAATATAGTGCTAACTAACTATAGGTAATACGAATAGATTGTGGTACAATTTTTGTGTGTTTAAATTTAGAACATTTTAGCACAGGCCAATAAAAATTTTCTGTACGCGTTTTCCTGATACAATTTTTTAAAATTTAATTTTACAACAGTTTTTTTAGTTAAAATTATATGGTGATAATTTTCAGTGACATATAATACGTTATTGTATTTGTATGCCTAAACATGCAAAAATCCTAGCAAAGCTTTGACCCCCGTCACTGAGTTTTAGCTAGCTTTTCCCCTGCTCTTTTTAAGACGATACAGTCCTGACCGCTATTAGTTGGTTATATTGGCCGAACATGATGGGCTAATCGAAAGAATTTAACGCATATTCCCGTCTCGAGTTGCGAAAGAGGCGCGTTTGATGATCGCACGCGTCATTAAGTTGTCCGCGCTCGCCACGGTATGTATGGCACGCCGAGCTTATGGCACGCCGACGTCACCGGTATTGTCATCGTGTCAACACAAAGCGACGCTTTTGGCAGCGCTGTACGTGGACAAAAACTCCACTACTTTTGATTTGTTGTAGACTTGCTGGACATAAAATGAATGCAACACTTTTTGCCTGGTCTTACAGTCATGACCAACAACGTCTCATTGCACTGACTAATATTACGTGACTTCGCTGTTTAGGTTTATTGTTACGTGTCCTTGTAGTCTTAGGACTAAACGCCACGCTAAAGTTAATTCGTCCTTCATCATCATCATCATCAACACTCGCGTAGCCATGGAAAAAAGTGCACTGCAGACACGTGCTCTCCTTAGGAGACCACACATGCCAATCGTTTAAATGTTTCTAAAACAGAGCCAAAAATACACTAACACACTTCATTTTTGACGAAAAAATCCTACAAATTTCTGGGGAGGAAACAGAGGTTTTCTCCATGATAGGGAGGCGACCCGCTTTCCACATTCTCCCCTTTAAGTGCCTCCTACATCCAGATTCTGGCTACGAACACCAATGCAACATAATGAACATGAATTACCAGTCGGCGAAAATTACGTTTACACAAGACTGAACTTGGTAATGTGAATGTCTCCGTCAGCCACAGTAACTTGCTCAAATGTCTGACTTTGCTGTGACCTTGACTTCGACCCCACGACTTTGAAAACTAAAACAGTTTTGATAACTTTGGTGAAATCTATATAATACGTGCATAATTTTTGTTACAATCAGTCGAACCGTTAAGAAGATAAAAAAATCCAAAACTTTTGCACGTCCGACTTTTTCAAAACCTTAAACTTGACCTGTTAAACCTAGCCAAAAATGGACAACCCGAAAGCATAATTAGGCTCCAAAAGATTTCGTTTCTGACGAAAAACTAACGAACTGACGAAAACTGGCGGTCGTGGAAAAAATATTGATTTTTTACGAAATTTGACAAAATTTACTACATTTTTGCTTTCTGACAAACGAAAATTGGCACTTTTAACGGCAATATCCTTTGGAGCTTGTTTAAAATAACAAGCACTAAATTTCGCAGGCGAAAAATGGCGATATTCGCGATTTGTGGCAAACGTATGGACAGAGTTTGCACTTTTTGATAAACAAAACGAAAAGTGGAAGCCAAAAGTTTCAAAACTGTTTTGGTAAAACTTAATAGAATAAGTCAACAGCAATTACAGTTATGCACTGCTGAAAAAAACCTTATTTTCGGATAACGAAAAATGGCAAAATTCTGGATTTTGAACAAAATTTTTGACAAAATTAGCACTTTTTGACGAAAGAAAAATGGCATTTTGGGCGGCAAAATCCTTTAAAGCTTAAGCATAATGGTTTCCCAGGTAGCTATCGGAGGCGAGAGCACAAAAATGAACAACCTGTAAACGGGTGAGTTAAGGCAATTGACTTACTAACGTCTGGCGTGGCGTAACCGTAGGGGGCGCATGCGTTGTGTCTGATCAACGAAGTTGCTCTACGCCGGGCCGGGTAATGCTTGGATGGGTGACTGCCTGCGGACAGGTAAACCATTTCGGTATATAACCAGCCTCCTATATCAACACAACCTTCCATTTTTCCGGGGTAGGTAAATTGAGTACTGATCTATCTGGCTATGGTTAAGGCGGGGCGCGTTCATTTGTGTCGGGTGGCAGGTACATTGTAACTGGTAACACTGTGATCCCATACGGCGCGGGTGACGCTCCGTATAGCTCTGAGATGGGTTTTCTATGAAGAGCTATAGCATTTTAACGTCTTGCGGGTACGACTCATGGCCTGTTCGCAGCCAGAAAAAAACCCAAACTTTACTGACGTCGAATTGCACTGACAACCGGCTGCACAACAAATCCACAAAGATAAAAATTAAACGAAGTCCGGGCCAAAAACTCGCCGTAATCCCCGTAAAATTACTCAACGCGGCACCTGTTTTGCTTGCAAGACGCCTGCACAGTGGAGAAAAAAACGCGCCGCTAGTCTCAGTTTGTCAGCTACTTGCGAATATATCTCCGAGCGTTCTGCTCTTTCTCTGGCATTATTCGCCGACTAGCAACAGTAATTTCGTCGGCATTTGGAACTGCAGCGCATCGCGCACGTAGTATGTACATGTATGTAAATGGTCGCCATTACGATGCTCGTCTTCAACTGGCACTATATTTAGACGTCGTATCTTTCGCTACCGCAACCGCGGCGTCTACGCGACAACAACGTCGATCCATGTCCAACACTGCGCCGACGCAGAACGTCGACGACGGAAGACGTACTTAGACTAAAGGGTCTGCAGAGCAGTGGCGTAGCCAGAAATGGCCATTGGGAGCCTCGTTTTCATTTCCCTCCCCTTTTCGTCCCTTTTCTTTTCTTTCCTCCCCTTGCTCCCCTCATTAGACCTTTTCTCTCTTTTTCATCTCTCCTTTCTTTCTCTCCCCTCCCTTTGCTTAAAAGTAGGACACCTAAAATCCAACTAGGAGGCTTGGGGAAGCCCTGTCAGCTCCCCCCAGCGGGGTGTGAAGCAAAGCTCCAGCCAAAATCGAATTTGGTGCATTTTAGCTTTAAAATATGACGTCTAATAGCAACAATTTTAGTAATTTTCTTAAGAATTAACCGACCAGATTGGCAAATTTAGTGCAGTTTAAACATATTCTCATGTCTTGTCTAAAGGATTGGGAGAAAGCTGGGTCCCCTTGTATACGCCACAAGGTCTGGGGACGTGTCGTGTCAACGGGGTTGGGACGAAGCTCAGACAGTAAACGATTCTAGTGTATTTTTTGGCCACAAAACTGACCTAATATATATATATATATATATATATATATATATATTTACC
>Ga0209454_1003118_pt1 | contig 11696 bp, 6 predicted proteins | sample WorMetHERISLAND1_2_FD_187400 | JGI IMG/M metagenome (GOLD analysis project Ga0209454, IMG submission 187400) | Marine gutless worms symbiont microbial communities from Max Planck institute for Marine Microbiology, Germany - Olavius geniculatus... | ecosystem: Host-associated > Annelida >...
CAACAAAATATAAAACCAAATTCAATCACACTTTATATTACGTTTTGCAGCAGTGATACTAAACACAGTGCATACTGACGCTCTGTCCGACTTGAAAGCTTTCTTGCACGCAATGCAATACAATGAGTCGTTGAGCACAAAATCTTCCTCTTTTTCCTTGAAATTATCAGCAGCAGCATTGACAGCAGCAACAGCAGTCCCATTACATTTCAAATCATCCTCATCTTTATCATCATCATTGTCACCATCATCATCGACATCATCGCTGTCTAATTCACCGAACTGCTGAGCGACGTTCACTTCAAGCTGCTTCAACTGATGCTCCAGTTCAGACATTGATGACCAGCCTGAATCCACGTAGCTCTCTAGTTGTCTGCATCACACATACATGAATAGACGGAGACATACATACAGACGAACATACAGATGAGCAGAAAAATAGAGACAAAACGACATAAAATACAAGCCAGTATGCAAAGAGACTCGACACAAAACCACCATTGCGATCAACATGGCTAGTCAATATGCGAACAGCAGACAGACAGACACAGACACAGACATGCTGCCTGAATTTCAGAGTCACTATATGGTTTACAAACTAAGCCAAGAAATCTGAGCTAATGTTCGTGAAACACGCCAGAGCCTATGGCAGTTCCTGTTCGCAGGTAATCTTGGTCTATCTCCAACCATTTCGTCGCAATTCACTCTTTTGCAACAAAAAATCGCAAAAAATCACTAAAAACCCTTACTTTAGGGTTCAAGGTCATCAATGTTGATACCAATAAAAAGCACGCCATTGGTGCATGTTATGGTAAGCAACATGTCTGTGCCTATCTACAACCATTTTCACGATAGACAAGCCAAGCGCAGATAAATAACCACTTTTTAGAGGGGTACCCCTCTTTGACAACCGCGTGCGCAGGCCTCCTTGAATCTAGAGCATCTGGACTTGGACTGCTAAAATCTACATTTAATGCTGAAACTTTCATATGCAGGTTGTCTTGGTCTATCTCCAGCCATTTCGACACAATTCACTCTTGAATTGGGTGTCGCAGCCAAAAATCATGAAAAATTCACTAAAACCCCTTACTTTGAAGGTTCAAAGTCATTCAAGGTCATCGATGTTGACATTCCTAAGAAGCTCGTCGCCAGTGCTTGTTATGATAAGCAGCATGTCTGTGCCTATCTGCGACCATTTTCACGCTAAACAAGCCAGTAACGGCATAATCTTTTCAGAAGGGGTGCCCCTCTTTTGCCCCCTCGTTCGTGGGGACCCCCTTGACCTAGGGGCATGAAATTCTGTCCCAAAATACTAGAAACTCTAGGCTATCATACGGTGAAAACCCGAAGTCTCTATCTCACCTAAGCTTGGAACGGTACCGAGACAAGACACCAGGACAGACGGACAGACAAACGGACAGAATTACCATAGCTAAAATGTGCCATAGCTATGCCTATGTTATGCTAGCCACAGCTATGGCATAGCTATGCTATGCTATAGCTATGCTAGCTCTGGTGCGTAAAAAAGGGGGAATTCGGAGTGTTTTTTTCAGTCCAAATACGTTTCACAATCCCAAGCAGTGTGACTTTCTGACCTGCGTCTCTGCAGTCGAGCGTTTTGCTTCTTCTCCTCCGCAAGTCGTGCCACTTCTGCTGCTCGTTCCTCCAGCCTCCTCTACAAGTGTTCACATTTCACAGGCTTACACTGTGCTCATTATCTTAATCCTGATCATAACCATAACCCTGAATTTAACCCTAGACCTTTCACGAACTTTAGTTATAAGAATGTACTTGAATTACTCTATACGTGCATATAGGTGCATCTAACCTTCTGCTTTCCCTCACTATCACTTTCGATAACATTCGGCATATCCTATATATTCAAGCAATGCCATCAAAATCACCACTGATAACTCTGCAGTAAAATAAGGTCTAATGTTGCAGCATATCTTGTTGTTATGTCACACATAAAGCACCTCGCCAAGTGTAGCTAATGTGTGATGGACACACAAGAAGCCATCCATATATTATATACTACAAACAGTGCCAGTTTTTGACCACCTCGTCCCCAAATGAACGTTTTATAACACTATACAAAAACATGCTGAGTGCTGCCTAAAATTATATAACACTGGCCTGAATAGTAAATACCACCCCCCACACATAAGTCTACATGCCCCAAAAAACTAACTTATGGTGCAGCATGGAGAAAAATAAAAAAAGCAAAGCAAATTGCATTGCAAAAATCAGAACAGTATGTCTCCCTCTTCAGCCAGTGAATGTGTAATTTATAATATACATCTAACATGGAATCTTCTAAATGGTACAGCAATGACAGCTAGAACAAAACCAAATGCACTGTGTTAGATCTAAACACTTGTTACACCTACAAGTGTTATCACTGATATTCCATTTATACTACAACATATAACAACAAAATTCATACTTTGTAAGCTTGAACACGTTTATCCCTTTTACGCACATATGCCACCAGTGCCTGCAATTGTACACTCACATTACGCTGCTATAAAATTCACATAAGAAATTCAACAGTTGCCCAAAAAACATGTGGTACAACATTTTTATCCCCCTAAAATAGGCTGCTTGCAAGCATGATATTAACAAGCACAATATTTACACATACACATGCAATCTAGCTCATTGTCATATATTCATTTAACAAAAAGCTGACACATGCAACTTTGAGCAACATAAACATGAAATAAATTTTTAAAATATGCAAACGCTGCAAAAGAAACATCTAACAGTTTGTCCGAAAGCTAAAACTGACAAACAGCAAGTACTCTTAAACTGTCGTTTACAACAGAACGAAAGTGCAGATGTATATTTATAAACATTCAAAACAGATTAAACCCGGAAATAAACACACGATTTAAATGCCTGTTTTATGACATCTGGCTAGGAAACGAATCTGTTCTACTCTGCAGCTTTGAGGCACTCGTTCCACATATGATTCTCTCCATACGATAACAACTACTCACTACAAACAACAAGTACTGTCTCTGCAGAATACTCTCTATAGGATTATCAACATTTAATACAATCAAAATCAACTCACCCGAACTTCCTCGTTTCTCTCGCGCTTGGCTTTGTCTCGCAGTTTCTTATTGTCTTGCTCCATCAATCGACGAATCTGTCTGTTTGGCGCTTCCCTTGTGTCAAACTTTTCCCGCCACACATACGACTTGCATGTACAGTAGCTCTCCCAGTGTGCATAAAACACACCGACTACCTAAAGACATACACATAAACCTTCAAACAATAAAATTATTTAACTATTAAAAACATTGGCACAATATGATATTTTGTTAACAATGAAACAACTAGAAGGCACTCGTGAGAGTGCATAATGCATATCTCTGCCAAAAATTTTTTTTACAAAAGAGTGATTTAAACGAGTTGCTGTAGATTATTTATCAGTTGAAATAATTAACTTAAATTCTTTCTTTCCGAATACTACTAGGGTGTCACCGTGGAAAATACACAATCTGCTGGTGATGTAATGATGTATGCTGCTAAGGCTACAGAGTACAGAATGATGAACAGACAGAATCAGAGTCAATGCTTTATCTCTTCCATTCACAATGTTCACCTAGTAGAGATAAAAAATATCTTCAGCAACACCTTAAAACTGTTCAAAGTTGATGCTGATTTGTCAAGGTAAGCCAAAAGGCTATTCCACAGCCACAGAAACACTTAATACTTAAACCTCAACTTAAATAATGCTGTGATAGTTCGTAGCACTGTCACAAAAATAGCAAGACTTATGTAAATATTTGACATGAATGTAAACTGCTACTACTTAGGTTTTTTGGATTTATTAATTGAACTATTAAATTAAACTAACAAAAAAAAAACACAAAAAATGTGCACACCAATAAAATAACCAATCAATCTCACATAGATGACGACAAAAATTACCATCTTATAGCACTATATCACACTACTAGAGGTACAACTATTAATATTACTTCTTCATATGAACTAGCTGAGTTTCCAAACTCCGGAGCCTTGACAGCGACGTCCATATATTCCTCGTCTTCCAGAGAAATCTTCCGAAATACCTCAGCATAGACTGCGTAAAAACCCTGAACATTAAAAAATTCATTAACAAAGTCTGAGAAGAAATATTATATAATACCAAAATAACAAATTGACACAAAAACTATTTCTGTACATAACAACAACATAACACACCCTATTTACACACTGAACAAGACAGAGCCGCGAGTAAGTCTTTGGACCGGTTAACAGAAATACATGCAAGCAACCTTATCATCATCTCCGAAGCCACAATAGCAGGAAGCATTGAAAAACTGGTAGACATCAAGACAATTGTCTTCATACTTGTCACCATGCCCCAATCCTGACAACATCAATCCATCAGTCAATCAATCAAGCAATCAAATTGATCACAGTTCAAAACAATGCTAGAAGAATCACACATAAATAGTGCTGCAAAAATTAACAAAAAATTAAGCGATCAATCATGAAGTAAAAAGTAAAGGTAAAGATACCCATACTCAATAACAAGCATAGGGGCAGGAGCTGATCCTGGACTCTAGGCAGTCAGCCCGCAAATGACATAATCATAAACCCAGTGGTAGGCTGCCATTACTTTTCACCAGCCCCACAGTTACCTTCCCAGCCAGAGAGCGTCACCTCCCTTCACTGGTACCAAATTATACTGCTTGGTGACAGAGGCACGTGTGTGAACAACTTGCCCTAGGTTGCTACCTGACAGTGCCCTGACTCGGAGTCGATCCTGGGACACCAGTCCAGCCCCTTACCGTTATACTATCAAGCTAATCATTATGTAAGGACATTTAAAGACAATGCTTAATAAATCATGTGACAAATAGAGACATGACGAAGCCAGAAAATATTCGCATTTGACAAATTACTATTCGTCGAATAACGAATACGAATAGTTATTCAGCCTCAAAGAAACTCCACGACACCTGTATTTGAACAAAGCGAAACATCCAAAGTAGTTGTTCTGTGTTCAGTCAGAAAAAAATAGTAGTGGCGTTTTTCAACAGCTAACAGGACGTGCCTGTTCTACCAGACTCCGCCCCTATTACCTTATCTGGACGCTCATTATTCAACTAGGTCAACCACTAATGCGATCTGCCTATCAAGATAAAACTGTGGTCGTAGTCGTTCTATGGTAGTCTTGTGACTCTGTGGTGGGCGTGTCTGTTGTTGTTTTGGTTTTTATCATTGAACTAGGCCTAAATAATTATATATAATATTTAGTTCAATGGTTTTTATCATCTGTAATGTTAAACTGGATTAAAATATTCAATTATCTCTATGCGTTAAACCACGTTCATTTAATATCGTTTGGTGTGAATATATAAATGAACATGACATCAGCAATGAACAGCCCCGCCCCGTTAGCTGTTGAAAAATGCAGCTAGCATCTAAGGCAAAGTTCGGTTAAATCAATCAAGTTCCATTAAGAAAATCAAACATTTAGAGTGTTCTGTGTTCTCTTCAGTCAGTATTCTCTATCTAAAATTTAGTTAAGTTCAGTCAAGTTGCATAAAATGAAATATTTGTTACTTGACAGAAGTGCCACCAACTATTCGTCAAATATCGAATAGCTAACAAGTGGTCAATGTTCGTATGTTGTCGAATGCGAATACAAAGTTTGTCACATCTCTAGTGACAAATATGATGATGAAGCAACATCAACATGAAAAACGTGTACTGCAGGTGTAAACTTGTCAGGACTGTGTAAGCCTACAGAATACACAATAAATATGGGATGCTCAGGATAACAACTGAAAACCAAGTGGACACTAGGCTAACCAAGGTTTACTCAGAAAATGACCATGAAAATGACATATTTTGGAATGGACATGTGTACTGTGTAATGAAGGAAAATGTACCTCCTTTGAGAATAGCCTCGCGGTGCTTATCATACCAAGCCCGCTCCTGTGGATCAATAAGAACCTCGTAAGCTTGCTGAATCAAGTGAAATTCCCTCGTACTTTCTTCTGCACGATCTGGATTCTTATCTGCACAGACAGCATGCAGTAAATTAAATGCAGCTTAATAATAAACTAGACGAAATTGATCTATTGTTGGAAAAATGTACTTCAAGACATAGATGTACTTGTGAAAGCAATACCCAAAATTGACCTATAGCAATAATAATCTCAGCAAAACTGATTTTCTAGCATCCGTGGTCATAGGCATGTTAACTTATGCCAGCTGTAGGTTCTGTGAGTCAGAGCATCGACGTATAACAATGTGTGTATGGGCATACCAATCCATCTGCTTGCCTCTTCCAGACTCTCTTCTTCTTCTTCTTCTTCTTTTTTCCATAATGGACAGATCCTCTTGCGAGTAATGTTGTACATGGCAGATGTGCAGGAAGTGATGGAAACAACTGTTGAACTCCAATAATAAAACAGACAAAAATGTGCAAAAGTGCTGATAAAAACAGGATGGATCTAATCTGTCCTCCACGTCAATTGACACCTGCCAATCGGGACTTGAACACCTCGATGGAAGGAGACATGATGACAACTGAAGGCAGGTTATTCCATATCCAAATGGTCGCAGGAAAGAAGCTGTGTCTGAAGACATCAACAGACCCAACTGGAATGCAGAATCTGCTGCTATGTCCTCTCATGTTCTGCGTGTTTGGAGTGAGGTAGACTGATGCTGGTATCGCAACTTAATCATAAACTACCCTGTACATCATAATGGCTCTGGCCTGAGTCCTGCATTCCTCCAGTGTGCTCCATCCCAGCTGCTGCATCATTATGGCTGGACTTCCCCTAGTAGTACGAGATGATGGAGTAGTCTGAGAATGAGGTCTGCTCCAGTCATTCATTACAGATCGTGCTGCATGACATTGCACTGATTCGAGACGATTGATGCTGTGTGCTGTATGGGGACACCAGACTCTGGAAGCGTACTTCAGCTGTGGTCGCACGAACAAAGTATAGGTTGCTAGCTTGACTTTCTGTGGACAGCTTCTGGTGTTCCGGTGGTTGAATGATCTGGATGAATTGGCTTTCTTACTGATGTTGCTAATATGCTCATTATAGTTCATTTTTGGATCAATAGTTAAGCCCAGATCTTCAGCGGATAATACAGTCTTTAAGAGCTGACCATGGATAGTGTACTCTGCCTCAATTAGGTTCTTCCACTTCATGGTCACTATGAGAACTTAACATTTATCTGGGTTAAATGACATCATCCATTTCTTCTCCCAGAAGAAACACACAAAAACACTCTCTGTCTACATTTAGACACCAGCTAAAACATTTCTATTTCTTGTTCTACTAACACACAGAGGTTATTTATAAGTAACGTACTACATACATTCCTTTGTTACTTTCTCGCTTACTTCATTGTACGTGAATTAGTAAGTTAGGGTTAGAACAGTCAAGCATAGGGCTAGGACTAACATCAGGTAGGAGAATTTTCCTGGAGCATGCCATATTCTTATAGTATACTAACCTGGGTGCCATTGCAAAGCAAGCTTTCTATACGACTTCTTTATATCGTCATCGCCACAATCCCTCGATAGTCCCAAGACATCATAATGACACCTCATTCTTGACACAGAACCAGAACTAAGCACGTGAGAAATATACAGAAACTTCACAGCAACCGTAAACATAAACAAACCATCATGTCTCGAACTAATCACCGAATCGTACCAAATGCGGTAAGCCGGTATTTGTTATTCAGCCTCAAAACGGACGTCCACTACTGCAAAAATGAACGAGAAAAGCATAAAATATGAGAGTTTGTGCCGACAATGTTGCTCCATAGCAGAGAGACTAATGTTTTTTAAACCAAATTTCGTGCCTCGGGTAAAATGATATGTCTCGAGCTGAACTTCGAAAGAGTCAGTACGAAGAAGGGTACCTCCATCTATAGAAATCCTTATTTTACGGCTATTAATTCTTCTAGTGTGAGAACAGTTGAGATAGACACAGAGTTGCTGCTGATAATGACGAGCACTGGTGAAGAGCTTGCTGCGAGGTGCAGATCTATAAAATTAACGTTGATGTCTTTGAATGACCTTGAACCTTCATCCCCCAGAAATAGAGAATTTTAGCGACTCGCGATTTCAGGCTACGACGCCCATTTTAACAATAAATTGTGCCGAATCCACTTAAGGTAGACCAAGACAACCTGCACATGAAATTCACAATTACACGTAGATTTTAACAGTTTGATCCCATGCGTTCAGAGTATCCATGATACGGAAACCTTGTAATTGATTGGCTGTTGGTGGCCATATATTCGGAAAAATGAAATTTATCAAAGCTATTGTTGATTTTAATGCACATCTTGTCTGTTGTTTTCCCAGGTAGTGCAGAAGCAGACACTAGGTGAGGTGGAAGACTAAATGGTTATTTGAAGTCCAGTTGTGTCAGGAATATGAATACCAAAAATTATTAAAATTAGATAACCCTTCTTCAAGTTATGGTAAAAAAATTGGTGTATTTTTAATGCCTCACAATGTAGTGTATGTATTAGCTGTAATTTTAGATCGAATTCTTGGAATGAAATAAAAAATATAAGAATACGTTATGGCAAACGTTTGGAATGTTGTCTTATTACAGCTGCAGATAATCATGTATGTTTGGATCAATTACATCACAACATATTCATGGTGAACAGCTTACATTAAATATGGTTTCTGAACAATTTTAATTATAATTTTCAAGTTAGCAAATTGCATCAAATTCATACATCACAGTAAGCATTATCTTGGCTTTCACTAAAGATGAATCTTTTTCGCTTGCTGCAATGCCTACACAACTGCAGCGGAAAACCAACTAGATAGAACTCAACAATGAAATATAAAATAATCTGTTCTGTAAAAACCAAAATTGAACCAAATATGGTTTCCCACACATGCCTAATTTAAACATGCATTGCAAAATATCATTTAAATAGCAAATATGCAATTCAAAAGTACAATTCAGTATACAACACTGTCGGCAAAAACCACATTGATTCCCAGGTATAAATGTCAAACCATCGGAAACACACCCAGTCATTCACTGTGACAATAAAAGAACGCAAATATGGTTACAACATGGCATCATTCCTGTGGTCAGAAAATGTCAGTTCAAAACAGAGTGTGCACAAACTGCAGAAATTTTCACAGGGCAAAAGTCCACATTTTTGGTCCAAATTTTAGAGCAGGGCACAGGTGCTCCCAAACGAGTGACACAATTTCCGAATTATACCCACTAAAACATGTGAAAAATTCGATAATCTTTATTCACACGAAACTGTGTAGAACCAGACACAGAAAGACACACAGAAATAATACAATCAATAAATTTGAAACTATGGCACTACTTGGCTTAGATTACTCAGATTACTTGGCTCTGAGATTAAATTCTGAAAAAAAGAATGACACCAGCTGCAAAAGTACAGTAATGGCTGCTATAAAAACAGACACTCGAATATCTTCCAAGAGGCAAAAACACCCTCAGATTAGTGACATATGGATTGATAGATACTAAGTAAAATATAACCATCAATGGCAGAAATGATACCAAAACCAGCAGTAATAAAACACAAGCAACAAAATGTCACAAATGCAAAAAAAATCGTACACTATACAAGCACTATAAGCCATTTAATTTTACAGTCAAATAAATGCAAATGTTAAATGGTAATCTTGCAGTTCAGCATACTGAATTCATAAACTATCAAGCTATCAGACTGTACATGTGTGGCAACTTTTAGTCATCTCAGACTCAGATGTAAGCGGCCTATAGTTCTAAGGCCATAAGGGATTAGAATTAGGGTCAACGGTTAGTACTAACCACATCCTAACAGCTGTATACTGATTACGAATTTAATATGTAAACTGCAATCTTAGCCACTGAACTAACTTCTTGAAAATGATGGAAAATCTTGTCAACGCATAGATGACATAGAAGCTGCAACATCATTCAGCCATAATATTTATTTATTTATTATTTTAGCGCCCCACGTATCAATTCCTGAGGATGAAAATATAAAACTATGGAAATTATGTCTGGAATAGTTTCAGTGTGAACTCGGAAATTGGGAACATGTCAGTTAGGCAAGCTGCGTTGAAGCGTTAGATGACGACGAACAAGCACTGACATAAGAATGCGGTTTCACGAAGTCTAGCATCACCGTGGTCAAAATCTTTCCAATTTGTGCCAGTTTATTTATTGCAAATGTTACATAAGAAACTATGTTAGATACCATAACAAACTAACATCTATGCTAACTATGTGATTGGCTGAATAATACAACAACTCAATCAAGCCAATGCTCAGATTAAACAGTCAATTCGACAGTGCAAAGATCTAAACTTGAGTGACGTTTTAGTCATAATAGAGGCTGCAATAGTTATCGTCTGATCCACCCTACCATTTACAACGTCAACTCTAGACAGCAAGAGCTAAAATCCACCAGACACAATCCATTTTAGCCGCATGCAACTCAGGTTCAGTATAGCTTGGCTAGTTAATAAAATAAGTGCACGTATTACAAGTTTTTGTATCATTTCACAGTGACTAAAATAAAGCAACAACAAATTAAAAGTGAAAGACTTGGATGAATGTCACATAAAAATATCTGTATGCTCACAATGACATATGATACAAAGATTACATTGATCAATTTGACTGGTCGAAAATCTGAACAAGTTTATGGTTGATGCATTGCAATGAGCTGAAAAAAGAATATCAAGAGTCCTTGATGATTCTATAGAATACGCTAAGCAGCCTAGCGCACCTAGCCCGAACCACAAGTCTTTGCACTAGCACGACATGTCTAACAACACTTTGACCACACAAGCTGAGGGCCATACAACTTGTGCAAATTTTTTGACCACCACTTCTTGAAAAAAAATCCGCAACTTGAACGTTAGCAAACGCTATATTTAAATTTTCACATGGGCAATCAAATCTTGGACGTTAGAATTGGCAATAGTTATCTTCAGCGTTGAAACGGCATCCAAACATGCAATATATTTGATAAACATTCAGTGTTCACGTTATGGTGGCAGATGCAATATTAGCAGCGGACAGCAATGGTGAACGAACATCCCACCGTATGACAAAACAAATAAAACCTGCAACATCAGCAAAGCAAAATTCGTCTATCCACTCAGCTAAGATGTAGGAAAGTATGATGTCAGCCCATTACCAAGTGATGGCAAGTGTACACAATAGCAGTGTGTTAGTCGGCCAAAAGCAGCCGATGCAGTGTGGTTATTCCGGTGTGTAGCTTGGTGGACTGTCGCCGCTATTGGCTGATGCAGGCATCGATATCACATCCTCATACTTGGGCGGCAACAGCATCTGTTCATGTACACACATTACAAGTTACGACAGAAATAAAGTGGCCCCGCATTATCTGCGACACTGCAAAACGCATGCACTTTTTTCTGTGGGCCAAGAAATTTTGTTCTGAGTCGCAGAAATGGAAAAATTCTGTGGCTCGACACAAAATTCTGCGACCCATAGAAAACTGTGAAAACTACCATATCCATCTTCTTGAAACTGCATCACAATAAGCAGCTTCAAATGAAATGGTCAAAGAATGACTAACACACTGAGACTGCGGACAAATACTGCAGAGTTACTGTAGATGGGTAAGTTTTAAGTTTAATTTCAGACAACGTTTGCACAATCATCTCG
>Ga0209454_1003122_pt1 | contig 11686 bp, 7 predicted proteins | sample WorMetHERISLAND1_2_FD_187400 | JGI IMG/M metagenome (GOLD analysis project Ga0209454, IMG submission 187400) | Marine gutless worms symbiont microbial communities from Max Planck institute for Marine Microbiology, Germany - Olavius geniculatus... | ecosystem: Host-associated > Annelida >...
TTGATAAAACAGTAGTTTTTTGGAAAAACTTCTAACTGAGTAAATCGAAGTGAAGGAAAACAATGTTAAACGAAGAAAATATAAGTAGCATTTGTTATTTAAGTTAATTTACTGTCTATCGATCTGTCAGTGTTTGCACCTAGGTATGCTTTTGTGCATTTTTTGCCTTAATGGTAAATAAAGATAAATATTAATTTCAAAAAAGCGAATATTACCGCTTTGCCACTGGTGACGTGTCGATCATGCGTCGAATTACATTCGCCTGTGTAAATTGAATTAAGAAGCAGCTGATGTTTAGTCTGCAATAATTATTTATCTGAAATTCGCCATCAAGTGGCGCTGCAGTGCGTGCCTGTTCCGCCAGGGGACACTGTTTTTGCTGTTAATTAGTAAGCCGTTTGGCGACATTCGTTGTTTGTCGTCGTTCGCGGGTAATTTTCGGACTAATTAAACGTCTGCCGCTGTCGCTGTATTTACATTCATAAATCACTTGTATAGAGGTGCGCCTTATTTAAAAACCATGGCCGATATTATACCGATTTTCATCACACTTAATGTTAATACACTGAAAACAACATCCCACCGTAATTCTTTACATTGTTTGTTTTGAACAGCAATTAGGCCCTAATTCAATTTTTAATGAAATCGACATGATCAATATTTGGTACAGCGAGTTTTGCGCAACATTCAGCGTCGGTTGCTAAGGACTCTTTTCCGTTGCAAAATAGTGCGAGTTCCATTAGCATCTTATGATAGCGGGACCATTTTTACAACTCTTAATTGTTTGCACTGCTGTATTTTTCACGCTTTGTGCTGTTAGCATCTTTTGAATAGACAGGCTGTATATTGTTAAGCACAATAATTGTCGCTTCTCGGATGCCAGCAATTGGTGTAACGAAGTATGTCGTGTTGCCACTGAAGTAATTGCATTCTTACTGGCCATCAAGTTCTTGTAGTGTGTGCGACGTGACTTAGTGGTAATAGAGGCCATAGATCGAGAATCTGGAGAGGCGTGATAGTCCAGTTGTTATTGGTGCAAAACCACACGCGACCTTTGATTCTAGCATCAGCAGCAATTATGACGACTGCGACAGCTCGTTTGACCGTTTAGCGTCATTAGCGACTGAAGATGACACCGACGTAAAAGACGACGTCAAACATGACGCAAAGTTGTTGACAGCATGATCATTTAACTGTCGTGGGGACCGTGCACGACACAAAAAGATTATGAGACCTCTAACGCGCCTTCTTAATGACATCCAAAGGCTGCAGTAGTTAGTCAAACGCTGTTAATCGTTAGTCGTGCATTCCAACGAAGAGTACAATCTGGCCGTTGAATTAGACGTTGTGCGCGTCACTGTTAACGCTCAATATGCCCACAATTCGATAGGAATCAAGGCTCTACTTGTACGGTTAGTCAATTTTTACTGCACATAATTGCGTGATACCTGGATGTGCACAGTACAGTATTTTGTTTACGCATTGTATAATCAAGGAGGTAGGCTATTGTCGCCTGAAAACACTCAAGAATCCGTTGGTGCACGTGTTAGAAATGCTTTCCTGTGGCGTATTGCTGGTTGGCCGTGTGTGATGTCTAATCGTTGATGATCATTATCTGTCGTAATGTCGCCGCGGGACTTCAGCGACAGGCACGCGTGTCGTGTGACTCGTGATCAAGAGCATCTTGGTTCAGTTGCCGGTGCGGGGCGGGTTGGGGAAGGGGAGGGGGTTTTGCTGGATGCATGTGGAGCGCACTTTCATTGTCGTCCCTTGACGGCGTCAATGTATGCTAGTTTTGCGTGTCAGCGGAGACAGCAGCAGCAGCTGGTATGATGACGTCACGTCAATCATCGTTGATCGTTGTTAACGCCGCCGCTGCAGCCGTATAGGCCCCCTAGCCCAACCCGACCTTGCTAGACACTGACACCAGAGACGTCGTGGCTTAAAAACAATAGTAGGGGGCCAGAAAGTTGCAATTTTTCGACCGGCAGCTACAGATTTCCCACAAAGAAGACTATGAGTACTTGAATTGCAATTTTGCCAGTCAATTTTCCAAAATGGCAAATTTTTAGCCGTAAGTTTTTCTTTTATTTTCTGAAGAAAATTACCTCGCAAGAACAAAGTTATCCGATAAACTAAAATCCAGTAGAATTTGATTTTTGCCCGCCCTGGCCCGACGCCACTGACTGACACTCACAGAGTGACTGCATAAAGATGTGCATGGGGACAAACTGACACCACATATAAGTGGGGTTAATTTTTTCCGATGTTGGAGTCCGTTTCACAAAAATGTGGCGTAAATCGTAAGGTCCGGTTAGGGTTACCTATAGCGGATCTCAGCCCTTTTGTCGTTGTGGGAGGGGTCGGTCGCTGTGTAACGCATTGCTGATCGACGGCGTGGCAGAAGAATGCGAATTACAGCAGTCGACCACACCGCGGCGTGATTCGCTGCTGCTGCTGCTGTTCATGATGATGATGATGATGATGATGATGTGTCGATTGGCGCGAACAAAGAACGTGATGGCGTGAACTTGCCGGTTAGCTGCTGACAAGTGAGTTCGAAGCAGGCTGGCCGGGGTTAATTGTGTCTTGCTCCTCGTATAGTCGTCGTCCTGCGTGTACGTGTTATTAGTCCATCAAGTCGATCACCGTTCGTTGGTCTTCATCAGACACGACCGCACGGCGACAGGACCACTCCGCCGGGACGTGCTGGCTCTTTTTGTCACTCCCGGAATTTCACATCATCATCATGCGATGGCATTGTCGCGGTGCATCGCCCAATACCGCTATATGGCACCAAGTTAGGCCTACGTTGTTTGAAACCGACGTGCGTCACAACGTGGTAGGCATAGGGCTTACGTGAAAAAAACAGACGAAACTTATATATTTTAAGAAAAAGAGATATTGCGCTCAGATGATTAGCAATGACAAAACCAAATCTGCAAAAAAATTTTAAAAATGCATTATGCTTGTACTTTCTTAAAAAAATAAACGAACTGTCTGTATTTAGAAAAAAAATATCGCGGTTATTATGCTTAGAGTTGGTGAAAGCAGTGTAAAAACAACCTCGGAGAAGAAACATACAAATCTTCAGCTGGTTGATTTTTTTCACGCAATTATTAAAACTGTTCGGATAACAAATTCTTTAAAAATTTGCGGTCTGAATAAAAAACAACCTCCCGCTTTATGAAACTTCTAGCATCTTCCGTTTTTTTCGACAGTTCGACTTTTTGTTATCGCATCTATTATAATACAAAAACAGTTTTATCATCGCCCATTTTCGTGAAAAGCACCAGACACAGGCACACTTGACTGCACACTACTTTTTCGTGTAATTTTTATTTTTATGAAAATTCTCTGTTATTGCATTGTGTTCCGTGCCATTGTGATCCGAATTGGTCAGCAAGCGACCAAATCGTCTCACGGACTAATCGGTTGATCATCGTGGAGGAAGGTTGATGTCCGGTCTATGAGGACATCGTACGTCCACGTTGGTCCGTGACGCGCCGGCCCACGTCGTCGCCAACTAGTGAGGCGTCATAATTTCCGCGATTAATCGCTCCTCGAGCCTCGGCCCGATGCTTTAGCGTCGTCGTCGTATCGCGCGATGACCGGTTGGTGGCATCTGCACGCCTGGTTGGTTCGATCACGTGCGACGAGACGACGATACGATGAAGATGATGATGATGTCTTACGCATCTCCGAATGGACCGTGCCTCGGGCTGGCTCGTTAAATGAAACCGGTGCCGACGTCATTATGTCGTAACCGCGCGGATCATCGACTTTCATAATTCAATCTTCTGACTATTATTACGTTGCAGCGTGGTTTTAAAATTATAATTTATTTTTCGTTTAACCAGTGATGTTGTTATTGTTCTGATGGCAAAAAAAACTTTTCTTACACATTGTAATAGAAACGAAGAGAGAGAAATCGAATGAAATAAAAATTATTGAGAAAAGCTGAACGGTGTTGGTCACCAATGTTAGTTGGACGCTAAAGACACATTGCATCAACCAAACTTAAACTTAAGTCCCATTTAACTTTGTATTTAGCACGTGTTTAATAAAAAAGCGTATTGCAAGAACGCCATTCAACTTGCTGACAAGAATTTGTCAGATACCATATTCGATTAATTAACTTCTGTTTCCATTCAGTAGCCGCTCCCAGTTTATGCTAGTGCGTTTGGACCAAACTGAATCTTTCGGTGCTACCTAATTTCTGAAGTAAGCTTAATTTTGAGAAAAAAGTCAAATTGACATTAAGTTTCTTGGACGTGGGTTGGCTGAACGTGCACGACATGAAAATGACGGACCATCAAAATTTTATATTCTGCGTTTTCGTGTCTCGCATTTTTAGCGTTTCGTGCATTTTTGTATTTTTTTGTTTTTTTTTCTTCGCCATTTGCGGCGAATAGATATTATCGTCATTAGAGAAGTTAATAGACGCGTGAATTATTATTGTTGGCTGGTTGTGCGTTCAGGTGTGGTTTCAAAATCGTCGAGCCAAGTGGCGCAAGACGGAGAAGACTTGGGGCCGAAGCAGCATCATGGCGGAGTATGGTCTGTACGGGGCGATGGTACGACACTCCCTGCCGCTCCCGGAGAGCATTCTGAAGTCCGCCAAGGACGGAGTCGAAGGATCGTTCGCGCCCTGGCTGCTAAGTAAGTCACACGCATTGTGAACTATTTCCATGGCATCCAAAGCTTTAGGTTACATCAAACATGCTAAAAATAACATTTCTGCCGCTCGTTTTTGTTTTTTATGGCATGCAGACTTTTCACACATTTGATACAAAGTGTAGTTAATGAACTGTCTGAACTGAACAAGTAGCGTCGTGGCAAAAAGGGAGGGCAAAGGGAAAATTGCCCCTCGTAATTTTTGACTGTAAAAATGTTGAAAAAATTTTGAGAGAAAATTTTTGTTTAAAAAACAAAATTTTGACTGAAAACTGCCATTTTAGACAAATTTAAAGGCCAAATTAAAATTTAGAGCACGCATAATCTCCGGTGTCGAAAATGTGCAATGGGCTGTCGGAATTCTCTCCAAAATTTCTAGTGTCTGTCGGAAAATCGCAACTTTTTGTTCTACTGGGCCACCTATTAATTTTAAACCCACGACGCCAACGACTGATCGTTTTTGATGGTGATGGTCTTTTACGCAAAATAAATGCATTCGTTATTAATCAGTTACATGTAGGTTTTTTCAACGCATTTTATATATCGGCTGAACTAGTGGAGCAGGCTGTTCGAATGTTCAATCGCTAGGTATGCACAAGAAATCGATCGAAGCGGCCAAAGCGCTGAAAGAAGAGAATGCCGACGTCGACGACGACGCAGCAGAAGTAATTAACAGTTCCGACTCATCATCGCCATCAGGTCGATCACGTCATAGGTACCCGACACTGCCGCCAGTCGGTGGCTGTGCCGCAGCGCCACCAACGGTCGAAACACTCGGCCTGGATCAGCAACATCATCAACCATCACGACACGCGGATGTTGAGACGGTTCATCCGCCGCCTGGCGAATGCAGCGACGACATGCTAAGGGCAGACAGCCTGGCCGCACTACGAGCTAAGGTACGGTCAGTGGTCATTTTCAAACGAAAATAATATAATGGATAAATTCGATAAAAAGTTAAAGACTGAATACAAGAATTTGTAGACTCTGGTGGCCGGTTGTTAATTGTGCGGTTTGAATTTTGTTGATTAATTGATTTATTTTGCAGTATTTCACACTTGTAATACGAGGACAACAAATGTACAGTTGTCAAGTTTAAAATAATACATTGCAATATAACGGAATATTGCAGTATTAACAGTTACAACTGAGGTAAACAATAAAGTTTTTTTCACACTACGCGACACGCAAAAATAAAAATACATTAATTTTTAAATTTAAAATAGTAAATAGTTAAAGTTAAATACCGCAAAACGTATTTTGCAGCCTATAAGGCGACGCTTGTCTCACGCAGTTTCCTTATCCCTCAGTCAGACATCAGCTTATCCTGCCGGACCCTAAATACGGGAATAGTGCATCGCGCAGTGTGCCTGTATAGTCTTCAGCGTACAGCGGTATTCTGCCGCTATTGAAATAACAAAAACTAAAAAGAAAGAATGTGCCAATAATGGCCTACAGCTTAGTCTAGTTTTGTCGATTTCTGTCGCCTTTGCTGACTATAAGATAGTGTGTTTGTGTGGCTAAAGGCGCAAACGTACAGCGCGTTGTTTCGAGGGATCCAGCAGCAGAGAGAGCTGCAACATCTCAGTGAGATGCGGCGTCGCCATGGCAACAATGCTGCCACTGTACCTGCGGCTTACAACACCTCACCCTCATCGACATACATCAGCGACGACGACGAGCAGTTAGACCACCGCCGCTGTACCGATGACCTTGACCTAGTTCACTGCGCTGACCTTGACCTAATTCAGTGTCGCCACCGGTGACCTTGACCTCATCCACTGCTCTGACCTTGACCGATTTCGCTCCACTTCGATCGATAGTGTTTCATACATTTAGACCTAGGTGTTTTGTCTATCTTTCGACATACTTGCTGTATATGCCATTTTCATACACACAAGGCAGATATTCTTGGACGGGAACTTAGACATTGATGTAATAAATGCAGAATCAAGTTCGATATCTCCCCATTTGTTACATTTTAGACATAAACCGCATGGTTTTCAACTTGTGGCCATTTAAGCTTAAAATTCGACATTTTTTGTTATTTGTAAGACAATTGAAACTAACGACAAATGGGCATTTTTTTCGTTTTTGTTTTGTGTGCATAATAATTGTATCATTCGCTGATTTTATTGGATTTTTTCTTGATGTCGGTATGGTTACCGACGTGACGATGTAGGGCAGTGCGCAGCTAGTGATTAGAATAAAATATTCGATTTTTCTGCAGTTTTTCCTCGTAAGTTTTTACGCTATTACTATTATTAACTAGCAGTTATGAATTGGCGTTTGTTTTTATACGTTTATGATGTGCATATATAAGATAACCTTTTGTCAGTTTTAGGCTTTCGCTCATCATTTGTCTGCGTAGGCCTATACACGTACATATAATTGTAAACGAACTGGCAAACGCTTACAATCTTAATGTGACTTTTGCAATATTTCTTGCTATATTAAAGTGTATATTGCACGCACTCACGCAGTACTGTTGTGTATTTTATTAACGAAATGGAGAGATTAACCGCAATACAGCACTTGGCTGAGTGGCTGTCATCTTGCTGCGTTTGGGCTGCAAAAGAAAAATTGTAGGCCTACGCAACGGAGTTAATCAACCCTCGATCCCAAAAACCAAGAAATAGAAAATACTCCTTACCACAGTTTAAAACCATTGTTTTCAAACACAGCATCAATGAAATCTGTGCCATGTCAGCAAAATATATTGTAGCTTTTTTCTCCTAATTATAATAAGATATCAGAGTTTTGACATTCCTTAGTGTTGGCACAACGACGTTAACTAAAATACCTGCAGTATTGCCAATGTCAATCCAAGTAAGATGATGGGTATAGTAGATACATGAACAAACACCAAAGTAATTTCGCAATAAGCGAAATCGATTTTCGCTTTTTTTTATTTGGCAGATAATAGAGTCAATTTGTAGTTTTTGGCTGAAGGTTTCAGCTTTTAATCTATCTCTTGTTTCTATAATGTCATGGATCCATTAGACACCGCAAGTGTACAGCTGCTAAAGGGCGTCTTTGATTCTTTTACAAATTTGTCAAACGGTTTAAGCGGGATGCACTAGTGTGACAGACGACAGACAGACAGACAAACACCACGGAAAACTACGGAAAGAGCAGTTCTGTTTAATACTAAAAAAGGTTGCTTACTGTTACTACCTAATGTTGAATAAAGTCTTTCACTTTGACTGAGATGAGTTTATGCTGTTGGTTTTCACTTAAACCGTCTAGGAATAGAAACTAGGCTCACGTGGAACAGGTCGGGGAAAGATGGAAGTGTTAACACGTGGAGAAATGCTGGACTGTGGTCTATGTTCCCTGCTATAGCAAAAAAACATAAGCATGAAAGTAAGCGTAGGCTAATCTAGTTTTCGCCAAGAACAAAGTGATTAGCTGTTGGCGTCGCATCCAGCCGAGAACCTTTTGTTGAGAACGTAACACCGGGCCTGGCAGCGTCCACACATGTCTCTGAGTGATCTTCCTAAAAGTCCTGTGACAGATCAGTTGACTAATTAGGTTTGGCAAAGTAGCAACCGGGCTTCGTGGCGCGCGTGTGGAAGTAGGACGGGGACGCAGAGGGTACACACCTTGCCTCCATGCACTGACCGCAAGTGGGTTCCTCTGGCAATTAGATTGATCGTCGCCGGAGAGTGATTATGCAGAATTGGAGCGTTTCTCCGCAACTCTAATAATACTTAGGTACTACGTGATTGGCTCGGTTTTTAATCTAATTGTATCACGGCATTGGTATTCGTCGCCGGCTGGGAACGAAATCTTCCATTCACTGATTCGCATTGAATCAGGACGTTGCGATGGCGAGGCCACTGGACATGCCTCTTTCCAACAAAGCCCACAGGACGGCGCTGATATCCGTTTCCTTAGCCTTCAAGCCGGACACCAGTTTACACTGCCAGACTATGTACGGATACTGGCTAGTTCCTCGCGTGTTACCGCCACGACTGTCGCTGGTGTTTATTGCGCCAGGGATGGCCAGGCTGAGTTATCCTGAGTGGCAAATAACACAATGAGATGGTTTACTAATCTGGATACGGTTACAATCCAAGCAGAACAACTAAAAACTACTGCGCAATTTTTACGACATATTAAAAATGCGTGAAATGAGCAAAATCGCTTACTATCGGCGAAGCTCGAATGAGCCGAAGACGCCCCGTATCTAAACTAGCCAAGCTGCAGGGTCCATTTCATCATCCGCTAACCACATCTTGCATCGCCGTACACCGATTTGGGCATTCATTCGCTAACCTGGCGTTTTGACCTTGCGCTGGACATGGTCCGGCAGAGAGTCACGGGTCAAGTTAATTCCCCTGCAAGTGACGTCATTGATTCCACTCCGGTGATTCGTTTATTGACTAACTGACTGAGTGACGGTGTCGCCGCCAAGCTGACAGAAAGCACAATGCCGGTCGTCAGCAACGTTCAGTGCACCTATCTGTCGTGTTGCTGGTTCTGAATAATATTGAACGCGGACGCAGTCGGTGGCTCGCGCCCGGTAAAGCAATTACCCGTTGTCATTCGAGGACGATTTAATATCCAGAACGAATTTGTTACAGAGCGATCAAAATCGTTTGTGCGCCAACGGCCGAACACCGGCTGACCGAATGGCCATGGACACTTGGTCACTCGTTGACCGGTCGCTTTCACACTGACCGGGCGACTGGACAAAGGCCGTTGACCAATATCCACGGTGCCAATGGCGATTAGATCTCGTTGTCAAATTTCTATGCGGAGGACGCTGATTGAGCCGGCAGTCAAACTGTCGGGTTACATTGAAATCAGTTCATAAAACCTTCTCCTTCATCGCGACCGCAGCGGCTTTTGTCGACTGCGCCGTTCACGCAGTTGAAAAAGTGGCAGATAATAATGATTGTCGGTATTGGAATGAGTGATCGGTAACTGGATGATTATACGAACATAGTCCAACGATTGACGCTTCAATATCAGCGCATTCAAAGACTGGGCGAAGTATATCAGTCAGAATACACAGCATGCAGTGGCGAATGTCGATAAGCTCAAATTCCATGAAAGTCCATGAATTCCATGAAATTCATAAAAGTCCGAGACATAAATCACGTCGCCGACTTTCATGATCTGTGTCCACGACTTTCCCCGCGGAAAAGTTTCGGTGAAAGTCGGCGTAATGGAATTTAGGCTATATAAGACCATGGCAAGTTGGAAGTGGAGAATAGCCTAAAATACTTAAACCACACTTAACTTGCACTGGTAATTTTTTCCTTAATTTTGAGCTGCAGTCGTGCGTCATAAAGCAAACGACGGTGAAGTAGCACAAGCTCGCACCGCGTGTTCGCTTACCCACTCCAGCAGTGCGGTATCTACACGGTGTTTCATAAAAAGACCCCTTTTGTTTTTTCTCATAATGCACTTAAATGATGATCAATTTACACAAACTTTTTACCAGTTATAGCAGAAAAAATACTAATTCAAACTTTTTAAACTAAATATGGCAGTTGATTAAATATTCTTTGCTGGTTGTGACGTAACGCTGACGTCATAATGTGTCGTGAGTACAAGCTTGCTTGTCTCAACTGGTGCTGTCAGTTGCTACCCTGCTCCGATAGTAAGAAATCTGGTTCGTTGATGACAATTTTTTAAAAGTTTTACAGTTGCAGTCACAAAAAACGTGTAAAGCAATCTCATTTACGTGTCTGTGGGGATAGCTGGAATTTCACATGTTCGAGCAAGACAGTGCACTAGCACACCGAGCTTGCAAAATGGTTGCGTTTTTAATCGCGAGACGCCTGATTTCATGTTCACAGTGCTGACACGATAAACACTTTTCATTAGCGAACCAGATTAAGTTTACCATCGAAGCAGGGTAGCAACTGACAGCACTAGTTGAGACAAGCAAGCTTGTACTCACGACACATTATGACGTCTGCGTTACGTCACGACTAGCAAAGAATATTTAATCAACTGCCATATTTAGTTTAAATATTTTGAATTAGTATCTCTTCATCTACAATTGATGAAAATTTTGTTTAAATTGATCATTATTTGAGTAAATTATGAGAAAAAAGGGGTCCCCTTTTATGAAACACCGTGTAGTCTGTACAGAACAGGTTGAAACAGTTTGGAGTGTACAGTCGCCAACGTCAGGTAGCGAAAAACGAAAATACAAAGAAGAATTGTGCTGATTAGAAACAACATCTCATTATCGTTTAAGTTGATGGCTTTTAAGTTTTCTAGTCCAAGAAATCAGTTGCTCCATTATTCGCTCGCTCAACGCTGCACGCCACACCGCTGCAGGTTAACACTGCGCTTCTGCTGCTGCTGCTGATGATGATGATGATTATAATAATAAAGTTGATGAAGTATGGTATTTCGTGTTATTACGCCGATGTCGTATTGCCTTGTCGTATTACCCGGTCGCTGTCCGGCGGCATAAATTTCTCCCTTCTTCACGCTCGCAATAAACCGTCTCGATGACACTCAGGTATCAAATGCTCACCGCGACGGCCTGCCACACTGTCAGGGCCAGACGCTGAAGCAGGCCGATCGGCGTCGTAGGAAGTGCTTCAACGCGCGCAAATTTATCGCCCAATAAATTTAACGGCGACTTTATTAAGACGCGCTGATGATCGGTCTTTATAGGCATAACTCGTAGTCTGTCTACAGACGCGAAGTTGCGGTCAACTTTCAGTGCGTGATAATCTCTCCTTATCATAACCGGATGGACTACCAACAAGCTGCAGGCTTAGGAGAACGGTGTAAATTATTGTGTGACAAACTAAACTAGAAACACTTCTTTATCTATTATTTATTTCTCCAGAAATGTTTGTTTATGTTTAGTAGCCTACTTGTCTGTTTTGTGTTTGAGCATTTCTGTAGAAAACTCAAACCATGCGCACATATGCTTACAGTTGGAACATGGAATGTGCGCACCATGTGGGCACAAGGCAAACTTGAACTGCTGGAGAATGAGATGGAAAGATATCGCTTCGATATACTAGGA